>Ga0209092_10000659_pt1 | contig 34614 bp, 31 predicted proteins | sample FraStrMetagenome_FD_187446 | JGI IMG/M metagenome (GOLD analysis project Ga0209092, IMG submission 187446) | Marine eukaryotic phytoplankton communities from Arctic Ocean - Fram Strait ARC3M Metagenome (SPAdes) (version 2) | ecosystem: Environmental > Aquatic > Marine > Oceanic | place: Fram...
CGTTAAGAAGGAACTTCATGGTTTATTTCGAGGGTGTTTGATATGGATATGGTGGGTAGGGTATATATATTAATAAAACGTTAGTAATCTCCAGAAGGAAGAAAGAGAGAGAGAGAGAGAGAGAGATGGGTAGCGTGTAGCGTTCACTTTGTTGGTTGCACAGTCTCGAACAGAACATCATGCGTTTTCCCCTGGATTTGCGGTTGCGTGTTTCGTGATGGTTGAACGACGCAAATCTTCGAGTCCATCGAGTTCAACTGGGAGGCTAAATTTATGTTTGAACGTTAAACTTGAATGCGAACTTTGACACGCTCTTTACTCTTCACTCTTCACTCTTCACTCTTCACCGCCATCATCATCATCATCATCATCATCACATCATCACCCGTCTTCGTCTTGTCCTGATGCGTGATTATTATTTTTTTAAATATATTATAATACATGTACTCGTACGAGTAATGGTGTTATGAAAGTCAAGGCAAACGATTTAAGCGCAAGGATTATATTACAGGCAGCTGCTGATGGAGATAGTAAGGCCTACGATGACGCAATGCTCGGATATCCCAGCAAGAGCCGACCAAAGTGTTCCTCTGGATGCTTTCCTCTTCATTACGCTGCTGGCGGAGGACACATCGAGATGTTGCGGCATCTTCTCCGTAATCCGGAAGGTAATGTCGATGAACGGGCTATAGGAAAAGCAAAGGGGAGGACACCGTTGCATTATGCGGCTCGAAATGGACATTTGGATGTAGTTAAGTTTCTCATTGAGGAATGTGGTGCAGATGCTGATATCCGGGCAAAGCATGGAGTTTCGCCGTTTCAGCTTTCTGTGTGGCAAAACCATCTTATGATTTGTAAGTATTTGGTGGATGAGGCTGGTGTTGATCCTGCTCAGGTGAATGACTTTGAATGTGGGGCTGTGCATTGGGTAGGGCTTTGTCCAATTCATAGGTCGTCCTCGTTGTCGTCGTCATCGTCTTCACTATCTCACGATGATTCCGCTGAACAAATGCCTTGCATCGGAGAAGAGGTGTTGCCTATGCTCTATTGGTTAAGAGGTCAAAAACGAATGGGTGTTGATTTTACATTGCGTCAAAGGCAAGGACATACAAGCCTTCATAAGGCTGCTTGGGGAGGCCATCTAGCCGTTGTGAAGTTTTTGAGAGAAGTGGAGAATCTCATGGATGATGTGCCGGATGAGGCTGGCAATTATGCAGCAGATTTAGCGGATATGGCCAACACAAAACGCCATGAAGCTGTTGCTCAATACTTGCGAGAAGAATGCAGTTCCGCAAAGAAAATATCTCTCTCTATTCTCGGCCTTCCAGTGAGCTTTGGAAACAATTTATCGTCCGATGCAGTTCGGACTGAAATACGACGTGCATACCTTAATAAGGCAAAGTTACTACATCCCGATAAACGAAGTTCTTCAAGTTATCATTCTACATCAACTGAACGATCGGATATTATTAAGGATGACAATGTTGACTTCCAAACTCTCAAAGAAGCTTACGAACACTTGATTCATCATAATGGCATCGGAAGACAATCAAATCCTTCACACTCTCTTAATATGATGATAGATATGCTTGAGAGCAAAGGCATAGAGGGGACTCACAATGATGAATGTGCTGGTAAGGGGCTTGGTATCTTCAAAGCCCAACTGCTTTCGGTGCTACTAGAATACGGTGATAAAGGGTTAGACCTATCAAATATTAGAAAGAAATGGAAGCAAGTTTGGCCCAGTACGCCCTTTCCGTGTTTTCAGGACGAAAATAAAAATCAAATCAATACTAGATTGAACGGAGGCCGTAAAAGTCTAGCCGGGTTCATTCAAGAACATGCAGGAGATGTTATTGATATTGTACAAAGAGACGATTCTCATGGATGCGTTGTTCGGCCGAAAAAGTTCTTCCGGCGATCTCAAATAAAAGAATTGCATGTCTGAGGTAAGGGTATTTTTTCTAGCGATTAATAAAAAAACCATATTTTAATGTAAACAATAAATTTATTTTCAATCCTTTTGATCTGACTAAACAATTGTAAGATCAAACATTTGATCTTCAATGCATTTGATGTGTTGGTCGATATCTAACTTTAAAGCTCTTATATCTTTGTTAGTCTTAGGCATTTTGTGTTTACGATGCAAATCGAATAAAGCGGTTCCATTGTCAAACGACATGCGAACAAACACGTCATTCTCGTCGTCACCTTTAAAACGGGTAGTATTTATCTCTTGACAAGAGAGGTGTTCCAGAAAGTTTCTTGTTTTATTTTTTTGAGGTTTGTCGGAAAAAATAGAACTTACAATGTTTCCTGGGGATTGATGCTACGAATGGCGATATTAAGGTACAATATTGAAAAAAAGCTATCTTAGTGTTGAAACTTACCGAACAGTCCGTAAGATCTGACATCTCATCAACGTACATGCACCTGTTTGTGCGACTCTTCCTTCGATTTCTGAAAATAACACAAAAACTTACTGCAGCAAGTAGAACCGGTAGAACCAAGAAGTATGCACCATTGAAGTGCACGCCACTTTTATTTGCGCCTTCTGCACCTATGCTATTCGATGTACGAGAGCTGAGCACGAGCGTTGCATTTTTGAAGAAGCTCGAATACTTTTGTTGCTTAATCATAAACAATGCGGGCTTGCTGTAAAACCCATCTAATATTCCATGTTGAAAATTAGCGATAGTGGAATCATTGTTGTCTTCTCCAGGGAGAATGGAACCAGACACTTCGAAGACAATAGTCAGAATTGACGACTTCATGTTTTGGTCAGGTTGTTGTAATAATCTTTCAGTTGTGCCAAATTCAATCTTGATATCTTGACTCAGTACAGTTATCATGAAAACTTCTATGCTGTTTTTCATCGCAGAAGGGATTGTTTCATTTACAAATTCTCTTGTAGCGTCTTCGAAATTATTCTTCGTTGAACAATTCATAAGTGATCTTATTCCCTTGATCTTTATCTCAAACTCAATAGTGACATCGTCTTTACCTATCACGCTTTCGCTTGTTAAGCATGGTAAATTGGAATTGCTTTCGCCTTCATCAGAAAGCACGTTAGATGTGTCATTTTGAAACGAGTAGATTTCAGTGAAGTTTTCAAGAACCGACTCGAACATACTAGCAAGCGAACTCTCCACACTATTTGTTGGTTTTGAAGAAAAATCCACCCTTTTTTGTGTTGACATAGACGGAGTAGTTTGACTAGCTGGAAAATATGGGATTGGTAAGATTGATGGTGCACTTAGTGATTCTGACTTTTTGTAAACATTTGCAATCGATGATGACGGAGACAGAGAAATATCTTGCATAAACACGGGAGTAGGTCTCATGGGTTGGAACAGCGCACTTGAGTTTTGTTGAAACTTTGTAATTGCTGATGACGGAGGCGGTGATATCTCTTGTTCTAACACGGAAGATGTAGTCATGGAATGAAACAGAGAGCTCGCGCTTCTAAATGTAACTTGAGATGCATTTGGTACTCGCGATATATCTTTTGGATAATAAGCATTCAATGTACTTTCAAAAGATTTTGATACCTTCGAAAAGTTGCTTGTCGACGCCGATGATTTTTCATTCGTCGTTTCTAAATGAGAGCTTTTAGTCGAAGTAGAGCGGGATGATTTCATTGAGCTGCTAGATGATTTTGATATCTTAAGACGTCTTCTTGTTCGATATTGCACTGATTTCGCTTCTGTGAATCCGTCTACGACAAAGCTTGCTAGTTTGTGCAAGAGCACAGCATGATAGGAAAGGCTAATGATACAAAATTTGAGGATGGAATTTTTCATTATCTTAAAATCTATCGCGTTTGGAAGCGCCGATTGAAAAATATGAGTTTATAATGCGTGTAAAGGTATCATATATTATGATGTATATCGATAGAAAAAAGGACGAGAATTTTCTACTTGTAAGTTTCGTATGACATCAGTCCGTTTTCAGCATTAGATCATTCCGACTTTCTGCCTGGGTCAAAGATTTCTTCATTCTTGTTCTCATCTCTTTTTGCGATCATCGCGATCTAATCCTTGATGCAAATAGAGTACGAACTTAATTGTACATGCTATAATCGATACCAATGCCTCTATCAATATAAGTGATGATTTCTGATACAAAAAGAAAAGGATTAATTTATTTTTGATATTCCAACTGGTGTTTTCTCGCTACGAGAACTGAACCTCGTAAATCAGCTCTTGGTTCGTATTGGATTAAATTAAAATGAGATTCCGTTAAAAGTACCACGCAAGCGAACTGCACTGGTACACTGACACTGACACAACCTGACAACATGTGAGACGATCGGATTCCTTTTCATAATATGAAACATGTAATGTATTGAGTTGTTGTCCACATCTACCCATACTACCATCAGTCAACCAGCAAGCAACGAGAAGGAAACAAACTTTCATTTTTTGTCATTTGATAAATCATTATTGAATAATTTTCTCAGAAATGTTTTGTACAAGGATCGGTCAATTAGCCTTAGCCTTGATCTTGTGCTCATGCATCGCACACGGTTTCGTTACACCCTCGACGAAATCCTTTCAAAGAATGCCAATCATGGCACTCAATTCAGAGACAACTGCAACTGATGATGGTTTTCAGGAAATTGAACTTAAAATTCCACCATCGAATTCCGGCTTATTTGCACAAATGAAAATTGAGAAGTTGCTCAAGGATGTTAATAGCGAGATTATAGAAGTTCGCTACAGTCTCCCTTTTGGGCTGGACGTTGAACCCAAGGCGGGAAAAATTGTATGCACTAAAGATGGAGCTGGGGGTGAACAGGTTGGCGATATTTTGCGTTACACTAGTGCATGGAGTATGGGTCTACCACGTGGTGATGGTTTGATTACCACCGCTGCGAGTTTTGCAGGTGGTCTTAGTTGGCAGTGCAATATGGTTGACGTAATGAAGTGTGAAAGTTGGCAGCAAGTCATTGAAGCACTTACTTCCAATGTTGAAAGTAGGACTGACGAAGTGGTTCTTCTCTTTGAGAGGGAAATTAGCTAGAAAGCGAGAAGACGGATGTAATGGAACGAAAATACATTGTTCAATGTGTGATTTTAGTTTTTTTTCCTGCTTGTTCCACCACTCTTCATTAGTATTCCAAGCCAGTATAAGTGACCGTTCGTGATTCAATATGTACAATCATGAAGTACACCTATATCGTGAAGCATCCAAAACATTCTAGCTTTAAAAATATATAAAAAAGAATAACATACGACCATCGTCGAACCCACCGGTTAGGTCCACTCGAACGCGTTTCAATTTACACCTACATCTGTCAGGAATCACGTTCAATGACTTTGTGATGAACAATGCAAATTAATGAAGTACAACACTTATTTTAGAGATACATAAAAGATGGTAACTTTTTCTACATATTTTTACAAATTTCTACCATTCTTTGTCGCCATGTATACATACACTTTGTACAAATATTGCAGAATAACTTATTAAACCAGTATAACTTGCAACTTTGGCGGAGACGAACTTGTATCCGACCTTTTAACTTTGTACAGAGACTATTAACATTAGATGGTGTATATTCACTGGGGAAGGTATCTCATATGGCTGGAAGATCCTGGGGGGCAGCAACTTCGTTGTGCTTTAATTCAGCAGGACTGAATGAAGGGGATAGCCGAGCAGAGTTGTGCTGAGAAGAGCTCAACATAACACCTGATGTTTCTTCAAACCCAAGCTCCCTATTCAACACTGCAATTGCACGGCTGTGACGTTCGAATCCATCGATCAACTCTTCCTCGCTGATGTTAAGTGGAGGAGCAACGTGGACGTGCGGATACCTGTGAATGCCAGCCAATCCAAATCCGATGAATGCCTTTTTGTATGCTGCGAACGCCTCACCTAACGGCTTGTGCTGTAGACGAGGATTTTCCCCACTTGGCTCCTGGATATCAAAGCAACCGAAGAGCCCAACGCTTCTGTACTGTTTAATACAGGGGAAGCGCGCAGTAAGTTCCTTCATCTTCTCCTCGAATAAAACAGACTTCTTCTGCACCTGTCCGACAATGTCTTCCTTAAGCAAGTATTTGATATTCTCGTAGGCACAAGCCATGGCGACGGGATGGGCCTGGTAGGTAGATCCATATCCGAGAGGCTTGTCATTGAAGAATTCGACAATATCTTTACGGCAAGCAGTCATGCTAAGAGGGACGCTACTAGCAGAGATACCCTTTGCACAAGATACAATATCAGGAATGACGCCCTTGTAATTCTGAAAACCAAACATCTTTCCGGTACGTCCGAAACCAACCATGACTTCGTCGCAGATCATCATAATGTTGTATTTAGTAAGCATCGCACGGACGCCCTGCATGTAACCCTCGGGCATGACTAAGCATCCACCTGCACCTACAACACTCTCCATAAGCATGCATGCAATGTTATCAGGGCCCTCGTTCAAAATCTGTTCTTCAAGCAAGTTCAAGGCAGATTTGACCTGTTCTGGTGTTGTCTCACCAGAGTGATCGAAAAATAGGGGAAAAGGGTTGAAGACCTTCACAAAGCCGGCATTAGTCTCATTACCATACCAACGACGAAAATCGCCGGTGGCAGACGCAGCGTTTCCGGTTGCTCCGTGGTAGGATCTGTACCAACTGAATACCTTATGCTTTCCGGTGAAACGACGGGCAATCATGATAGCCGCCTCATTTGCTTCAGCACCACTACTGGGGTAAACCGCGGCCATTAGGTCGCCTGGCATGATCTCGCTGATGAGCTGGTTGAGTCGAAGTCTACCCTCGGTGAGGCCCACACCTCCGTACACAAACGGTAAGGCTCTCATCTGCGCCGCTGCGGCCTCGACGATACTCTCGGGAATAGAATGACCAAGGTTTGCACAAACTGCCTGACTCGTCCAGTCCATGTACTTCTTACCAGCAACATCTACGAGGTAAACACCTTCACCGTGGGTCATAACTGGTACATCCGCACGAGAGGCACCTGGAGCCCAGGTAAGCATAAAGGGATGGTCAGCAACACTCTGACGAAGTTTCTCCTCGGACCATGATCCAATTGGCTCGAAGTGTTTGGGATCTACCTTAATAGTCGGTTCATTGTCCACTACCTGTGACAAAGATAAAAATATACATTAGGTGAATCACGGTCAACGTGAAATGTAATGGCTAAATAGGTCCACATTCATTCGAATGATGTCATCGCGGTTACATTTGATAGCAATATTCGTGTTGAAGTTTTTTCTGCTGTAAACTTATTTTGTTCGGCATTTTCAAAATGAGAACCCTAGATATAAGTATTGGTCCTCTTCATGCGAACCCAGGGAACTTTTTTAATTCCCTGGAATTCTGTTCAATGGCGTGACGAGCCGATGGTTATGAGGTGGGGAGAGTGATCCTGACCGATGAAATGAGTGCTTGCATTCGAATGTTACATACGCATAAGACCTCCGATTGACCTGCATCCGATGTAGACAATACGGAACGGATCGTGTAACTGCGCATTGCACATTGTGTGGATACAAAAGAGCACATCCAAGTACCTCCCCCGTGCAAATCTACGTGCAGCTGGATGCCGACAAATGCTCCAGTTTATTTCACTCACCTCACGCAATTCGGGAACGTTTCTCTTCCAACTTCCACCACCTTTGACAATGCTTGATGGGTTGGATGAAGGAGTAGTTGAAGTGGTGTGGTGGATGGTGGGGGTCTGTTGTTGAGGGGGCATGTTTAAATTTTCGGGAGTAAAAAAAGTGAGATTTGATCAGGAGGTGTTTTTCGTGTTCAGTTTTCATGTGTGTGTTTTTAAAAAAGGGTGATCCGTGATCCCTGCTGTTTGCTTCTCTCCTGTCGAGAATCTGTGTAAGGCGGTAAAGGATCTTCTGTGTTTACTTCTCCTGTCGAGAATCTAAAGCGGCAAGCGACGTAGGATCTTCAGAAACTTGAACTGTATTTTCTAAATTCGCTTCATACAAGACTTGCGTTTGGGATGATAAGAATATTCGAAAGTTAAAAAGCGCGGAATAAGAAGAGAACAGAAATATGAAATTAAATATTCCAAGCGTACCTTGTTCGCTATGCGTGTACACATGCAAGTTCAAAATGACAATTTTTACACGTTCAAATATGGAAAAAAGGAGGTGCAGGACTTCTGAAAAGTGAGAATTAGATAGAAACTTTACATGTCAAGCAATATATGTAAAGATTCGAGTAGAATTTCCATTACAATCGAATTAGCCAAATGACTAACATAAGTTGAAAAAATAATAATAAAGAAATTCAAGATTTTTATGAAGATTAATTAAATGTCGTCGGCAAGTGCATTAGGATATTATTCAACTCTTTGGACAAAATAATTTTCATAGAGATTCTCATAGACTCTACTGTCACTGTAAGATGACGATATGGATACTGCTGCTACGAGATCACCAACGGATGCAACTGCATATGCATCTTTTGACAGAAAATGTGTCAAGATGGTTGCAGAAGAGAAAAGATACGGAGGTTGGTCTGGATCTTTTTCAACACAAGAGACTAGCAGAATGAACACATGCACTTCTACAGAAATTTTTGAATAAACGCGAAACTTGTTTTCAACCGTATTATAATTTAGGTGTAAAAGGATTTTAGGGATCGCCCTCGATTGCGAGATACATTATTCAATCTTTAGCACTGTCTTTTTACTGAAAACATTTTACTGAAAACTTTAAAATTTATTGCAGCTAGTTTCATTTACTTCGAAGTAAATGTTAAGCTATTCACTGCGAAATGGTTGCATCAAAAAAATCAGTGTCTGACAAGGAAACTAGGATGTTTCCTCCCGAATCGTCGTTAGCATCCCACACAGAAGGAATTTTCGCAACAAGTTGTTCTGGGCCAAATTCCACATATTCATTCTCGTCAACAAAACATCTTACCCCACCTTGTACATATTTTTCTTGGTTTCCAAAATTAACAGAAAATCCTCGTATTTGGCCGTGTTCGCAATCATGAGTCCACACTAATTGGATAGTATCAACTTTTACATATTTCTGGAAGAAGAAAGATAAACATATTGAATATAAATTCTAAATGCAAAAAATCATACTCACAAAAGACGTAGGTTCACCATCGCCAACTTCTACCCCATCAACGCACCATGTGCCGGTTTTAATTACAACTAAGTCCCCTTCCACAAGTTCTGCCGAAAGATGCATCTCCCCCCTCCCGTAATTTTCAGAATCCTGATAGTGTATTTGCGGATCCGAGTTCCACAACAAACATTTATCACTTCTCCTAACATTGCTTAAATTCAGTAGATGGGCATTACGGGGAAGGTTGATCCAGCCAGCTGCAGCAATCGGAAGGAGAATGAATAGCCACTTAGCGGCTTGAAACAGCGACACCATCAGAAGTTTCGCTTGTCAAAAGAATAATCCCAATTCCTCCCAACTTGGAAAACACAATATACTCGACGGATTATATGTTTATGTGATATTTACTTTAATTAATTCACAGCCCAGAGATTTTAATCGCCTTTCACTTTCTCTCATATCCTCCTCCTCCTCATCGTCGTCGTCGTTTTCCTCTGTCCTCGCGAAGGTGTTGAAATTTTCCTTATTTCGATTAAAATTCGTAAAGAGTTCGGGATTGAGCTAAACTAGATTTGAGCATCACAGGAGGAGTGATGTACATGCCAAGCTGAATGCCATCATCAACCATCGGTTGACAAAAATAACTGTGTAGGGCATGCCTAAGGTTTTAGCTACTGTATGATGATACGCCGAAATTATATATCAATTGCAAACCGTTTCGCTTTAGGAGCAATCTGGGGGATGGGGATGGGATTGTTTGGATCAGCAGTAAGAAGAAATAATGTTGGCGCTGATGCCTTATCTGCGTCCACGAACAAGAGGATCTTGTGTTATGGGGATTCCCTAACTGCTGGAACTATTGGATTTGGAGAACCTCAACTTTTCCCTTATTCAAAATATTTGGAAGAAAGTCTAAAAGTCATTGACCCCAATGCAAACATTGCAGTAAGGCATAGAGGCTTTCCTGGTTGGACAGCTGAGATGATGGTCGAACAGAGAAATGTAGAAGGTGTTGGGTTGATTGAGGCCCTAAATAAATATGATGGTATTAATTTGGTGATCATTTTGGCTGGTACTAATGATTTGGGTATTGCTTTTCAGTCGGATATGGACGAGGAAGAGTCTATTGAAAAAATTGTTGACTCGATAACAGCGTTGCATAAGTTGGCGCATGATAAGAAAGTACAAACACTAGCCATTGCAATACCTGAATCTGGGTTTCAATGTCAAGTTCCAGAAGCGAAGAGTTTGGCTACGAAAATAAACGAGAGGCTTGATGATTGGTGCACTCATAACTGCGACATGACAGCATTCATAGAGTTTCCTTTCGGTTGGAAAGCGGATGATAGTCGATGGAGCAATGATGGTCTCCACTTCAGTGCTGAAGGATATTTTGAAATTGCCAAGAGCATTGCTCCAGTTGCGTACATGAATATCCGTACTTTGTGAGCTAAGCTATTTGAAACGCTTCAAGGATTTTAAGGCTAATTCGAAAGCTGGTCAGTCTGCTTTAGCTTCTGCTGGCGAAAAACTTCTAACCTTCACGATACGAGGCTATAATCCGTAAACAAATTACTACCAACTCCAAAAGTTCTCAAAGTCAAGATTTTTGTAGGAGCCAAAGATATATGAACAAATCAGGAACAAAAATATGGAACACGCGTAATGCATATAATTTTGAAAGTAAGAAGGTTTAATTTCATGTCTCAGCGAACATGTTCATGACATACAATAAAAAATATCCTTGATGTATACTCACTTCAGAAGTCGTGCAATATGATAAAGCCTACTTTATTTCAACACGCGCTCACATTTTACTATCGCGCAAAACGTATGCACCATTCAATATAACTTAATTGATAGGTTGTCGACTCATACATTTAACAGTTTACGCACTTCTAAAGAATATTTGAGAAGAAAATGGTTACGTCGTAATTCATTTTACGTTGGAGCGTAATGGAATTTGATTCTTTATGGAACAATATCCAATAGTGTCACCTGGTACGACAATTCTTTATTATTTCATGCAGCCTGTGTCCATGGATGTACATCTTGCGATCGTCGAAGTCAAGGTATTGGACTTGGTCAATCACAAAGCAAGCATGTCAGGATTGATCACGATTATATCTTTGTCTTTTTCGATTAGTAGATCTACTTTTCCGAACTTCTCTTGTCCGTAGACTATCGGATTTCACTTTTTCAACGAGGTTCCATGCTAGTTTCGGTCATTTGGCTAAATTCTTATCACTTGTAATTACCGGTAGACTTTGTACTTTGTAACTCTGCTCTCGGCAGGCTGCAGGCTACCCCCTAATTCTCTGTCTTCAACCAATACCAAATACCAAACACCAAACCAACCACCAATCAGGACATCAGGACCAGTCGAACACATTGCAGGAGCTAACATCTTAATTAAACACTGCACTTGTGCCGTTGGAATTGAATATAAGGTTTTGGTTTTTAGATTTCATTTGATTACGAATAGAATACGTATACATATATATTCAGCCATGTCCCAAACAGAAGAATTAGTGTTGGTAAGTTGCCCGTCGCGGGGAACGAAAGCGAGGTATGTATTTTCATTCGGAAGAAGTTGACAAATGACATGATGACATGACATAGTTGGATAACTAGCTTTCTTTTGGTTCACTAGAGCGTCATCTACTCTAGATAAAAACACAAATCTTTACGGTGCCCACAATGTATTGGACTTGGATAATGATTGTACATGTTGGAATTCTGATGGCGATACAGGAATGGCGAACAAGAAAAAAACAAAAGCGTTGTTAATTAATTTCAACCGGTTAGTTGATCTGTCTTGCAAAGGCGCTTATATAAGTGTGATGTTTCAGGGAGGTTTTGTTGGTTTGAATTGTTCGACATTCGTATCCTCCGATGGTAAAGAGTACAAATGCATAGACGTTGACGATGACGATCACTTGATTGATGCTGAGGATACGAATATAGCACAGAAATTTGACTTCTCGTCATCATCCGTTTCCTTGAATGAAATGAAAGCTGTCAAATGCATTAAATTGACTTTCGAAGGAAGTACTGATTTCTACGGACGTATCACAATATATAAACTCGAGATATGGGGTAAAGAAAATGATTGATCTCAAAGCTATATAGCGCATGTACTTGAAAACTAGAATTGATTTCGATTTTTGAGCAGGTAGGGTTTCCTTCGAATAGAGAGTTACTGAATACTACGTACGGAATAGGTATGGAATAGAAACGTTGTTTTTGAACCTACATCTAAAATTTGAAAGGATGAGACAAAAACGGAAGTAACTTCTTCTAGTACAATAATAATACCGTATATTGAGATAAATCGATAGGCTTCTGAATAAAAAGATTTTCACTGTCTCCACCATCCAATAATGAACTGTGTAAATCAGGCCTATTTTGAAGAGAATTCGGAAAGATGTTGGCATTTTAGGTTTAAGATAACGGTGTGTTTTAATTTTGGACAGGATTGAGTATACACGGAATGCAGTGGCTGCGGTTTACCGTGCAAGTACTAACAAGAATTTTGTAGTCTCGATAATTAGTAATTACGTTGAATGATGCATATCTAGAAAATAAGTATTCGAAAGTGCATCGTAAATTTCCATTGATATCGTTCATGACTTTAAGAGGACGACATCATTGGCCGGCATCAATTTCACAGCGCAATAGGATTTACTTGAAATACCTGAAATAAAGCACATAAGAAAAACATTACTTTAGGTATAAGTAAAGTTGAAGAACTAGGTGAGAAATTCATTTTTGAAGTGGGAATGTTGCTGACTAATTAGGAATTTTGCTAATTAATTATCACTTTGGATTGCATAAAGTTCTGCATCATTTGAATTATTTCTCTGGAACAAATTCAGCAAAATCCACAAACAATACACCAAAACCACCGACTGACGATTCTAAGCATTTGAATCCATGTCCAGATTGTTCGATCATATCCATAACCTCTCTTTTGATATATTTGCAGTCAGGTTCAATGTATGTAAGTGCACAACCCCCACCTCCGGCACCTGTTAGCTTTGACGAAATATCCATCTTTTGCGTTATCCGACAAATTTCATTTAAAGTCTCGTGCGAAACTCCAAGTGATTGAAGCAGAAGCTGATTAGTTTGTATAAGATCGGAAATTACCGAAGGATCCTGTGTATTGCTCGTTATAATGTCTCTAAATTGGTCTGATATATTCCCGATAGCGGTAATAACATACGGAGCAAATTTGAAATTTTCCCTTCTTTGTCCAACCCCAGCGACAAGAGCTTTTGTACTTCGGGGAACAAATGTATTTGTCAATATGATATCCATCTTTGCAATCGTTAATTGGTCAAATGCTTTTACTGAACCCGTGACAGCCTCCTTCTGATAGTAAACAGCTCCACCAAAACAACTCACTGTATTATCTAGGCCGGACGGATTGCCATGAATGACACCTTCTGCGGCGAATGCCCAAGCATTGATAATATCGAGATTTTTCGTAGAAGGTTTTCCTAATTCGATAAGGTCCCCAGCAACTCTGGACCGAAGCTGGAGTAACCCAGCACTGGCAGCCACACTAAAAGCTGCTGAAGACCCCAAGCCAGCACCAACAGGAAGATCTTTACTTCGAACAAAAATATTTATGGTAGCTCCTCCCTCCAAAAGATCTCCAATCAAACCATTGATGAGAAAGAATAAAGGTGTTAATGCTTCAATTTCATCTTCTCGGAGATCGTCCTCAGAAATTTTTTGAATAAGAGAGTGAAGTGACTCCACACCCTCTACAGAAGGAGCGTTAGCACTGAATGTAGCGTTTTCAACTTTGCAAGATTTCGTAAGTGCATTAAAAATTAATCCACCTTTGTAGTCAGGCATTTCAATTGTCATTTGTCCATCATCACTACTCTCCTCCTGAACATCATACGATATCGAGCAGTAAATACGCAAATCATCCAAACTCGAAGCTATGGCCGGCTGAGAGTGGACGACTGCATGTTCTCCGAACAAAATTACCTTTAAAAAAGCATAAATGATGATTTTTTAAAGGTAATTGTTTTTGGAGAGAAAGCATTTTCAAAGGTACATACCTTACCAGGAGCCGAAGCCGCTACTTTTATTGATCTAGTGCCATTTGCGTTTGGACTCATAGTACCCGGTAAGCATTCACTTACGTGGTATGTTAGCGACGAGATGGAAAAATTGTGAAGATAGACGCCGATTTCTCGTTCTCGTTCTCGTTCATTTCATTTGACATTGGGAGTATGATGTGGACAAGGTAGAAATATTTTCAGTCAACCATGGATGAAAAGGAGAAAAAGAAAAAAAGAGAGAAAAATGTTCAGAATGTTTCCCTGTTGCTGTCCGCTCTCCGGTTGCCCATCAATAAACCTTAATATAAACTCATGTAGTCCCTATGAATAATCCTGACTCATATTATTTTGTATTAGTTGAAAACCTATCATTTATAGTAAAAATTATACGAGTGCTTATGTGTATCGTTATAAATTTCAATGACCTCTTTCTCGACCGGTCGTGCCTCCTCGTACCGTCTAATGCCGTCAACTCAGATATTTCTTCCTTCGGGGCTCCCGAGCTGCGAGCTCCGGCGTTGAAAAGAGAAAAGACCCAATCATTTATTGTCGTTTTTCTTGTTCATGTGAACACATTATTTCCTTCATTATCGATTATAAACCTGTTGGTTTGAAAGGGACAGAAACATTCATTGATTGTATACACTTTGGCACTCTCGATTATTGAAAGAGGTTGGAAGCTTCAGTTTGGAGTGCTCGTTTTTGTTAAAGTTGCGGCATTGACATTTTAATGAATCTTTAGAATTAACCTTTCACATGTATACGCGTGTTGAATTTGTGGGTCCCGTGAATATTTGGATGAACCAAGATGACTATTTTAATAGAACCACCAACGAAAGAAATAAAATCAGGAAATGGTAATGTGGAAGAAAAGCTTCTTATTCCCAATGAAAAACAACTTCTGGAATTTGGAAAGTTTTGCCGTGTATTCTTTCGAAGTGGATTGTCGACGGCTTCTGATACTTGTACTTCTACTGCCATTGAGAGCAGGAAGAAAAGCGAAGAAGCGAAAGCTGTATTGAGTGCACTCGATGCATTAGTTGCAGGTGATGCTATCGAGGACCATGTTGTAAAACTTTCAGAGTATGAAACAGCGATAGACTCTTGTGGATTGATGGCTTTTCATAAATTGAATACTACTTCTGGCGAAACTTTGTCATCTTATATCGACATCCGCGACAAAGAGCGTAAAGATGCCCACCGTGATAAAATGGTTGAACGCCAAGCCAATTTTAAGAAAAACGTCGTGAAGGTTCTCAAAGAAAAGGACAAGAATAGTGTAGAGGAAAACAAAAATGGTATGAGAATGGAACTCGTGAGATTCGCCCAGCGAACCACCCGAAAATTTGTCAATTCGTATCGCAACAAAATTGGATCTCATTCGCTTTTGGCTGGTATAGTTAAGCTTCTAACTAATCAGATGGATAAAAGTTGTCATTTACGATGGACGCTTCATGGGTTTACAATTACAGAAAGTTGCATATCACCAGGAGAAAAGTATATTTGTGACTGCTTGGATTTGTTATCGTCTCTTTTCGAAGTTTCCATAGACGAAGAAAGTTCATCTGCCAATGAAACAATCCTCATCTTACAAATAAAAGTAGGATATAGTAATTACAGTTTGAAACGTATTTTAAGAGAATTACCGGCATTGGGGGAACTAGATGCACGACCTACAGGGAATATTTTAGAAACAGAGCTAAAACGAAACAATATCACAGGAGAGGATGATGAATACGAATCGCTCTTTGATTGGTGCCTTTCTAATTGCGTTGTAAGCTGATAAATAAAGATGTAATTTGACAGGTGTGAAAGATTATATCGAATTTTGTGTACGTGTATCTTCGCTCAACGATGTGCGCCGTAATAATTATCGCAAAAGAAAGTCAATAATCTTCATCACGCCAGACACCATTGAAAGATGCCATCTAGATTATGATAAATAATATCTAACCCGGTAGATGCCACTCGGTCATTTCATTTTCCTCCTATGCACAATAATTATAAGTCATAGTGTCCTCACAAAATTATTCCGTCCTAAGTGAATATTCCAAATTCGTAGTTAACTTAAAGTTCGGAAACATGACTATATAAGGTTAAAAGATGTGAGTCTTAACCTTTTGTACAATTTAAGTAGAGTAAGCAATTAGCCACTAACTGAATATGAAAAATTGGGTAAAGAATTGGTGTATACACAAGGGGTAATCCGTGGTCGATTCGCTTGCTTCTTAGCTAAGACCAACCAAAAGCCTGGCGTATAAACAAGGGGTAAACGACCTACTCGATCCGATCTATTTCACTTGCTTCTTGGTGGGGACCAAAACAAGGGGAATAAGTGCAAGGATAGGAATTAAGTACCCAAACACCACTTTCTTGTCTTCTCCAGAAATTGTTTTCAAACCTGAAAAACACGCCATCCAACCAAGTCCGATTACAAAACGTGAAGCAATACTGTGGGCAGAACGAATTGTCTTGTTAGTTTTATCAACGCCAAAGTCTGGGTGAATAAAAACGCCACCAGCTAACGCGACCATCAACGATCCAACCAAGCAAAGTAACCCAGCCTTTCCATGGGGAGTAGTAAAGTGGCTCTTTCCAAGAATAATTTTATTAGTGTAGATGACATAGCCTCCTGCTAAGGCAAGAATAGTTCCGAGACTACCAAGGATGCCGTGCACTTTGGTATTTGTGTATCCTCCGTTCTTCTTAATCATTGAAGCCGATCCCTGAGAACAAGTTGTAACATCGTTATAATGCAAAAATTATACATAAGCCAAGAGAAAAACGATGAAAGAAAGTCACTATACTTACAAAAAACCCGATGAAACTAACCATCATCAAGAACGGATGCCAACTGAGAGGAAGAAAATGTTAGCCATACCCAGAACGATTTAAAGTCATACTGTAAGCATATCCACTTCGAAATAATCATTTCAAAATAATGTAATTTAATATAATAGAAAAAGAGTGGGAGCAGATCCGATGACATATGACAACCACAAGAGTTTACCCCAACTTTTGCAAACACGACCAAACACCTTTCATAACTGAACAAACTGCCTACCTAAACCAACTCCATGCCCCATTCTTCGTCCCGGCCAAGTATCCTCCCACAGCCGAAAAGAGGATAGTAGAAGCTACTACTACAGGTGTCGAGTCGCCTAGTTTGTACATCTCTGATTTTTTTTCTAATATATATTTACAATGTTGAACACTTGAATTTCGCCAGATTTGCGAAGAGTGTATGAAAGAGATGATGCAACCCTTCCTATCAAATATCCGAAAATTCTGTGAGACTACAAGTTCCTCTCCTCTTTCATCAAAGGAAGTCTAAAATCCTAAAGGATATTCATAGTATGAGGCTAACTTAGTGATTATGCTTCAAACAAGTGGCTTTCACCTTTCACGTGCCTGTTACCTGTGTATCCCTTCACCGCTCACCTCACATTTTTTCTTTACAGAAAATGTGATTTGATGGAAATCAAATCAAAATCAATCGAATTAAAGACGCAATAATTATTCAGAATACATCTATTTGACTAAACGATCCTGACTCATGGTGCGTCTGGTTCGACATCAAAGGGGGATCACTTCAGCTTTAGCTAATCGGGCAAAAGATCTTCACCAACTTCGAGTGATTGTTCTTTTCGTGATTGTTTCTATGAGTATGTTGATGAGTCGTCAACCATTGTTATTGCATGTAAAGGGATTTCCAATAACCTCGAAAGCTTTTCGACACATCTTCGATAGACGTCAGGTGTATGATTCTTGTTCGAGCAAATTGGTGGGAGGATGCCTCAGAGCAACTTCGACTATAAACTCCTTACACGATGGAAAAGCGTCTCTGTATGATGTTTCGAAAGCTTTCAAGGGATGTCTCCCATGCGTCGTAGTTGGAAGGGATAGGCAATCTAGAAGTTTTCGTGATGGATCACCACTTGTCTTCTCTGGAGCCGTTGCGTACACCGTTGGATCTATGAAATATGATAGCGGTATACCACAGGGTGCTCTTGTCGCTGTTGCCGTTGCACCAAAAGGTTCATCAAAAACGAAAGCCCCCAAAGGAAAACGACCGAATAAAGGATTCGCAGTTGAACATTTTTCCACTTCTGCTTTGGACCTTGACAAAAGAAATGTAATTGGATCGCAAATGATTGGCTTTGGCACATTCAATCCAGAGTCCATGTATCGTGTTAGAATACTTCTTCATGAAACTTCCGACCCAACGATGTTTAAAACTGTGCAGCAAATATTTTCCTCGGAAGATCCTGACTGTGAAGCTGCAGTTATGAAAGCAATTCTTAAGTCGAATATACGCGGTGCAATTCAGACTCGATTGGCATTGGGTTTGCCAAGAGATGACACTGATACATTTCGTCTAATAAACGGAGAAGGCGATAGCTTATCTGGTCTTGCTGTGGATATTTTGGGTTCAAAATTAGCTGTTGTCATGTCATCTGCTGCCTGGTGCGAATATAACAAAGAATTAATTTTACAAGTTCTCAGTGACGAATTAACCGTGATGTTTAGGGATAACATCGAAGTTGTATGGAGGACGACATCATCTAGGCTTGTTCAAGATGGCTATGACAAACACACAACATCCTTTGACGATGCAGTGCATGATGATAACAGATTTATTACTGCCACTGAGTCGAATGTCAAATACAAAGTTTATCCTTGGTCTGGTCAGAAAACCGGATTTTATTGTGATCAAAGGGACAATCGTCAAACAATAGCAAGACTTTGTCGCGGAAAGCGTGTTTTGGACTTATGTTGCTATAACGGTGGTTTTGTTTTGAATGCTGCAAAAGGTGGGGCTTTGTCTTGCATCGGTGTTGACTCATCTCAGGACGCTGTAGATGCCGCCATAGAAAATGCTGCTATGAACGGATTTACGGGTGATCATATTTCTTTTGTTCGAAACGATATTACAGATTTTATGAAGACGGCGTATGCAGATGGTGAAAGATTCGACGTGATTATTCTTGACCCGCCTAAACTCGCCCCAAACAGGTCGGGTCTAAATCAAGCTTCGAGAAAGTACCATGCTTTGAATCGAGACGCAATGAAACTGATTGACGAGGAAAAGGGCGGATTATTGATGACTTGCACTTGTAGTGGGGCTATGACACAAAAAGATGGTGGTTTATTCTTCTTGCAAACAGTGAAAAGTGCATCTTTAGCAGCGAAACGACAAATATCATTGTTATCGAAAGCTGGCGCTGCCTCCTGTCATACCCAAAACCCTGCCGCTTCGCCTGCAGGAATGTATTTGACTGCAGCATTATTTTACGTAAGCCCATTGTACAAAAAAGGCTAAGCATATGCCCGAAACAAGATTTGTTCCACTCTCAATACAACATTAAAAACCAATTGATCATTTATGTTCTTCGGCGTAATGAGAAGTAGATTTCAAAATTATTGAAATTATTGTACTTAACTGGTGTTGTTAATCAGTACAATCTCGTTATCTTGATTGCCAATCCCAAATTAACAATCTTTAACTGTACAATTAAATTGTCAATATCTAGTTCTAAGGTTGAAAATGCGTCTTTTTGTTGCCTAAAAGAGGTACTTACAGATATTTGCTTTTTTCTTTACGGGTGACGTCTAATATCATTTTGAAAGTCAAGAAGCGATATTCTAACAAACATTTTGGAAGACCAATTGTGTTGACCTATCGTGTCTACTTGTATATGTAATTCATATCATTGTCCAATAATGTACAGTTGACTTATTCCTTTGCGAAGGTGGCAGCAGAATCGCAAGAAGCAGGAAACATGACTCATATGGGTTCTACAGATAACAAAAGGAAAAATGCGCTTTATTCAAGAAGAGAGTTAATTGAAGTGGCGCTGAGATATATGGCAATAGGGATTCAGAATGAACTAATGATTCGTCGGATACAATTCATTAAAAGGTCAAAAGAAGTTGGTACTCAGGTAGCATGTGCTGGAAATTTGATCATAGAACAGTTGCTCTACTCCTCTTCCACTTCCGAACTACTGACTATTTATGCAAATTATAACTATTACAGGAGTAGATATTCACAAATAAATGCATCTGAAAAAAGGATTACATAATCTAGCAGAGTTTTGAACAGGATTTACTTTCACGATACTTCGAAGGATATGTAGACCTAAACGTTCGTACATATATTTATATCTCCGAAGATATAACATGACTTTTTCCCCGATGACGGACAAACAGTCCGAGATGCTTTTCTAAAGAAGCATCCGGAAAGCAGTATTCCCTTGCAGCATCGTTCAAGGACTTTAAGGGTATGTCCCGTTTTGTCCCAGTCAGTGCTCATGTTAAAGACTGGCAGAGTCAGGAATAAATGAAGAAGGAAGGTTGACGTTGGAACGAGCTTGCTCGATCGATCTTGTGAGGGCAGCTAGCTGGGCAGCTGTGAACTGTGAGAACTCATAAGGTGTAGGTTACGGTTAGAAGGACAGACCGACAGACAAACAAATTTGTGACATACGCTCGTAGACATTTTCGTTTGGTGCCTAAAATACGAACTTCCAAACAGCGTGGGTGGACCTCGAATTTAAGCGTCGTAACCGTAGCAGTAACCACTGTTCTTTCAGTGAAAAAAGCACAATCAACATCACTTCTTGGATGAAGTAAGTAACAAGCAGTGTGATATGGAAGGTTTTCCATTTGCCCCGCAGGACGTCATTGAAGCAATAGGATGGAAGATAACCTCCAATAAAGCGGAAGAGCAGTCATCGATAACAGATAAGGCTGTAGAAATTGACGAGCGCAAACCTAAAGTTTGTTCTTTGACAAGCGAAAATTGTTCTGATGATTTAAATGATGAAAATTGCGTTAAGGTAAAGCGTGCAAAAGTAGCAGAACGTGACGATGAGGCTTCTTTTGATGGAAAAGTTGTAAATAAGGATGCTTCGCCTTTTGTTAATGTGGGCGAGACGATGTCTGATGTGACGACCGGCAACGAAAAATGTATTGAAAAAACAAACTTTAAGAAGGAACTCGTTCCAGGAATTTTTCTTGAAGAACTAAAGTCCAATGAGTCTCCATTTAATATGAATTCTGTTTTATACTTTAACAATGACTGTTCAAGCAGAATAGCTATTTTGGGGAGTGCACATATGTCTGTTTTACGTGGCTCGGTCGAAATGCTCGGATATACTTTCGAGGCTTCAACAAATGAAAGCGGTAAAAGTACCAAGATAGTAAGCTCATCTGGGGAATGGATAAGCGCTCATGTTTTGCAAGCATCTTCTCTCTGCAATATTTCACTTGAAGGCAAAGAGTCGATGGCCGACGCAAATAGTTTTGACAATGTAGTGCACATGCGTTCTGTAGCTCTCGATGAAGCGCCCGTGATCACTTCCAAGTCAGAAAATGATTATAGCAAGAGAAAAACGTTTCAACTTGTGCCAGAGAACGTTCCGAAATTCTCGCTTTCTATCTCACAGAGTTGGGTGGATGCGGGCAACAGGGTATGCGATGAATATGTAAAATATGTTTCTCCACTGTGTTTTCAAGAAAACGTCACTGGCGAAAGACCTCAAATTCCTCCTCGCATTCTAGTTTGTGGTGCAAAAGGAGTCGGAAAGGTTTGTCTTTCAATGAAATATAAGATTAAAGAAAATATAACAGTTTGCCTCATTTCAATGATTTTTCTTTAAAAGTCGACTTGCGCCCGATATATTGTTAACCGACTTTTATCGCTGAAAAAATGCGCATGTGACAATGTTGCTTTCTTGGACGCTGACCCTGGTCAGCCGGAATTGAGTCCTCCTGGGATGCTTTCTCTAACTTGCGTGTCCAAACCATTACTTTCCCCTTCGCATGTTCACATGGTATGTGGTGAAAATATTGATGCATGCGCTTCCTCGCATATCGCGGCCTACTTCTTGGGAGATGTGTCAAGCAAGAGCAACCCAATTGAATACACTAATGCGATTTCTAATCTCGAAAAACATTACTTAGATCTAAGTGAAAGAAATCAACCTCCTCTGGTCGTTAATACGGACGGTTGGGTTAAAGGCATGGGGTTTGAGCTATTGATAGAGTTGGTACGAATAATTAATCCAACCATAATTATTCAACTACAAGGTACACGAAGAGGCAAAATGTTCGATACTACTTCACTCCGGGCGCCTTGGAGAGAAGTTTTGTGTATCGACACAGCAGGTAGCATTGGACTTCAGTACTCACAACATGATTCTACACCGTTGATGACACCGTTATGCGGTCCATCTCCAGCTCCCTCAAGAGTTGCTAGCATCAATAACCTTGCAAATTGTTATGAGGGTAATACATGCTCAAATGGAGCATTGACCACACCAACTGACTTCGGACCTTCAACAAGTAAAGTATCTGCTTCCGATTTGAGACGCTTACGCCTCGCAACTTACTTCTTAGGTGGTTCATCGGAATTCAATCACATCGGTGCTACAATGAGGCAATCCGGAATCGTTGACGCGTCAAAGGCGATCCCGCGAAATCTTTCATCGATGAAACCTTACCGCATCCCCTTTCGCTTCATCAACTGTCAAGTTCTTGAACATAATTTTGATATTGACATGACTCTGACAGCAATGAACGGAGGAATCGTTGGTCTCTGTTGCGCGGATGAATATGGTTCTGAAAAAAGAGATTTAATATCAAGCAGTTGTTGCTTCGGGCTTGGTATAGTTCGGTCGATAGATTACGAACAAAAATTATTCTATGTTCTTACTCCTGTCCCAAAACGGCAATTGAAAAAGGTGACAACTTTCATTAAGGGTAGACTTAGCCTACCTGTCGAATGCACCGATCAAAATATTTTCTCGCATACTTTTCCGTATGTATCTGACGAGGGCGTGACGTCGCCCGTTGTTGGTAATGCAGTTATGCGCGGGAGATCTAATCCAACACGAAAATTTTCCAGAAATAGGTGAATTCAATCTATTTATATGAGGGAACTGGAGAAGTTGCAAAAGTATTATTGTTTTGTTTATTGTTGTGCGTGAGTCTTCTCCCGAGGTTGATTTTCGTTTTCAAAAATATTTTCCAAGTTGAAGAAATTGTTTTAAATATTCTCAAAAAAAGTTTACCAAGAGGACCAGAGATTGAGTAAAGATGAAATTATTTGTCACAGCAAAGATACTCGACAAGAATATATTGGAAAGTTTTTATTTCCCAGTGGGAAATGGTATTAATTCCTTCAAATGGCTTGGACTCGCTGTTTCCCAACGAATCCTCGCAAGGGCGCCTAAAGGCGAGATATATCTTCGTGGCCTTTCGATTGTAAAGGATAGCCATATTTTGCCTGTCAACATTTGTGGTAAGCCGATTGAGAGATTTTTCTGCTTGTTCAAAACATTTACTCATTTGCACTACTGTTAAGGTTCATATTCATCATTTTATCACCCTTATGCTTCCGTTAACGAATATTTGAAAGACGGTGATACTGTGATCGTTGAGCTACGCGAAACATTTGAATTGGATGAAAGCTGTTTACCGATTCTCTCGTTATACTACAAGATTGCATTTTGTGTATATAATGGCCCTGATGACAAAGATCAACTCGAAGCTAAAGCAAATGAGATAATGACGGCTGATAATGTGCTTCGTTACAACAAAGAACATCAAGATCATTGTAAAAAAGTTGCACCCATGTTACTAGAAATGCGCAGTATTTTAAAAGGTCATCTTTATGACGAAAAATTAATTCGGGTTTCGACCGAAGAGGACTGGACCGTTATTTGTAGCAGTTTGTTGCAAGATACATTGCCTAATGAGAGGGCAGCCATCTTCGAGGTATTCTTATCACACTTTTCAGTGATTAATAACTTCTACAAGTAAGCAATCGGGCATTTTGTCACTTTTGAAACATATCTATATATGTTTAAGCATAATGTTCTTATTCTTAAACAGGCATTATGGAGCGATTAGCGGTGGGGGATCCAGTGCTACTATGGAGTACGTTGAATTTATTAAATTTATGACGGATTTGGGATTGTCGGGGCATGAGGATTTAGCAGGAAATATTGTTTCGAAAACTTTTGTTGACGAAGTAGGGAGTTTAGAGAATGAAGCCAGCCGTCCACAATTTGTTGCATGTATTATACGTTTGGCAAGATATATTTACATCCTTGCACCAAAGAGAAAGAAGTCGAAACAACGAGAAACAGCACGCGACAAATCTATATCGTACTTTAGATCAGCAACCTGTGCAGAGGCCTTTAATTATATTGTCCAAGATTTCTTCATACCTCTGTTAAATCATAAGTCAAACGATTTGTCAATTGTGTCTGTCCTTGGTAGCGAGGATGTGCTTTTGTATTTGTACGAAAAGAATGGCATATTGCTGAAAGTATTTGAAAAATATACATCAATTCAAGAGAAGGAAGAGTGCTCCATTTCTGACCAGACCGTTGACATACAAGAATTTACTCTTTTATGCAATGACGCTGGCTTGCTATCTTACTCAGGTGATGACGTAGTCGAACTAACCAATAAGGATATTCGCCAAATATTTGCCCTTGCTCAGCATGATACGGCCATTGACGAAAATGAACAGAAGCTGTCCGAAAATCAGGACAACGAGAAGAATTTACATTTACTTCAGTACGTTATTTATTTCGAATTTTCAGTAACCTTTGTACGCTTATAATTAATACGTTTGTTTTCAAATAGTATGGTTTATGCAGAGTTTCTTGAAGCTGTGGTACGAATTGGTATTTTGAAATGGACAAGTGATGAGACGACCGCGCTTGACAAAGTCAAAGAAGCCGTAAACTCTATTTGTTCCCTAGCGTGCTGATTTAAGATTTATTTAGTCACTTATGGTAGTGTTGGGTATTACAGTGAAAGTATGCTTGTGCTGGTGGATTTTGCATACATGTAAAATAAGTTTATTCCAACAGTCTCATTCGCTTTGACGAATCCAAGTAATATAGGAAAATACAGGGATGTACGTCCTTGTAGCAGCATGGAATGCTTTTCCTAACAAATGTAATCAACACAGCCACATCATCTTAGTTTTCTCGTTATTGATTTCACGGAAACCAACGGTTGAGAAGTATTCATAACTGAACAGCAAAGTATGGAAAATCAATGGGATTTCATGAATGTATTGAACGTACAATTCTCATTGACTATTTCGTGCGAATCTGCGATGATAGACGTACAAAAAATACAGATAAGAACAAAAGGACATTCATTTACACAATCCATCAAATAAATGTTTGGTAAAAAAATTCCTTTAATATTTGATTGTATACTATATATCCATCATATTCGCGAAGGTACCCCTAATTACAGAGTCATTAATCATTCTTCTTCCCTTCCTTCTTATTATCGAACTTTTTGTTCTTAAACCTCTGATAAACACCCGCAACAGCAGCATCAAATCCCACAGCATCAAAGTACCCATCAACGTCGAAAATTTTCCCAACGCTCCATGTCTGCTCTACAAAAGGCAAAAACTCTTTATTTTTCTCATCTGTTTCTCTTTGCTTCCTATCTTCATATTCGATAATCAAAGTAAAAAATTCGGTATATCTTGGAAACGATGTGCGAATTCGTAGTTTCTTGCTCTCCCCCTTAATGGGGTTCATGATGGCAATAGCATCCACATCTACGGTTACGAGTATCCACTGCAAAACCCCACTCAATATGAAGTAAATGGAACCGCAAACACCCAACAATGGCCGACTTTCAGGAAAGGGCACTGGTGCAAACTGAGCAACACTGGCAAAGAAACATGCGGTGGCCATAAGAATAAGTTTCACGTTACTCCAATACCCGTTTTCAGTGAGCTTACAGGTATCAAGTAAACTCGCGATGACTGTCTCATCGAGCACCTGTTTCACCTTCATGATATCACCGGTATCCACCTGATGAAGTTCGATGACTGCCTGCTCTTCCACCTGCTGCTGAGGCTTATCCGACACTGGAACCTTTTCCTCGTTGTTGTTGTTGCTCTTCTTCTTTCCCATCCTTTTTTTCTAAATGATATACGAACGTGTAGATATACTTTTTCTCGTTGAAATCTCTCTTAGAGAGATTGTAATAAGCACACATTGGTAACTCTTGGGAATCATCATCCTCCTCCTCATCCCCTCCTATCTTCGTACGTCCTACGGATACAAAGGTATCACCTGCCTTACCCCACCATACACGTGGAAAATAAAATATTTTGTCGCGTAGCTAATTTATACAAATGACCAACGGGTGGGAATGCCTTCACTTTTTCTCATTTGAGGCCTTCGCGATATCCACACACGGGACACGGGATCATTTTCTCTTTTTCCTACGCGGCAACTACACTACATGGCCTGTACGCATACACAAACACACAGACACACACACACACATCAATTTATATGCACCCAAAGCCTAAAACAAACACTTACACTTTTTTCTGGGACAAACGGTAAAAACTCCCGTGAAACAATCACCATGGCAGATCTCACTGCCACCCTTCTTGGGTGCCAAAACCCGGGTAAGTAGAGGAGAAATGTATGTCGTAGTTTGAATATTCAGTGAAGTGTTTGAGATTAAATGCGGTGGGGCATTTCTTCATGTTCGTAACGTCTACAGTTGTTGGTTACCTCAAAGTTAGAAAATATACGTTATGCGCGTATGGCTGGTAATGTCCTTTTGATTCCTCAACTTTCTTCGATTGATTTTTTCCTTTTGTAAACTTTACCTTTTATCAGTACGTTCACTTTGCTCTTTTACTTTTCAGACCCTAACATACGAAGTGCTGCCGAGGCTGCTTTACGAACCGCGGAAGAGCAAAACCTTCCTCAATTCATGATGGCTTTGGCGCAGGAACTCGCCGGAGAAGGAAAAGATGCGAATGGTCGTCAGCTTGCAGGTTTACATTTTAAGAACTTGCTCAGCGCTAAAGATTCGAGTATGAGGGAAGCAAAAACTTCGAAGTGGAAGGCGTTAGATGGTCAGGTTCGTGGGCCCATCAAGACTGTACTGATCGGAGCATTGCATAGTCAGGAAAAGCAGGCGCGTCATACTGCCGCTCAGGCATGTGCAGAAGTTGCGTCCATTGAACTACCACATGGCGAATGGGCAGAATATCTTCCTACGATTATGTCTAATGTCACAGAAAACTCTCAAGATGCAATCAAAATAGCGACGTTAGAGTGTCTCGGTTTCACATGTGAATTGCTTGCTTTTGAAGGGAATGAACTAAACGAAGGAGATACTAACCAAATGCTTACGGCAATTATCAACGGTACCACAAAAGAGCAAACAGATGAAGTGCGTTTAGCAGCTACTATTGCATTGCGCAATAGTATTTCGTTTACTAAGAAAAACTTTGAAGTACCTGCCGAGCGAACTATGATCATGCAGACAGTGTGTGAGACCACTCAATGCTCAAATGAAAATGTACGCGCTGCTGCATATGAGGTGCTTTCTTCAATTGTTTATTCTTTTTACGAGAAACTTCAGGAATATATGCAAGCTATTTTCGAGATTTCGTTTAATTCCATCAAATCTGATTGTCAGCTGGTTGCCTTACAAGCAATTGAGTTTTGGTGCGTTCTTTGTGAGACAGAAATGGAAGTGTTAGATGAAATAATGTCTGCCAAAGAAGCGGGATATCCCAGCGAACAAACGTGCAACCGGTATGTAGCTGCAGCTATGGAACACCTTGTTCCTTTGCTGACTAGTCACTTGTCACAGCAGGACGAACACGCGGAAATTGACGACGATATTTGGAATATGTCCATGGCTTCGGCGACATTGCTTGTTTTGGTCGCGCAAACAGTTGAAGATGCAGTTGTTCCCCTGGTCATGCCTTATGTATCTCAGAATATTCAAAGTCCTGAATGGAGATTTCGGGAGGCGGCAATCATGGCGTTTGCATCGATATTAGATGGCCCCAATAGCAGTTCTATAGAATCATACGTTCGAGAATCTGTCAGTGTACTATTAAAGAGCCTTCAAGATCCTCACCAAATGGTTAAAAGTGCTGCCGCATATTGCATTGGTAAGATTTGTGATCTGCATGTGCGAGCAGTTCCACAGGATGCTTTCCCACCGCTGGTACAAAACTTAATGGCTATACTACCGAAGGAAACGCCAGCTGTTGCCAGCCAGGCATGCGTCTCGTTGCATAATTTGGCAGCACAATTTTTAGCCGACGATCCGGACGCCCCTACCAACTTACTATCACAGTACATGGGTCCTTTACTTCAAACTGTTTTACAGACGACTGAACGTGAAGGATGGGACGAGGCGAATCTGAGAGTGAGTGCATACGAGACGGTGAATATATTGATTCAGTGTTCAGCTCAGGACTGCCGAGCAATACTTGCTCAAATGCTCCCTGTCATTATTCAACGATTGACTGCAACATTTAGTATGCAAGTGCTCACAAATGATGATCGTGAGGCGAAAGAAGGACTTCAAGGATTGTTATGTGGTGTTATCCAGGTCACCACTCAAAAATTGGGTAATGATGTAACACCTCACGCGGACAGTATAATGCAAAACATTCTTCAAGTTCTTCAGAGTAAGAGTGCATCTTCGCATGAGGAGGCATTTCTTGCTGCTGGTGCTCTCGCCGATGTTCTAGGCAGTTCTTTTGAGGTGAGTATTTTTCTCGCCGTTGCTAAGATGATTTTTGCCAACTTTGTTATTTTTTAAGAAATACGTTCCACATTTACATCAACCGATCTTGGCTGGATTGCGGAATCATGAGGCTTACCATGTGTGTTCTATTGCTGTCGCTACGGTAGGAGATCTTGCTCGTGCTTTGGAAGTAAAACTTCAACCATATTGCAATGATTATGTGACGGCTTTATTGGAAAATCTTCAAAACCCGATGCTCAATAGATCTGTGAAACCACCCGTCCTTTCTTGTTTTGGGGATATCGCACTAGCCATTGGTGGGCATTTTGAGCCTTATCTTCAGATTACTCTCATGATGTGCATGCAGGCTCAAGCTACTCAAGCACCAGAGGATGATGAAGACTTGATTGATTACGTCAATACCTTGAGAGAGGGGATTCTCGAAGCATATACTGGAATTACACAAGGGCTAAAAGATGGAGGCAAAGGGCAGTTACTTGCACCATATGCTGAAAGTATATTTGGATTTTTAGAAATGATACAAATTGATCCAAATAATGACGAAGCAATATTGAAGGCAGCGATCGGATGCCTTGGTGATGTTGCAAGTACATTAGGTCCCCGCGTGAAAGACTATTTACAGAAGCCATTTGTAACAGCACTTGTTGAAACGGGCATGAGTGATGGTGATGCAAATATAGTTGATACAGCTCACTGGGCTCGAGGAGTCATTTATCAAGCGATACAGCAGCAGTAACAGTTTGTGCTTCCAGCAGCTTTAAAATATAAAGTGACCTCCACGGCTAACATGAAAAAATTTCTTGTTTTTCCATGATCATTATGCCAAAGGGTCTCCTAAGAAAAAAGCCATTCTTTTCTCTTCGGACGCCATTATTGCTTTTGAAGTTTTGCACACACTCGAAGACTATCTCCGTAAAGCGGACGACTACGAGACTTGATCTATTCGCTGTTTAACCTGTCCATTATTGAGAGTGACAGGTAGAGCACCGAAAATGCAGAACATAAAGAATAAGTAACGCACTAGTTCTTCAAAACTTTTCTATAAACGTTTCCACAGAATATGTTTGATCTTATCATAATGATGCAGGACACGTGGTATCTACGCTATTTTGATTGCTCGGTTGGCAACTAATCACTTCAATCTGTGTTTTCTATCCAATAGCTAGACTCAGTAAAGATTTGATGCTTCACTATTATTCCATTAGACTATTCTCGAAAGGCCATCATACTCCAACCAGCAATATATCTCAAAATAGATGTAGTCTGCAAAATTATGACAACGGATCATCATTGAATCAATGATGATTGTAAAAGATATTTCTTTGCTAAATACTTTGAACATTAAGTGCTCTCAACGACTTTTTACAAATTAATGTACATTCTATAACAAAAATCTCTCATCCACGTGCAAGACCCAGATAGCAAATACGAGCGCGCAAATAGATGAACAAATCATGATTTTTTGAGGCAGCTTAACAAATAAATAATACGTTGAGACGTCTATATTTCTTGTATTTGGAAAATATATTTCCTTTTTTACAAGGTTGCATTTAAATGATTGTACAGCTGGCTGCGTTGCTTTTACGACAGATTCCGGCGATGAAATTTCTCGTAACAATACATTATCATAGGAACATTTCATGGTTGGACTTTGGGCGGAGTCCATCGACCTCTCAGAGCAAAGAACAGAATCGAGGCAGTAACCCATCTCCTTTCCATCCAAGTCAATGTGAACAATATGTACATTGACATCGACTTCATTTTTCTCAGATGAAGAATCTCCTAAAAGTACCTTTCGCTCCTCACGCGCCAACGCACGTAAAACGCGAAGAGAAATTGGTAGTCTGGATACATCCCCACCATCAAGCGGTATAAATTTTTGTCGAGAAGAAGCGCGTAACGACGTATATTCCTTAATCTCCTTTTCCTTCACCCATCGTACTCTATTCGAAAAGGTTTTCATATCATATCGTGCAGGATAAAATCTTATCCTCAACATGCCAATTTCTCTCTCCATTCCGATATCTTTGAGTGCCCACTGCCGGATAAATTCTGCATGTTTTCGTCTTCCAATCGAGCCACTCTCTATCGGTACATTTGGATAATTTTTGTAGATAAGATTCCTTTCCTCAGAATTTTCAATCCACGGCAACAGCAATGTAACTCTTTTTCTTAAAGTTTTTGAATTAGAAGAGCCATTGGTTTTATCCAATACCGGACCACCTATTCCAGAGTCACCTTCGTTACTTATTTCCTGACTTTCTCGTTCAAGATTGTGTTGAATCAAGTACAATGCACGATAAAGTGGATAACTTTGAATCGGTGGGGAGGCAACGGCTGTAATCCATATATCCTTATCCCTCGGAACATTATCTTCCACTGTTGACATGCTTACAAAGGAATCATCAAGACCTCCTCCGTTGCCACTATTTGGACTCGAAATAGCGCCGATTTTTTTAGTACTTGTACTCACAATATCTTTAGGATGATGGGAAGAATCCTTCTTTTCATCATTTTGTTGCATCATTCGAAATAAGAACATACCGGCACGCTAGTTTTTTGTTCAAATGATCCTACTTTTTGTTCAAGTTTTTACAAAAGAGGATGAAAGATTTTGCAATTCAGATCATACATTCAAAAGTCGAAGGGTTGAAATTGAACAGGTATATAATGTATTACGGGCTCTCTACCACACATGTCTCGGTATATTTGAGAGGTGAGAGATGCGGACTTTTTTCGCTTGCTGCATAAAGTTTTGGCGATTTCCCGTTATTCGTGATCGTGAGATTTATCGACATTTTGTCAATAGCGTTGTATTTTGAGTAGCATGATGTGCATATGTATAAGACCTATGTTATCCCCGTAGGCGTGATGTCCAAATGCTGGAGCAGAAAGAAGAAGTTGGCAGCTGGTGCATTACTGCTGACGATAGGAGAACAGCTCTGTCGTCGAGCAGATCACCCACACAAAGAACACGCGTATTGAAGAACGAGAAGTGAGTAGATAGATTTCACTTTTAATTAATAACAAAACAGCTGATTGGCTACAACGATAGCATCGAGCACGTATCTATATTACTAACAATTCTATATTTACTTCGTTATTAATTAAAAGGCACCGAAGTACCAGGACGCGTAACGATGATGTTACCGCCGCGAATGCTGAGTGTTACAATTGCGGTAGACGTGGTCATTACGCACGTAATTGTACACAGGATCCAGATGGGGAAGACAAGGTCTCTGCTACCACTCTGGACTGTGCATTGTCTACAGTACACGACAGTTTTATCTTCGACAGCGCCTCTCATCACTCTATTGTAAATCGCGGATATCTCACCGATATCATGCCTGAAAAACGCACCTTCCTGACCTCCTCTGGAAGCACTTACCAAACGGAGGAAGTAGCTTTCCTGCGAGGGGTCGGAAAATGCATCGCAGGAGATGGAAAGGTTAATATCATCTCCCAAAGTCGCCTCGAGGGAGATGGTTTTGAGGTTGCGTACAGTGGCAGACATGGATACCATTGTGTCAAGGGAAGCGCGGAATACACTTTGTCAGGAGAAATGGACTCCATGTATGTGACCTGACCGGTGTTTTGGATATCAACGCGCCTACAACTTCCCCCTCCAAGCTGAAGAGTATTAATATTGCTAGGGACTTCGTGAAGAATGCTGGTTTCGTCAGCGAGGGGGAAGCTTTAGGCATGGCAAGGGACGGGAATATAGTCGGTCTCTCGGTGACTGCTGATGACATCAAGTTAGCTTACAGGATTTATGGTCCGCCTCCTGAGTTCATCAAGGGGAGGATGGTATACAAGCATACTGGGATGGATTTATCGGTACAACCAACCGGCGTGATTGACAAGAACCAGATATTACTCGCGGATGTGGTACACGTCATGGGGAAAAGTTTTCTTTTGGCCACCTCCACAATCGATCCTTTGGACCTTCTCATTGTTGCGAGAGTGGATGACCAAAAGGGGTCTACCCTCAAGGGGGCACTAGAAGATCAGGTCGAGTTACTCAAGGGAAGGAGTTTTGAAGTCGTCGAGATCATCACCGATCCACAGAGCACCTTGGTGGGGATACCCGGAGTGAACTGCACCGGAACTGGGGATCATGTCCCAAAGCTCGATGCAAAGGTAAGAAGCTTGAAGGAACTAACAAGGTCCATCGTATCGGGATTATCCTTTAAGATACCAGAGAACCTTGTGCAGGACTTAGTCTCATATGCAGTGAATAGAATGAATACCCGAAAGAGTGGCGGAAGTGCATCAACAGAGTCTCCGAGGGTGAGGTTCACTGGAAGAAAAGTAAATTATAAAAGGGAATTTACGTTATCGTTCGGGGAGTACGTAGAGTGCTACGATCCCACCAGCAGGGGAAACACTATGAAGGAGAGGACCAACTCTTGCATCGCGCTTTATCCATGTGGAAATGTGTCGGGTTCATGGTACTTCTTAAACCTCTTAACCGGTCGTCGCGTGCGACGACGCCGGTGGATTAAAATGGCGCACACGCCGGACGTCGTAAAGGAAACTCTAAACAGGCTCACGAGGAAACCGGATGTGATTACGCCAGTAGACGTCACTGAGAAACACGAAGAGGATCCAGATATCAGGGGGCCGGTGATGACGAAGAAGCAAAACATGATGTTGCAGGTGATGTTATAGGAGAGAAGCAGACCCAGCCAATATTAATGACGTCGCCCCACCTACTGGCGAGTCAGGTCACAATGTATTAAGAAAGTCCCTTCTCAACAACAAGCCCAGAAGCCGCCACCTAAACGCAAAAAGACGTGTTATGTACGATGAAGTGATGGTAAATAAAAATGTGGATATCGCTTACCTTCCGACAAATGAGATGACGGCTAATGTGGTGTCGAAGCCGGTGTGTGGTGCATTGTTCTTTAAGTTTGCAGCGAGCATCCAGGGGATGCCGTACACGCAATTCTAGGCCACACAAAACAAACAAAAAAAGTAAAAAGACGAGGGTCCACCATGGCGGAATCACCCTAGGAAGACAGGGGTGCGTTGTATTTTGAGAAGTATGATGGGCATATGTATGAGACCTATGTTATCCCCGTAGGCGTGATATCCGTATGCTGGAGCAGAAAGAAGAAGTTGACAGCTGGTGCATTACTGCTGACGACTGACGATAGGAGAACAGCTCTGTCGTCGAACAGATCACCCACACAAAGAATACGCGTATTGAAGAACGAGAAGTGAGTAGATAGATTTCACTTTTAATTAATAACAAAACAGCTGATTGGCTACAACGATAGCATCGAGCACGTATCTATATTACTAACAATTCTATATTTTCTTCGAATAGATACAAGTTTAGGGCTAATTTTATATTTATCGGTTAGTAAATGAGGCGATAAACGTGAGCTTAAACCTGTGACAGTGACAAGAGTAGATCTACATGATACATGTCATCATAAGGTCAGTTGAAAAAATCGTGATTGTTAAGCCAAAGGCGATCGATAAACAGGAGGTGGCCGGGGCCGTGAGCAAGGGCTCCTCTGAGACTGTACCTGTATCGTAGGAAGGGGTCCACCTGAACGGATAACTCTTAGTAACTCATCTTTTAATGAGCGCTGCTCGTATTGTATCAAAACTGATGTGACATTTTTCTAGCTATGGTGCTGGGTAAGGAACTTGTACTACGAGGGAAGACTAGTAATTACTAATTAGATTGTTAGGGGGGAACGAACTCTACTCGGATCTTCAAATCTTGCTTGACATGTTAAGTCTCTAACTAATTATCACTTTTCAGAAGTCCAAGTCCTGCACCTCCTTCCCATCGAAAGCGATTCGACATATTGCTCACAGGGATCCTGGAACCTCTAATGCATCGATTCGTTGCTCTAACTA
>Ga0209092_10000660_pt1 | contig 34612 bp, 23 predicted proteins | sample FraStrMetagenome_FD_187446 | JGI IMG/M metagenome (GOLD analysis project Ga0209092, IMG submission 187446) | Marine eukaryotic phytoplankton communities from Arctic Ocean - Fram Strait ARC3M Metagenome (SPAdes) (version 2) | ecosystem: Environmental > Aquatic > Marine > Oceanic | place: Fram...
GCTTTGAAGACCATCCCGCTCTTCGAGCTCCCTTCGTTAAACAGGTGGGAAGTTTGTTTGGGAGTCAGCTTAGCTGATTTGATTTCGATCGCGGACTCGACCAGTGGCTTTAATAAGTCGCGGGTCAGGGTGGATTTACCGGCACCCGAGACGCCGCAGATTGCGGTCAGGCGCTGCTTGGGAATTTGCACATCGAAGCCCTTGAGGTTACGCAAGGCAGCGCCTTCTAGACTGATCCATTGCTCGTTGCTCTTTTTTTTGCGAGGGCTCCATTGCGCGGGGAGTGCACGACATGCCCCGCGTAAGGGGTGCGGCATGCTCTTGCGTAAGTATTTGCCGGTGATCGATGCCTTGTTTGTACGCAGTTGTGCCAGCGTGCCGCAGGCGACTATTTCGCCGCCATGGATGCCTGCGGCTGGGCCGATGTCGATGATTTGATCGGCGTGTTTCATGGTGTCCTCGTCGTGTTCGACGATGAGGAGGGTATTACCACGGTCGCGGAGTTGTTCCAGGGCGGTGATAAGTTGTTCGTTGTCGCGCGCGTGTAGGCCGATGGATGGCTCATCGAGCACATAGAGTACGCCAGAAAGGTTGGACCCGAGTTGAGCGGCGAGTCGGATGCGTTGCGCCTCACCGCCTGAGAGTGTGGCAGTGGCGCGATCGAGGCCGAGGTAGTTGAGGCCAACGCGATCCATAAAGCGCAGCCGCTCTTCAATTTCAGGCAGGAGTTCGTCAAGTACGGGCCCGCTGCGTTGGTCGGTTTTTACGCGCTTGAGCGTGTCGATTAATTCGTTGGGTGTCAGTGCCATCAGCTCTGGGAGACTGACAGCGTTGTTGGTTGAACGTTGTTGGTTGTTTGAGGTTTTAATGGGGAGCTTAACGGCGCGACTGAGCGGGTTGAGGCGTGCCCCGTTACAATCTGGGCACGTGTCGCCGTCTTCGACGCCGTCGGGCACATCGATAGCGGCGGCTTCGTCTTTACTCATCCAGTCAAAGATTTGGCCATAGCCGCGGCAGCTCGCGCACCAGCCACGTGCGCTATTCCATGAGAAGTTTTTCGGATCTAGCTCGGGGAAGGCTTCACCAGTGATGGGGTCGGTACGTTTCGTGGAGAGCCAAGATACAATCTCGTTTTTCGAGTTGAGCAAAAAGGCGGTGCCTTTACCGAGCTTGAGAGCTTCTTTGAGTGCGGAGGGCACTGCTCTGTCATTGCCGCCCTCTGCCTTCGCGGAAACGACGGAGCGTTTCCCTCCATTGAGGTCGGCAATGACTAGTTCGATATCGTGCTCACTATAGCGATCTAGCTTTTGGAACTGACTGATGGGCACGAGCTGGCCGTCGATACGCAAGGTCTCATAGCCGTGGTCACTGGCCCAGTCTGCGAGGGGTTGGTGGTGGCCTTTGCGCCCGCGCACCAGCTGAGCGCAGAGATGGAGTTGCTTTGCGTTGGATTCGGCGAGGATTGTTTTGAGGCGCTTGAGTAGTGCGCCTTCGCTCTGACTGATCACAGCTTCGCCAGAGCTAGGAGAATGTTGGATGCCAATTCGTGCATACAGTAAACGTAGGTGTTGAGCGACCTCGGTAATTGTGGCGACGGTCGATTTGCGCGTGCCTTTAGTGACGCGTTGCTCAATCGCGACGGTGGGCGCGATGCCGTGCAGCTCATCGACATCGGCACGTGGCATTTGCTCCACAAATTGGCGTGCATACGCAGACATCGATTCCATGAAGCGCCGTTGACCTTCGGCAAATATGATGTCGAAGGCGAGGGACGATTTGCCGGAGCCTGAAACGCCAGTGATGACGCTGATCTTATTGTGCGGAATCTCGCAGGAGATATTTTTTAGGTTGTGCTCGCGGGCGCCTCGGACGGTGAGAGAATGAGGGTGAGCGTTGTCAGTGGACTTTGGTTCGGCTGCTTTGAGCTCGGCGGAGGGCAGTGGGGTCGTCCCTGCCAGTGCATCGCGCAGGTATGCGGCAGTTTCGCACTTAGTTTTTGCGATGTCAGACGGTTTGCCTTGTGCGACGATTTGACCGCCGCCAATACCTGCTTCGGGGCCGATTTCGACGATCCAGTCGGCAATTTTAAGTATGTCGATATTATGCTCAATGACGATGAGCGAGTGGCCCGCATTGACTAAGCCTTGCAAGACGCCGATCAGACGTTTGACGTCGGCACGGTGCAGACCTGTGGTGGGTTCGTCGATTAGAATGAGCGCATGCCCGGACTTTTCGGCAATCTTTCCGAGATAGCGAATGAGTTTAAGGCGTTGAGACTCGCCGCCCGAGAGAGTGTTGAGGGGCTGCCCGAGTTTTAGATAACCGAGGCCGACATCGATCATTGGGGTGAGGCAACGAGTAACTTTCGGGTAGTCGGCGAAGAAAACGACTGCGTCGTCGACATCCATTTCGAGGATTTCGGTGATACTGAGAGCGTTGAATTGAATCTCCAAAACTTCGGGTTTGAAGCGTTGACCGTCGCAGCTTTGGCAGGGCACGAAGAGATCGGATACAAATTGCATCTCGATACGTTCGTAGCCGAGCCCCGAACAGGTGTCACAGCGACCGTCACCGCTGTTAAAAGAGAAATGCCCAGGCATCATGCCCGCCGATTGAGCGGAGTCTAGTTTTGCAAATAATTTGCGAATTTCAGTCCACGCATCGGAGTAGCTAGCTGGGTTGGATCGTGGTGTTTTACTGACGGGGCTCTGATCGATGAGCACCACATCGGAAAGTGGTAAGGTGGAGTCGATATCTTTGATCGTCGCGGGGTCGTCGGTAATCAGTCCTTTTTGGGCGAGTAAATTTTGATAGATGACGTTGTTCAGTAGTGTGCTTTTTCCAGACCCAGAGACGCCGCTCAGGCAGACGAAGGCTTGCTGCGGAATGTGCAGATCAACTTCCTTGAGGTTGTGCTTACTCGCGCCATAGATCGAGAGCTTAGGGCCTTTCTTGGTATTGCGAAGTTTTTTGGGTGGATCGATTGTTTCGCGCCCGGAGAGGAAGCGTCCAGTAATGGTATCCGAAAGTAGGATACGATCATAATCGCCATTGAAAATGAGTTGGCCGCCGTGGATGCCGGGCTTTGGGCCGATTTCGATTAGGTTGTCGGCTGCACGCATGACGGCTTCGTCGTGCTCGACCACGACCACCGTGTTACCTTGATCGGTTAGTCGGCGCAGGATCGAAATGAGGCGATCCATGTCGCGGGGGTGCAGACCAACGGATGGTTCATCGAGCACGAAGAGTGTGTCCACCAGAGATGAGCCGAGACAGGAGGTGAGGTTGACTCGCATAGTCTCGCCGCCTGAAAGAGTGCGGGAGGTGCGGTCGAGCGTCAGATAGCCAAGACCGACATGGTCGAGGAAGGACAGCCGGCTGATGATTTCGCTGAGTGCCGAGTGATCAGTCGAGGGCAATGCTCCGTCATTGCTACCCTGAGTTAAATGCGGCAAAGACGGAGCGTTGCCTTTTAGTAAGGTGAGTAACTCGCTAACACTTTTTTGGTAAAGGTCGGGTAGGGTGTGATCGTTCCATTTCCAGTTGAGTGCCTCGGGTTTGAGGCGTGAACCGTCGCAGTCAGGGCAACGCGAATAGCTCCTGAACTTCGAGAGAAATACACGGACGTGCATCTTGTAGATTTTACTCTTGAGCCAGTCGAAGAAACGATAAATGCCATACCACTGATTGTGGTTTTCTTTATAGTTCGGTTCGCCTTCTAATATGAAGAGGATTTCCTTTTTGCTCAGTTTTGACCATGGCAGGTCGGTACGAATTTTGTGTTTTTTGGCTGCGCGCTGCAGGTCGCGTAGACTTTCGCTATAGACTGCGCCTTGGAACGCACGAATGGCACCGTCATCGACTGATAAGCTCTTGTCGGGAGTGACTAAGTTATAATCGATCTCGATGATGCGTCCGAAGCCCTTGCATTTTTCGCAGGCACCAATCGGTGAGTTGAAAGAAAAGAGCGGTGCGGTGGCAGGTCGATAGGTAATGCCTGTCTCGGGAGAATGTAGCCCGTGGGTGAACTCGGCGAGAGTTGCGCCATCTGTATCCAATATTTGAATCTGGCCTTTGCCAAAGGTGAGCGCGGCTTGTGCGGCTTCGATGAAACGAGAGCGGGTCTTGTCGTTGATCGCGATGCGATCTTGAACGACAAGAAGTGAAGAGTGAGGAGTGAGGAGTGAGGAGTCCGAACTCAGTAGTTCGTCAATGCGCATGATTGTTTTTTTACCACTGCCCACTACCTGACTTTCACCCTCACTCGCCGAAAGCGTACTATCACTCGGTGCGCAGCACAGCGCGACACGCGTATAACCTTGGGCCGAAAGGGGTTGGAGGATCTCGCTCCAGTCGAATTTTTCGGGACGAGTGATCGGGAACGCGATCAGCACGGTTTGATCTTTGTGCGCGTTGAGTAGTTTTTTCCAAATCGATTGTGGGTTGTCGTCGGTGATTGGCTCACCTGTGGCGGGGTCGATCAGTGTGGCGACATTCGGAAACCAGACTTTGAAGAAATCGCAGAGTTCGGTGATGGTGCCGACGGTGGAGCGCGAGGTTTTAACCGTGTTGGACTGTTGAATCGCGATAGACGGGCGAATGTTCTCGACCGAATCGACTTTCGGGCGATCCATCAGCTCCATGAATTGGCGCGTGTAGGGGGAGAATGTCTCGACGTAGCGTCGCTGGCCTTCGGCGTGCAGCGTCTCAAACACGAGAGAGGATTTGCCCGCGCCACTAAGCCCGGTGACGACGGTAAGCTGGCCAATGGGCAGATCGAGATCGAAACCTTTAAGGTTATTTTGGCGGACGCCGCGAAGGTTGATGTATTCTTTGGAGGCCATCGTGTATGAGCCAGAGGAGGCTAAAAAGTCTAAAACGGTAATAGGTCTAAACGTGGCAGGCTGCCATACCTTACACTCGGGGGCTTTCTGAAAAGAAAAGAAGAGATTCTTTTAGTTCATTCCTAGTAAGTGTGGCTTGCCCGAACTGAGTGGCTCGAACGGGCCTCAAGTTTCAGTGACCGGTGTTTGGCACTCTTCGATAGCTCTGCGAAGTCGACGACGTAGGTGAGTGCGGCGGACTTGTTGGTCGTTGTTTTTAATCGCCATGGAGTAGGCGTCTAAGGCACCGACGAGATAGACTTTTTGGCGCGCGCGGGTAATGCCAGTGTAGACCAGGTTACGCTGCAGGAGCATGAAGTGTTGTTTCAATAAGGGAATGATGACGATGGGGTATTCGCTGCCTTGGCTTTTGTGAATCGAAATACAGTAGGCGAGTTGAATTTCCGAGAGTTCGCCTTTGGTATATTCGATGATGTCGCCGGTGAACTCGATAGTGATACTAGAGCTGTCGGCGGCAATGCTGCGAATGATGCCCAGGTCACCATTGAAGACGTTTTTGTCGTAGTTATTGCGGGTCTGGATAACTTTGTCGCCGATGCGGAAGGTGCTGCTGCCGTAGAGGATTTCAGCGGGCAGCGGCTGGCGTGTTTTTTCGCGAAAATGGGTTTGTTTGGCGGGCGTGTAGTCGGGGTCGGAACGGAGTTTGGATTCAGCGGCGGACTTTGGGTTGAGGCATTCTTGGATCTCGGCATTGAGCACGGTGATGCCGCCGGTGCCGCGGTGCATGGGCGACATGACTTGAATGTCTCGGACTGGGTTTACTTTGTGGTGCTTGGGGATGTAATCGCGGGCCAAATACAAAATCGCTTGCACGCATTGCTCGGGCGTGTCGGCTTCGATGAAGCTGAAGTCCTTGCTGGCATCGAGGTCGCGGAGGCTGCGGAAGGTAGATCCTGGGTGGGATTCACCTTTAAGGATACCGTGAGCTGTGGTGACAATGCCGCTTTCTTTGCCTTGTCGGTAAATGGTATTGAGCCGAGTGACGGTCGCGGGCGGAGCAGCCATAAGATCGCCCAAGACATTTCCGGCGCCAACCGAAGGGAGCTGATCAGCGTCGCCTACCAGCAGTAAATGCGCACTGCTTGGGACTGCTTGTAGCAGGCTGGCGGCGAGGCGGGTGTCGAGCATACTGGTTTCATCAAGGATGAGTAAGTCGCAGGGTAGTGGGTTGTCCTCGTTGTAAGTAAAAGTACGCGAGGCGCCGTCGTATTTGAGTAGTCGATGGATCGTGCTTGCGGGCGCACCGGAGGCCTCGGCCAAGCGTTGCGCGGCACGTCCTGTGGGCGAAGCGAGCAGGATCCGAGTACGCTTGGCGCGGAGGATGTCGACGACTGCGCGGAGGATGGTGGTTTTGCCTGTGCCAGGGCCACCCGTGATGATGGAGACTTTTGCAGTAAGTGTTTTGCGCAGGGCCTCGGCCTGTTGATCGGCAAACTCGAAACCAGCTTTTTGCTGCGCCCATGCGATCGCTGGCTCGATCTTGATTATAGGTAAAATCGATGCGGTACTGTCGATTCGGGCGATGGCTTCGGCGATGCGTTTTTCCGCGCTGGCGGTGCTGGGCATCTGACAGGCGGGGCCGAGGTATTCGTTCTTTCCATCGAAGGCCTTGATTGAAAGTAGTTTCTTGGCGTCGTTGAGCGCATGAATGCGGCGCTGGATATCGACGGGATCGACGCCGAGCAGCTTGGTGGCATATTCGAGGATCATTTGCTCGGTGCCCAGTGTGTGCCCTTCGTCTTCGAGCGTGCGCATGGTATGGATGATGCCGGCATCGATGCGTTCTTTGCAGTTAGTCGGAAAGCCGAGGTTGAGGGCTATCTTATCAGCGGTTTTGAAGCCAATACGTTCGATATCTTCGGCGAGCCGGTAGGGCTCGTCTTGCAGGATTCGCTTGGTACCGCTGCCGTATTTTTTGACGAGTCGCACGCATTGGGACGGCGTAACGCCGTAGGTCTGCAGAAACATCATCACATCGCGCACCGCACTTTGATCGTCCCACGCCGCTTTGATAGATTTGGCGCGTGTTTTGCCAATGCCAGGGATTTCGTGAAGTCGGCCAGAGTTTTCGCTAATGATCTTGAGGGTGTCGGCGCCAAAGTGGTCGACGATTTTCTTGGCATAGGACTTGCCGATGCCAGGAATTAGGCCGCTGCCGAGGTATTTGCGGATGCCGTGCACGGAGGCGGGAAGCTGGGACTTGAAGCTGCCGACTTTGAACTGATCGCCGTGCGTGCTGTGGCGGGTCCATTGACCATTAAGCTTAAGCGTCTCGCCGCATTGTACGCCCGGAAGTGGACCGAGGATGGTAACGGGGCGCTTGCCGTTGGCGACGCTGACTTCCGCCACGCAATAGGCATTCTCTTCGTTGAAGAAAATGATCCGTTCGAGGACGCCTGTGATGGATTCGTTTGAGTGGTTCTCTGGCATGGTTACGGGCTTTTAAACAGACCTACAGAAGTGTGACGGAAGGTCAATGCGAGTATGGCTTCGCACGGAAAAGCCCTCGCAAAGTGTAAGTGCTTTTAAAATTAGCAGCTTTTATTAAGAGAGAATCACCAAGGGGGCTGGCGGTGATCCAATAGGAGGCCGCGCAGGGTCTTGCTCGGCATCTATGCTAAAGGTTAGAGGGTCGAGGCACGCCGCAGATCGCATTGATTCCGCCTGAAATGATGGGTGCGGGTGCTAATTAAGCTCTCTGAATGCGAAAGTCGCTAGCAGCCGGGGTGTATTTTCCAGGTTGAATCGTGTAGTCGCTCTTCAAACTTTCAGAAATATATCGGACGATGAAATAACTGCGTTCGGCTTCATCAAAGCTGTGTTGCAGACGTGTGCTGTAGCCTTCCATCGCAACGGCTTTGAGTTCACGAAACAACTCAAGCTGGGACTCAAAGAATATTTCGAATTCTATAATCACAAACGACCACATTCCTCGCTTGACGGGAGCACGCCTGCTTGGGTGAATTAGTTATCAACATAAAACGACCGCGCTGGAGATCGAAGTGGCCCTCGGAAAATGACTTAGTCAGTGGACTCATTGGCGGACGCGACTGACGCCTTTGCTGTCGACGACGACTCGTACTCGGTCGCCGACGAGGAAGACATCGTCAGCTTCTTGGACGATGACCATGATACGTCCGTCATCGAGTTCGACTTCGAGTTCATGCCCGGCGACTGTGCGTATGCTCTGTTCAGCTTTGGAGCCCACTGCAGCTCCTGCAAGTGCGCCTCCGAGTGCCCCCAGCGTGCTGCCGCGACCACTGCCGAGCATTGAGCCCATAATCCCGCCGCTTGCGGCTCCGACTGCTGCCCCACCGCCGGTCTCTTCAGGTTCGATTGTAACCGCTGCGACATTCAAGAGGATGCCATTGAAGACCTGCATTTGTTGCTGAGCCTGGCCTCGAGTATATGTCTTGCCTCCTTGGCTGGATGTTTCACAGCCAGTGATGAAGATGCTGTACAATGTCAGGCTGGTGCAGAGAGAGAGTGTGCGGATTGATATTTTCATAATCTAGGGATGGTAGAGAGTGCATTGGTGAGTTCTGAGGAAATAAAGAATGCGAGAGCGTGATGAAATCAAGCGAACCAATTAAGGAATGCCTGAATGATGAGGGCATTGGCGATATCGACAAAGAACCCGCAGACTAGCGGCACGATAATGAATGCTTTGTGGGCGACTCCGTAGCGCTTGGAGACCGCAGTCATATTGGCCATGGCAGTGGGCGTGGATCCGAGCGAGATGCCGCCAAATCCGGAGCAAATCACAGCTGCCTCGTAATCCCGTCCCATCAAGCGGAAGACCACAAACAGTGCAAAGCAAAAGGCCAGAATGAATTGCACTCCGAGGATGGCCACGATTGGCCCGGCCAAATCACTTAAAGTCCAAAGTTGCAGACTCATTAAAGACATGGCGAGAAACATGCCCAATGCGACGTCCGACATCAGAGCGAGAGCAGGCGTACCGGTCGGCCATTTGAGCTTAGGAAACAGGCGCGGGATTGTATTAGTCAGTATGATGCCTCCGAATAGGCAACATACGAAGAGTGGCAGATCTAAGCCTGCACTACTCAGACTTTCTCGGATTGCAGCGCCGAGGGTCAGGCATAGGTTAAGTATCAACCAAGCACTGAGAATGGAATACATGTCCACCTTGGTGTGCTCGTCGGCATGGGTGAGGCCTACATCGGGTTGTATACATGTTTTGGGCTCTAGCTTATGGCGCTTGATGAGTATATTCGCGATTGGGCCGCCCATTAGAGAAGCTAGGACGAGGCCGAAAGTAGCGCAGGCGATCCCAATTTCACTGGCGTTGGTGATTCCGTATCGCTCGATGTAAAGAGGTGTCCATGCGATCGCGGTTCCATGTCCGCCGATGAGTGAAGTGGTGCCGCCCAGCACGCCGACCGCACCGTTTAAGTTAAAAAGTGTGGCGACTCCGACACCTGTTATATTTTGCAGAAACATGAATCCGATCGTAGCGCAGAGTAGGATAATGAGGGGGATTCCACCGGACAGCAAGGATCGCAGGTCAGAGTTTAGGCCAATGCCAGCAAAAAAATAGATCAACAGAACATCACGAGCGTGCAGGTCGAACGAGATCTCGATCCCGGTAATGAGATAGAGCAACAATGTGATTAGGCAGACCAGAAGCCCGCTACTGACGGGTTCGGGAATATTGTAGCGGCGTAGTAATGGGAATCGACCGCTCAGCAATTTGCCCATAAAAAGGACTATAATACCTAGGTTAAAGGTAGTGAGCATTTTTAGTTCCATAATATGTAGCTACTACTTTACCTGCAATTCAGCGTCGATTTCCTTCGCTCAAACTTTGACTTTAGACGTTATCCGATTCGCTTTAAATAAAGGGTTCGGTCAAATACTGCAAATTATATACGACTTTAAGATTATTAATAAAAGGCGAAAAAGTTAAATCCGGTTTTATTGGCCGGCTGACTTTGAAATTACTGATGAACAATGATGATCAATGGAGATAAATATTTTTTTAGATACGCCCGCTGTGGCGGTCTTTTAAGTGTTTGCATAGGACTTTTATTTTCAATCGTGCAGGCTGAGCCGCTCTCGCTAGAGCAGGTCTTGCAGAGGGCAGAGGCTGCCAATTTTGGCCTCGATGCTTTGCGTGAGCAGCAGCTCAGTGCGCGCGAGCGGATCGCTGGCGCCTCGGCGCTGCCGAATCCGAAGCTTCAATATACTTACTTTGGTGAGTCGGTTGAAACGCGCACCGGCCCGCAAGAGGCGATCTACTCGATGAGTCAGACGATTCCGTGGTTGAAGAAACTGGCGACGCGTAAGGCACTCGCGACGAGTAATGCCGACACTTGGTCCTACCTCCAGCAACAGGGTCTCCTAGCATTACGCCGCGATGTGACGACCGCCTATTCGGAAGTCGTGTATCAACAGCAGGCCGTGCAATCGACTGAGGCAAATTTTCAATTGATCGAGGATATGCGAGCAATTGTAAAAGAGCGCGTGCGGGTCGGGGGTTCGTTGAATGCCCTGCTGCGACTGGAAGTGGAGTTGGAGCGCACGCTTGATCAGCTGGCTCGCTGCGAGCAGGCACGCTATGCGAAACGTACCGAACTCGCCGCTTTGATGTCGATCGAGGAAGCTGAACTCGGAAAGCTGACTGCGGAGTCGTCAGCCAGCCGTGCGTTGCCGTCATTGCGCGCGATGTTGGCGACGTTGGAGCTGCAAAACCCGGAGTTGCTGGCATTGAAAGAGCGCACGAACAATGCGAGTCAACGCGCAGATTTGAGCAAGCTGGATCAATACCCTGATTTTACCTTTGGGGTGAATTACATTCAAGTCGGCGAGAGTGGTTCGGCCTCGGACGCGGGCACCGATCCGTGGAGTGTTTCGATGGCGGTGAACTTGCCAATCTGGGGCAGTAAAAATAGCTCTGCGATCTTGGCGGCGAATGCGGATAAGCGCTCCGCCGAGCAGCTGTATCGGGATCGGGTGCTGCAACTTAAAGCAGAACTATGCGCTACGCTGGCTGCCCATGCGGATAGTTCGCAGCGGGTGCAGCGTTATCAAGAGCGGCTGATCCCGATTGCAGAACAAGCCCTTGAAAATTCGCGCACTGCTTACGAAAGTGGACAGCTCTCGGTTCTGGAACTGATCGATAGTGAACGGGCGTTGCTTGAAATGAATTTAAACTACGCGCGCGCCGTGTCCAAAGTCACCCAGGCCGACGCTGCGCTCAACGCTCTAACTGGGGCAATTAATTAACCACAGGAATCACAAGCGAAAATCGTAGGGGCGTAGTTGCGCAAAGAGCCTCACCTTGAGAGCGCGGTATTCGCAAGCAAAGACCCTACAAAAATACTTTTTATTATGAAAACGAAACAACTTATTATTGCGATCACCATACTGCTTCTTGGCTTTGTTGCGGGTCTTTATTTGTCGCCTGATTCCAGCGAGTCAGTGTCCACCACGATGGATGTCGTCGCCCCGGCAAAGGCGACGATTTGGACTTGCTCGATGCACCCGCTGATTCAGCAACCGAACCCGGGCGACTGTCCGATTTGTGGCATGGATTTGATTCCGTTGATCAATGATTCCGGTGCCGATGATGGCCCGCGGACTCTTAGTATGAGCGATAGCTCCCGCGCCTTGGCCGATATTCAGACGACCCTGGTCAAGCAGGAGTATCCAGTCGCGGAGGTGCGTCTGGTCGGTCAGTTGGACTACGACGAGACACTCGAAAAATCTTTAACGGCGCGTTTTCCTGCACGAATTGATGAGCTCTTTGTCAACTTTACAGGCATTTCGGTAAAGGCAGGTGAACATCTCGCCAAGGTCTACAGCCCTGATTTATTGTTGGCGCAACGCGAGCTGCTGACCGCATATCGTGCTGACCCTGATGGCTCAATCACCGATGTGGCCAAGGAGAAACTCCGGCTGTGGGATCTACTGCCCGTTCAAATTGATGAAATAATCGAGCGCAACGAGGCGAAAGATCATTTTGTGCTCAAGGCGCCAATCGGTGGTGTCGTTGTCGCTAAGAATGTGAAGGAAGGGGATTACGTAAAGACAGGTGAAGTGCTCTTTCGCATTGTCGATCTAAGTAATTTATGGGCTGAACTGGACGCTTATGAATCGGATCTCCCTTGGTTGCGCTATGGGCAAGATGTGGTCTTTTCTGTGGAGGGGGTTCCTGGTGAAACGTTCCATGGTCAGATTTCCTTTATTGAACCTGAAGTGAATCGTAAGACGCGAACCGTGGCCGTTCGTGTGAATGTGCCAAACCCCGACGGTCGGCTCAAACCTGGGATGTTCGTGCGTAGTATTGTATCCGCACGCTTAGCAGCTGGTGGCAAAGTTTACGCACCTGAGTTTGCCGGCAAGTGGATCAGTCCCATGCATCCAGAAGTGGTGAAGGACGGGCCGGGGCAATGCGATGTGTGCGGCATGGATCTCGTTCCTGCCGAATCTCTCGGGTATGTCGATCATGTCAGCGAACCTGCGCCGGTGATAGTTCCGAGCTCGGCAGTCTTGCAAACTGGTAAGCGTGCTGTCGTCTACGTCGAGAAGCCCAATGCCGAGCGGCCCACTTACGATGGGCGCGAGATCGTACTTGGACCCCGTGCCGGAGACAACTACATCGTCATTTCTGGTTTAGAGAGCGGTGATCGGGTCGTTACAAATGGTGCATTTAAAATCGACAGTGCGCTGCAGATTCAAGCTAAGCCAAGCATGATGAATCCAGAGGGGGGCGGTCCGACTGCTGGACACAATCACGGAGGTGACGCCGCCGCCGATCCACATGCGGGGCACGCGATGGCACCCGCTCTTGAGATTTCTGTCGATGTGGCCGTATCACTGATGAAGCCGTATCTCGCGATGCAAGCCGCGCTCGCGGCAGACGATTTGGACACCGCCAAAGCGCAGGCCAAAGCGATGATGGCGATCACTGGACACGCCGGCGCACTGCCTGAGCTGGTTCATAAGATGCTCGCCGCCGACTCACTCGATGCGATGCGTAAACCACATTTTGAGACGCTCTCGAATGCATTGATCGCCGCAGTCAAAGCCGACTCCGAAGCCTTTAAGGGCGATCTATTTATCATGAACTGCCCCATGGTCTACGGTGACCGCGGAGCCGACTGGTTACAAGATGACGATCAACTCCTGAATCCATACTTCGGCTCCATGATGCTCAAGTGTGGTGAAGTGAAAGAGAAACTCGGAGAGTGAGTTTTAGCCACGAAAAGGCACCAAAAGACACAAAAACTAGAAGGATGTAATTATGGATATTGAAAATATTAATCAACTTTGCGACATGGTTCGTGAGTGTTCGTTTGGACTGCATAAACATTTGAGGCATGGACATCTTGAAAAGATTTATGAGAATGGTTTGGCACATCGTTTGAGGAAACTGGATGTTGCGGTTCAGCAGCAAGCTCCTGTTCCTGTCTATGACGAAGACGGAACGATTCTCGGAGATCTTAAAGCAGACTTGTTAGTTGCTGACGAACCTATCGTGGAACTCAAAGCAGTGCGTGCTGTGCATGACGATCACGTGGCTCAACTGCTGGGCTATCTACGCGGTAGCGGCAAGCGTTACGGGCTGCTCATTAACTTCGGGAGCCCGAAACTTTCGATCAAACGTTACGTCCTCGACCCTGTATCTTAATCTTAGTTTTTGTGCTTCTTCGTGCCTTTTTGTGGCCCAATAAAAATGATCAACAAACTCATACGCTTTTGCCTCGAGAATAAGCTCGTGGTCGTTCTCTTTACCGCGGCCCTCATTCTTTGGGGTGTAATGGTCGCTCCGTTTGATTGGAAAGTGGATTGGCTGCCGCGTGATCCGGTGCCGGTGGATGCGATTCCGGATATCGGTGAAAATCAGCAGATCGTCTTCACCGAATGGATGGGGCGCTCGCCGCAGGATATTGAAGACCAAATCACCTATCCGATGACCACTGCGTTGTTGGGCTTGCCGGAGGTGAAGACGATTCGGAGCTATTCGATGTTCGGATTCTCCTCGATCTACATCATCTTCAAAGACGATGCCGAGTTCTATTGGACGCGTAGCCGTATCTTGGAAAAGTTGAATAGTCTCCCCTCCGGTCTTTTACCGCAAGGCGTGCAGCCGCAACTGGGGCCCGATGCAACTGCACTCGGACAGGTGTTGTGGTATACCCTTGAGGGGCGGGATCCCGAGGGTAATCCAACTGGAGGCTGGGGCCTCGAGGAGCTCCGCAGCACTCAGGATTGGTATGTGCGTTATGCACTGCAGGGAGTCGATGGTGTGGCAGAGGTGGCTTCGATCGGTGGTTATGTCAAAGAGTATCAAGTGGATGTCGATCCGGATGCACTACGCACTTATGACATCGCGCTACACGAAGTCTTTGCCGCTGTGCGTGGGAGCAATATCGACGTCGGTGCGCGCACGATTGAAATCAACGCGGTCGAGTATGTCATTCGTGGGCTAGGGTTCATTGAGAATCTCGACGACCTTCGTAAGACAGTCATCACACAGCGAAATAATATTCCGATCACTTTGGAGCAGATCGCCGAGATTGAGTTCGGTCCGGCACTACGGCGCGGCGCATTGGACAAGGCAAGAGCCGAAGCGGTCGGTGGAGTCGTCGTCACGCGCTTTGGCGAAAATCCACTCGCCGTGATCAAGCGGGTGAAGCAGCAGATTGAAGCGATCTCTGCAGGCCTGCCTAAGAAGACCTTGGCGGACGGCACTGTCAGCCAAGTCGAAATTGTTCCTTTCTATGATCGAACTGGATTAATCTATGAGACGCTGGGAACCCTCGAAGATGCCGTGCGTCAGCAAATTCTAGTCACTATCATAGTGGTGGTGTTGATGGTGATGCATTTACGTAGTGCGGCGCTCATCTCCGGCGTGCTGCCGCTTGCGGTGCTGTTTGCGTTTATCGGGATGAAGCTCTTCGGGGTAGATGCCAACGTGGTGGCACTCTCTGGCATCGCCATCGCCATTGGCACGATTGTTGATATGGGTGTGGTGTTAGTCGAAAACATCCTGAAACATATCGATACGGCTGATCCAGATGAAGATCGTCTCGAGGTGGTCTATCGCGCCTGTTCGGAAGTCGGTGGTGCGGTGGTGACGGCTGTTATGACGACCGTGGTCAGCTTCCTTCCCGTCTTCACCATGGAGGCCGCCGAGGGGAAACTCTTTCAACCGCTCGCCTATACGAAGACCTTCGCGCTGATCGGCTCAATTGTTGTCGCATTGACGATTATTCCTCCACTGGCGCATTGGTTGATCGCAGGTCGACACAGTTCCCGCTGGAGTAAATTTACACTTTGGCTGACCATCGCACTGGCAGGTGTGGTGGGGCCTTTTCTGCTCACATGGTTTCCGTGGTGGTTGGGGCTGATCATGATTGGATCAGCGGTGTATAACCTTACGCAGCCAAAAATCCCGGCAATTATCCAGAAATACGTGGTAGTCATCTTCAACTTGATCGTCGCTCTAACCGTAGCAATCGTCTTGGCCGGCGATTGGAAACCGCTCGGTCTTGAGCGTGAAATCGCGAATGTCGTATTTGTCTTTCTTGCGATCGGTGGGCTACTGGGGACTTTCTTATTGTTCATTAAATTTTACGGTCAGTTGCTTGCTGTGCTGCTTCGTTTTAAACTGATATTCCTTGGCTGTAGTTCTTTAATTGTTGTTTTCGGGATGACTGTTTGGTTGGGCTGGAGCGCCGTTTTCGGATGGCTGCCAGAGTTGATCAAGGAGACCAAGCCTTACAGTCAGGCCATGCACCAAGTGCCGGGGCTCGGTAAGGAATTCATGCCGGATCTGGACGAGGGTTCTTATCTCTTTATGCCGACGACCATGCCACATGCTTCGATTGGCGAAGTGATGGATGTGCTTCGTAAACAGGACATGGCGATCAACGCTATTCCAGAGATCGAGTCCGCTGTTGGTAAGCTTGGACGGGTTGAAAGTCCGCTTGATCCGGCACCGATCTCGATGATCGAGACCATCATTAATTATAAATCCGAATACATCGTGGATGACGACGGGCATATTCTTACGTTTGAATATGATTCATCAGAGGAGGCATATACATATGATGTATCTGGAAACCTGATGCCCGACGAAGACGGCCGCCCGTTCCGCCAGTGGCGCGACGAGATTAAGACGCCCGATGATATTTGGGCAAAAATCATCGAAGCAGCCTCGATCCCTGGCACCACTTCCGCGCCGAAGCTTCAACCGATTGCAGCCCGTATTGTCATGTTGCAAAGTGGTATGCGTGCACCGATGGGTCTGAAGGTTTACGGGCCTGATCTCAAAACGCTGGAGAAAGCCGCCCTTGATATTGAAGGGTATTTGAAGGAAGTGCCTTCGATTAAGGAGGAAGCAGTGTTCGCCGACCGTATCGTAGGCAAGCCGTATTTGGAGATCGATATCGACCGTGATGCGATCGCGCGCTACGGGATAAAAATCTCGATGGTGCAGGACGTGATCGAAGTCGCCGTCGGAGGCAAGCCAGTCACGATGACGGTAGAAGGTCGTGAACGCTACCCCGTGCGGGTTCGTTATCAGCGGGAGCTGCGCGACTCGATTGAATCGATTGAGGACATTTTGGTTGCTGCTCCGGACGGTACGCAAATTCCACTCAAAGAACTCTCGACCATACACTATTTGCGCGGCCCACAAGTGATTAAAAGTGAGGACACTTTTCTCGTCGGCTATGTCATCTTTGATAAGCGCGACGGCTACGCCGAAGTTGAGGTGGTCGAACAGGCGCAGGCCTATCTTCAAAGCAAAATAGACTCCGGCGAGTTAAGTATTCCCGCTGGTGTGAGCTACAAATTCACCGGAAGTTATGAGAATCAAATTCGGGCGGAGAAGAAGTTGAGAGTCGTGCTGCCAATCGCACTGTTTGCGATTTGGTTAATCCTCTATTTTCAGTTTAAGCGCGTTTCGACGACGTTGATGGTGTTCTCTGGAATCGCTTTTGCATGGTCGGGCGGGTTCATTATGCTTTGGCTGTATGGCCAGTCGTGGTTTTTGAATTTTGAACTCTTTGGAACGAACCTTCGGGCACTATTTCAGATGGGCACGGTCAACTTGAGTGTGGCGGTGTGGGTCGGATTTCTCGCACTGTTTGGGATTGCGACTGATAACGGCGTGATCGTTTGCACCTACCTGCAACAGCGTTTTAAGGAAAAACGCCCGAAAACAATCGATGCGATTCGGGCAGCGACGGTCGAAGCGGGGGAGCGTCGCGTGCGCCCAGCGATGATGACGAGTGTCACAACGATTCTCGCACTGCTGCCAGTGCTCACCTCGACTGGGCGCGGTGCTGACATTATGGTGCCAATGGCAATCCCATCATTCGGCGGCATGTGCCTCGCACTACTGACGATCTTTGTGGTTCCAGTGCTCTACTGCGGAATGGCTGAACTTTCGTTTAAAAGAGATCAGCGTGGGTGAAGTGAGGGTTGGATTATTATTCTTCGCCCCAGAACTTCCACCATTTGCGACTGTGCGCTTCGCGTTGTTGTTGGCCGGTCTCTGAGCCTTTGCCTGCTTCTTTATGGATGGCGTCCGCCTTATCGCTATTATTGCTCTTGCCTGTTGTTTCTTCAACATCGTCATTATCAGCTGAATGCTTCGCTTCTTTTTCTTTCTTTTCCACTTTCTCCTGCTGGTTCTTTGATTTGACTGCGTCAGAATCGGAGTGGTGCGCATCAGATTGATTTTGAACCGTTTGTTGTTGGTCGGGTTTTCCGGCGTTATCGGGTTTTGCCGCGTGTAGACTAAAGGCGAAGAGCGATAGGCTGAGGGCGATGAGAATTATGTGTTTCATGGGTACACACGGTATGACGTTTCTGAAGAATCGCAAATGACCTAGCTTAGTTGAATATTGATGGTGCTCCGTGGTGGACATCGTCCGAATACTTCTTATTAAATGACTGTTATGAAATTGCAGCGCGCAGCGTTAACGATGTTGATCGTCTTTTTGAGTTTTTATTTGCTCTACTTGGGGCAGGCTCTGTTGTTGCCCCTCGTGATTGCTGGAGCGGTCGCTTATCTGATCAATATTTTGGCACATACAATTTGTCGTCTGCGTATTGGTCGTGTGTCGTTGCCTCGACCGATAGCCATGATTGTGGCGATTGCAGTGATCTTAGCTTCGTTGAGTTTAGTGATTCAATTGATCACAGTAAATATCGCCAGTGTGATCAAAGTTGCGCCCCTGTATCAGCAGAATTTGGAGGGTTTGATTTATAAAGGCTATGAACTATTCGGGGTTCAGGAGGCACCTAATATCAAGGAGATCTTTGCTCAGATCAATTTGAGTAGTTATTTACAGAATATTGGGGGCACTGTGCGCTCGTTGGTCAGTCGGACTGGAATCATTATTTTGTATTTGATCTTCCTGTTGTTAGAGCAGCGCACATTTACTGCCAAAATGCATGGATTGGTTCGAGATCCGGATCGTCTCGAAGAGGTCTTAGGACTGATGGAAAAAATTCGTTCTGATATCCGCTCCTATATTGGGATTAAAGTCCTTACCAGTGCGGCGACTGCATTGTTAAGCTATGCGGTGTTAAGCTTCGTCGGAGTCGATTTTGCGAGCTTCTGGGCGGTTCTTATCTTCTTTCTTAATTTCATCCCGACGATTGGTTCGATCGTCGCGACCGCGTTTCCGTCGGTCTTGGCTTTGGTGCAGTTTGATACGCTCGGCCCCTTTGTGATCACTGCCTCAGTATTAACTGGCTTGCAGTTTTGTATTGGTAGCCTGTTGGAACCGCGGTTGATGGGTAACCGTTTGAATCTAAGTCCGATTGTTATCCTGCTGTCACTTGGTCTGTGGGGCTCGATCTGGGGGATTCCAGGCATGTTCTTGTGCGTGCCAATCACTGTGATTATGGTGATTATCTTCTCTTACTTTCCAGAGACACGGCCTGCGGCCATTTTGCTGTCAGGCACAGGGGAGTTAAGTGTTGGTCCGCGGCGTGGCGATACTGCTGCCAAGAAACAAGCGACGTTGGATTAGCGGCATTGCGAAGGCGCACATCTGACCAATGGATTCCAAGTCTGCATCTAACCTGCCGCGCACTGCGGTCCTAGTTGGGGGCTTGGGGCTATTGGCCTGAATTGTTGCAGGAACTGCCGGCTTCAGGGCGCTACGGTCGGATTCTTTGTGTGGCACCTCGCTTAGCATAGCTGGTAAGCGAGGTGGTCATCGAAGATTGCGTCGATTTCGAGCAGTGGCCGCGTTCCCGCGTGTGGACTTTGAGTATGTATTAAAAGTCGGAGCATTGGCGCAGCGCCTCGGCGCACTCGGTTATTTGCGGACAAGGGGGCGATGGGGCGGGGCTGATCGCATTGGAACTGCCTCTGTGGCATCTTGTTCGGCGCTCGCTGCTGGCGGGCAGTTTAAAATGCAACGGTTTTAGGTTTACAGCAGTGCTGGCAACGGCGCAGTTGCTGCTGCTTGGACCACTGGTTTTGCACTGTCGATTACGAAAATATCGCGGTATCGTACCGGCTTCGGTGGCTCGAGCGGTATTTGATGATAGAAAAGGCACAATTATTGATGAGAACGGTGCGAACCTTGATCGGTCGGTGTTGCCATCTAAGTCGCTCAGTTAAAAGGATTAGTCGGGTGTGTGCGTGACTCAGGTTGATGTTCGGCAGATCAACTAAGCTTTCTTAATTCTTTTGTGTAATAATGTTCGCACGATTTAATTTGAACTGTAACCTGCATGAATTACTTTTTTATATGACTCGTGCATGAGTCGATTAATGACTAATAAACTTATTATATATGTTTCTTCCAAAAATCATTCAAGGTGGCATGGGTGCCGGAGTTTCTGACTGGAGACTCGCAAATTCGGTGTCTTCTGTTGGGCAGCTCGGGGTGATCTCCGGGACAGCGTTGGACACAGTGCTAGTTCGTCGTTTACAACATGGAGATGTGGGCGGCCACATGCGGCGTGGATTGGCTGCGTTTCCAGTGCCAGCCGTCGCAGAGCGTATTTTAGCGCGTTATTTCAAGGCTGAAGCCGATCAAGACGAGAAGCCGTCCAGGCTAATTGCGGGCTTCCGTATCGATCCCACTGCAAATGTCGTCGATTTGACGATAGCGGCCAACTTTGTCGAGGTCTTCCTCGCCAAGGAAGGGCACCAAGGCCACGTCGGCGTGAACTTCCTCGAAAAGATTCAGATGCCGAATCTAACCTCTATGTTTGGCGCCATGCTTGCCGGCGTCGACAACGTCCTGATGGGCGCGGGTATCCCACGCACGATTCCAGGTATCTTAGATGCCTTGTCTGAGTGGAAACCAGTCGAGATGCGAATCAATGTCGAAGATGCCGATAAGGAAGATGCGTATTTCAGTCGCTTTGATCCGCTCGAATGGATCCGTTCGCACCTACCTGATGTGGAGTTGCCGAAGCTGAAACGCCCCGACTTCTTTCCGATCATCTCCTCCAATGTCTTGGCGCTGACTTTAGCGAAGAAATCGACTGGTAAAGTCAATGGTTTCATCGTCGAGCGTCATGTTGCGGGTGGTCATAATGCACCGCCACGCGGAGGGATGAAGCTGGATGAGAAGAACGAGCCAATTTACGGTGTAAAAGACGAAACAAATTTGGCGCAACTTAGCAAGATGGGCATTCCTTTCTGGCTCGCAGGTGGTGGTTCTTCCGAGACCGGCCTCAAGGACGCCTTGGCAGCTGGTGCTACTGGTATTCAAGTCGGCACTGCCTTTGCTTACAGTGATGAGTCGGGCTTCGCCCCCTCAATTAAGAAACGCGTGCTGGAGAAAGTGAAGACTGGTGCAGCCAAGATCTTTACTGATGCCCGTGGCTCGCCAACTGGCTTCCCATTTAAGGTTGTAAATCTCGAAGGCACAATCTTCGAAGAGGAGGTATATGAATCTCGTAAACGTATCTGTGATCTCTGCTATTTGCGCCATCCTTACAAGAAGGCAGACGCAACGATCGGCTACCGTTGCCCATCCGAGCCTGTGAAGGATTACCTGAAGAAGGGTGGTAAGGAAGAAGACACTGTCGGTCGTAAATGTCTCTGTAATGGTTTGATTGCTGCGATCGGTATGCCGCAGAAGTACAAAGATGGAGGTGTTGAGCCAGCGATTGTAACCAGTGGTGACGATGTCACTAAGTTGGGTCGGTTTGTCAATTGGGACACGGTGAGCTATTCATCACATGATGTGATCAACGAGTTATTGAGTCAGATTGCACCGGCTTAATAACGCCGGAGATCACCACAACAACTTTAAAGAGGGGGCATTGTATGCCTCCTCTTTTTTTGTACGCGGGAGGGACGACCTCCGCGTCGTCCGCGAATGCTTGGCATATTATACCTGCTCGAAACGGTCAAAGTCGATTAGCTGTAATGAAAGCTGGGGAGGTTGTTAACAGAATAAAGTCCTGTTGAGTGGTGCCGCGGAGTCCTCGAACAGCCCTTGTTCAATCAGGTGTGGCTAGTTGCCAATCGCTGTTATTAGTGGTTTCGCCAAGATGTACCAATGAATCTGCCTAACGCGGTTCTCGCGGAGCTGGACCCTCGCATCACGATCTCCGCACCTAGTAATTATCATTGTCGCTCGCTTTGAAGCGCACGCCGTTGAGCTCTGCGAGTAGCTCACGGGCGGCCGAGACGCCGAGGCGCTCGGCACCCGCTTCGATCAGCGCTAGTGCATCGCTGAGTGTACGGATACCGCCACTGGCTTTAATTTTGATCGAGCCCTTACGGTTGTCGGCGAAGAGTTTGATATCTTCAATAGTTGCTCCGCCCGAGCCAAAGCCGGTCGAGGTCTTAATAAAATCGGCACCAGCCTTTTCACAGATTGCTAGCGCGGTTAATTTCTGTGCCTCATTTAAATAGCAGGTCTCAACGATAACCTTGGTTAGTAGCTCAGATTCGCGGGCGACGACGCACAGGCGGACGATTTCTTCGGTTACGATAGTTTTATCGCCAGCCCGCAGCGCGGCATAGTTCATTACGATATCGACCTCGTTGGCACCATTGGCCTTGGCGCGTATGATCTCCTCGCGCTTTGACTCCAAGCTTGAGCGCCCATGCGGAAAGCCGATTACGGTGCAAACTTTTGCCTTGGAGTTATATAAGATGTCGGAGCAAATCGAGACACTGCTGGGATAGACGCAAACGGATGCATATCCAGCGTGTGCGGCTTCATCACTGAGGGCGCAAATTTCACCATCACTGGCGTCAAGTTTTAGATTTGTAGCATCAAGTGTGGCGGCGAAGTCTGAAGCATTCATGAGTGGTGTTGAATAAGGCGGTTATTGGTGAGCATCTGCATGGATGTATGAATTCCAAGTTATATCTGCGTTGAACTCATTCGAATTGGATGTATGCTGTGATCTTCTATATGCAGATCCCTCAAGAAATCATTGCAATAAAACGAGCCTGCCGCCCGATGAGTCGTGCTCAGATTGAGCGATTGCTGACAGGAGTGGTGTCTGGTGGATTTCGGGACTATCAAGTCAGCGCGTTAGCCGTTGGCGCTGCGGTGCATTTATCAGCGGTGGGGCGTGGTGCGATCACTTATTCGGCTCAACTTGTGCCTGTACGAATGTGATTATCGGTCGGATTTCCGAGTCTTAACCAGTTAACTTTATGAAGCTACCTAAACTACCGACTGAACTGACTGATTTTAAACCAGAAATCGGCTTAATCCTAGGCTCGGGGCTTGGTTTTTTTGCCGATGATCGGATCGAAATCGTTGGCCACCTGCCGTATGCTGAAATCGAGGGCTTCCCGGTCTCAACTGTGCCCGGTCATGCGGGACAATTTGTTTTCGGATATGTGGACGGCCGTCGGGTGATTTGCATGCAGGGACGCTTTCATTTTTATGAGGGCTATCGGATGGATCAGTTAACTTTACCGGTTCGAATGATGTACGAACTCGGCGTACAGACCCTGTTTGTGACAAATGCAGCAGGCGGGATCAATCCCAGCTATGTGCCGGGCGATTTCATGTTGATTCATGATCATATCAATTTCCTTGGCACCAATCCGCTGATAGGTGCGGTTGTTGATGTGGGCGTACGCTTTCCAGACATGACTGAGGTGTATGACAAAGCCTTACGCCAAAAAATCCGGGAATGGGCGCAAAGCCAGAGTATACGTTTACAGGAAGGTATCTATCTCGCTACCACTGGGCCTAGCTTTGAAACGCCGGCAGAGATTCGTGCTTTCGCAACTTTAGGGGCTGATGCGGTTGGCATGTCGACTGTGCCAGAGGCGATCGTTGCACGCCAATTAGGAATTCGAGTGATCGGACTTTCCTGTATTACCAACGCGGCTGCCGGAATATCCTCGGGTCCGCTCTCCCATGAGGAGGTGGCTGAGACGGCAGATGGTGTGCGCCTAGAATTTACTGCCTTACTCACTGCTGCGATTGCTCTATCGTAATTCACTTTAAGGTATTTATCTTATAATGACTGAATTAAGTGACCATCCTCTCAGCAAGATTACCTGATAATCTTGTGCGATCAAGGGCCACCGATGGCGGATTTTGGCGGTCGTTTGATTCGGCACCTCAAGTGTTAACTAGAAGCGACATCTGCCGCGTAGCGTTAATTTTCGTAATACCCTGTCAACTGCGCGAGTAGATCTGCAACGACCTGCAGCTTGTGTGGGTTGATGATTACTTGGGCCGCACTATGGCGGCCTTCTGGACAGGCGAACGGAAGTATGATTGCAGGCAGGAAGGCTAGGCTGGCTGGTGCGATTAGCTGCAAAATCTGCTGTTCCAATTGATCGTTCCAAACTGATTTTTCCGGAGTGCTGATAGGACTGATTGGCAAGATGAGGTAATCGTAATCGTCGAAGAATTCTGTGAATGCACTGCGAATGCACTCTTGGATGTGTGTAGATGCATCGGCTGTTTGTGGCGTGCAGTCGATTCCTGCTTGAATGCGTTTGAGTAGGGCAGGGTCGTATTGATCGCGATACTCTTCGACCCAATATTGATGAATCGAATGCAATTCCCGAGCTTCTAAGGTCTGATAAGCGCTGCTGCCTTGTGACAGTGTTTGCCGAAGGCGAGTGCCGATAGCCGGATCGTCGTCGATGTTCAGCTCACGAGTGAGGCCGAGTAGCCCTGACTTGATGTCGGCCGAAACTGCGCTCGAAAGTTCGCTGATTAAGTAACCGCGGGGTGCATCAGCTGCATAGGATCTGGGGACGCGATGAAAGGCTCGAAAAGTCGTGGCTAAGTCGGCAATGCAGTTATTCACCCAACCGACCGATTCGATGGACGGGCTTATCGGAAATACGCCGTCACGTGCATAGGCATTGTTGCCCATGCGGAATCCGAACAGGCCATGGAATGCTGCGGGGATGCGAATGCCTCCTCCAGTATCGAGGCCGAAGGCCAGTGGAACTAGGCCTTCGCTGACTGTACGGACTGCTGCGCCGGCACCGCCACCGCAAACGTATTGTTCGCCGTCGCTGTGTTTACAGTCGCCATTGGTGAGGTTGCACCCTTGTGGATCGACGCCGAATTCTGCTGGCATAGTTTTGCCGAAAAAACAGGCGCCGAGTGTATTCAGCTTCTGATACAACAGACTGGAGTCTTCTAATGGTGCCTCGAATTGGGATAGAAATGGAGCACCGCATCCGGTTGGCATGTCTTTGACGTCGAACATATCTTGCAATACATAGGGCACACAAGCGAGTGGGCAGTCCTCATCGGCTACGGCGCTGTTCAGTGCTTGCAGTAGTTGTTGTTTAAATGGCGTCGCCGCAAACCATGTTTGACGCTCGATCTTAGAGAGAGTCTGCAGATGAGCGAGGAATTGATCCGCCACACGTCCGGGGGATTGTTGCACCAGTGTGCGCCATTGTTCGAAGTTGAGCCGTGTCGCTGCCATCGCAAAGTTAATCGCTGCCGAAGCGGCGTTCCCATTCGGTCCAGCTGACTTCACTGAAGGTCGGCCTGCCGAATGGAGAGGTGTGGGGGGTGTCGCAGCTAAGTAGGTCTTTGGCGAGTTGCTCGACGGCTTGATCGGTCAACGAATCGCTGCGCCGGTAGCTGCCTTCGACGGCGAGTCGAGCGATGGCCTCCGAGTCGAGTGCGCTTGGTTTGCGCATGCCGCCGCGTTGGCGAATCAAATCCACGAGATCGCGAATGAAGGATTCGGCCTGCTCGGGAGAGAGCCATGTCGGCACTGCTTCGATACGGTAAAAATTGCGTCCGAACTCTTCGACTTGAAAGCCTTGCGCGTTCAACTGCTTTAGTTGTGATTTAAGTGCTGCAGAAGCCAGTGGTTCGAATTCGATCGGATGCGGGATGAGTAAGCGTTGGCTCGTGCCTTTGTCGTTTTTGAATTCTTTGCTGATGCGTTCAAAGCGCACGCGTTGGTCGGCGTGGCGTAGGTGCAACATAACTAGTCCGCGGGGGGTATCGAATAGCGCATAGCGCTTCTTTAATACAATAATCAAACGCCAGCCGGGAGTTGTCTTGTCTGCGGCAGGCGAGGGAGATACATCGGTAGTCGAGGCAACTGCTTGCGGTGCAGTGCGAATCGCTGCTGTGGGAGTCGCTGAGGGGGTTGCTGCTGTGGGAGTCGCTGAGGGGGTTGCTGCTGTGGGAGTTGCTGTTGTGACTGCTGGGCAGATCGGTGCGCTTGGGCTTGGCAGAATCGTTACGTCCGGTTTTTCGATGCCTGCCACTTTGGCTGCGGGGGAGGCTGGCGTCTCGACCTTCGCCTCAGTCGCGAGCGCAATTGGCGTCACTGCCTGCGCGATATCATCGGCCCGACTAGCGGCCAGAGTCTCAGTTACTGCATTCAGCACGAAGCGGCGAATAGCCCCGTCGTCGCGGAAGCGCACCTCACGCTTGGCAGGATGGACATTGACATCCACTTCTTGCGGTTGAATTTCGAGAAATAGAAATGCGGGCGGATAACGGCCTTTTTGAATGCGACCATGATAGGCGTCGAGCACGGCTAGACTCAGCGTGCGACTATCTACTGGGCGGCGATTGACCAGTGTCACAAGTTCGCGACGGGTTGAGCGTCCCACCCCTGGCTTTGCTGTGAGTCCTCTCAAGCGGAAGCCGGTCTTCGGATCACTGACATCGACAGGGATCAAATCATCCGCAAGGTTGCGGCCCCAGATTTCGGCGATGCGGTCGCGCAGGTTTTCGCAGGCGGGTGACTGAAATACTGTGCGTCCATTTTCCAGCACACGAAACGCGACATTCGGATGCGCCACTGCGAACAGGCGACAATTATATGTGATGTGAGCAGTTTCGGTGGGATCGGTCTTTAGGAACTTACGCCTAGCGGGCACAGAATTAAACAGATGTGCGACTTCGATCACGGTACCAACCGGCATGCCGCAGTCTTTCTTCTCAATCATTTTGCCGCCGTTGATCAATATCTCGGTGCCATGCTCCCAGTCTTTCGAACGGGTGCGCAGGGTAAATTTGGAGACCGATGCGATGGAGGGCAGCGCTTCGCCGCGAAAGCCGAAGCTACACACTTCGTTGAGGTCGGCAGCTTCACGGATCTTGCTGGTCGCGTGGCGCTCTAGGCAAAGCAGTGACTCGTCTGGTGACATTCCCTTACCGTTGTCTTCAATTCGAATATAGGATTTACCGCCGTTGCGGAACTCGACCTCGATCCGAGTTGCGCCAGCATCGAGACTATTTTCGACTAGTTCTTTGACCACTGCGACTGGGCGCTCAATCACTTCGCCTGCGGCGATTTGATTGGCGACTCGATCGGAGAGTATGTGGATTGAAGACATGTTGAATGCAATAGCCTGTATTCTGTGAAGCAGGACCGCCACGCTGCAAAACAATTTATTTATAAACGAGTTTACTTAAGTCGCGTCTCGCATAATTTGCGAGACGCAATCCAATACGTGGGTGACCCGCTCAATTTTTTAAACGATTTATAATAAGCCAGATGCAAAACCGTCTCTCTAAGGAGAATAGTCTCTATCTCAAGCAACATGCCGAAAATCCAGTCGATTGGTATCCCTGGGGCGAAGAGGCCTTCGCCGCCGCGGAAGCGTCGGGCAAGCCGTTGTTGGTCTCGATCGGCTACTCTGCCTGCCACTGGTGCCATGTGATGGCACATGAAAGTTTCGAGAGTGATTACATTGCGAAGTTGATGAATCAGCACTTCATTTGCGTTAAAGTAGACCGCGAGGAGCGCCCCGACGTCGATCAAGTTTACATGGAAGCGGTGCAGATGATACAGCAATCCGGCGGCTGGCCCTTAAATGTTTTTTGCCTGCCGGATGGCCGCCCGTTTTTTGGTGGCACGTATTTCCCACCCGAAGATCGCGGGCAGGGCTTGATTCCATGGCCGCAGGTGTTGATGCGTATCTCTGATCACTACAAGCGCTCCCGAGCCGAGCTAGAAGAGAATGCGGATGCGATTCAGAAAAATATTATGGCTTCGACCTTGGCGGCCAGTACTGGTGGCGCACAGGGCTCGTGGGATAATGCATTCTTGATTGAGGCAGCCAATGGGATCTGCGGCACGCACGACGATCAATATGGCGGGTTCGGTGGCGCACCTAAATTCCCACCTTCGATGACTTTAAATTTCCTACGCGCGCTCCGCCGTAGCGCGGCAGTCGATGCAGAGCCCGAGCTCGGCGAGCGTATCGATTCGGTCTGTCACACGACGCTGCGTGCGATGGCGCATGGTGGATTATTTGATCAGTTCGGTGGCGGATTTGCTCGTTATAGCGTCGATCCGCATTGGTTGATTCCGCATTTCGAGAAGATGCTTTATGATAATGCATTGCTGATCGATGCCTACACCCGCGGCTGGTTGGATAATCAAGATCCGCTTTACGCTGCAGTCGTCGAAGAGACGATTGGCTGGTTGGAGCGCGAGATGAGTGCGGATGCCGGTGGCTTCTATGCCGCGCTCGATGCCGATAGCGAAGGCGAAGAAGGGCGCTACTATGTGTGGACACCCGAACAAATCGATTCGGTACTAGGGCCGACTGAAGAGGCTCGCGAAATCCGTTTGGCTTATAACATCACCGCCGAGGGTAACTTTGAACATGGCAGTTCGAACCCCGCGTTAGTGGATGCTGATATCGGTGTGCGTGACAAACTCGCAGCTGCTCGTACGAAATTGTTGGCGTATCGCGAAGCCAATCGTGTGCGCCCCGGCAAAGATACCAAGATCAACACCGCGTGGAATTGTATGTTGATCCGTTCGATGGCAGATGCTGGATTTTATTTCAAACGTCCTGAGTGGCTGCAACGTGCGCGCAAAGCTGCTGATTTCATTTGGGACGAACTCACCGAACAGCAAGACGGCGCCCTGCGCTTGAAGGCTGTTTATTACCAAGGTTCTGGTGCACAGGTCGATGGCTTTTTACATGATTATGCGCTCGCGGCAGAGGCCTTCTTGGCGATTGCGTCGAAGGTTGATATTCTAGAAGCGGGAGCATCTGCTAGGTATCAGGCGCGTGCACAAGCCTGTGTCGATAGTGCGCTGCGCTATTTTGAGGACCCGCATGCGATCGGTTGTTTTTTTACTGCGGAAGACACCGAGACACCAGTTGCGCGTCGCAAGGAGTGGTTCGATAATGCCACCCCTTCGGGTAACGCTGCCTTGTTGCACGCGCTGTCTGGGCTCTACGCACTCACAGGGGAAGGCCGTTACGACAGCGCACTGCGCGCTACGCTGCCTGCCTTTGCTGATTATGCACAGAAAGTCGCCGCCGGCGTCGCTCATGCACTGGAAGCGGTAACCACGCACGCCATCGGCATCGCCGTCATTAAAGTGCGTGCAGGTGTCTCGCTTGAAGACTTGCAAGTCGCACTCGCAGCCGCGCCCTGGCGCCGAGTTTTCATTCAGACCACGACTGACGAGCAATCCGCGGACTATCAGGTCTGTATCGGCACGCAATGCCTGCCGCCCACCAACGAGCTGTCAGAAGTGGTGGAGGTGTTGTAGGGCTAGGGGGTAACTCCCTCCTTCGTTTGGCGAGGGGGGAGATGCCGTCGTTGTGGTGTCTTCGCATCGAATTTCTTAACTGCACCGTTGTTCTCGACTAATTTGTTTCGGTCGAATGGCTGCTGTGCAGCTCGATCATCGGTAATTCCCACAGGGGTTCGGTTTGATCGGTCATGGTAAAAATAGTGGCCCATTCACGCGTGAGACTGCCGAGTGTTTTGAGGGCTGCGTCGCTCCAGCCCTGCTCGGTGATTTCGCGCACTAAGTAGCTGGCGCCCCCTTGCGGAGGCCGTGTGACAAAATAGTATTTTGTGGTTTTCCCATTGGGGCTGGCGGGGATGAGCACGGCAGGGTTACGCCGAAAGGCCAGCTCAAGTATTTTACGGCCATCACGGCGCGCGGTATCGACCGCAAAGTGTTTGTCATTGCGTGCGTCACGGCGACTGCACCAGACGAGCTCGAAGGATTGCTCGGACCGTTGTAGCTGGTTGGCTAAGGTGAGAAAGTTGCCGTCGAAGCGTGGCACACGTTGTTGGATCTGAGTGACAAAGGCGGCTGATGCGGTGGCGGCGATACGTGGCGGATCGAAGACCACGATGCCATAGCCATGCACGGCGACAACGTTGTAGTCTTTGTTGAATTCATTGCCCCATGGGTTGTGAAAGCTCATCTCTTGGCGTCGATCATCGTAGCCGACGATAATACAGCCATGGCCCATGCTGCCAAATACACCCGGGCGAAAGGAAATATAGATGGGGCCGGTCTTGACTAAAGCGCGTCGTATGGTGGGTAAGATCTTGGTATTGAATTCTGCTTCGCCCTCCCACAGCAGAGTGCGTCCGTCAAAGCCGAGCTTGCCCATGGCTAGGGACATATCGCTGGGATAAGTGCCTTCGTTTGAGATGGATGCGTTGGAGGAGAGCTGTGCGATTTGATCCTGGTCAGTTTTAATGCCGTGGAAGCCAGCAATCATTGCAGCCGAGGCAGGCACGCAGAAATTCCCTTTTTGTGTGACCATCGGCACCCGTTTACATTCAAATTTAGTTGGCAGCGGCGGTATGGCCATTGCCGGTGCTTCGCCTGCAGAGAGGATCGAACTGAGCGCAACGATTAGACCGAGTCCGACGACGTGGATCGGTCGGCATCGCATTCCGAATCCGGTAGTGCTCATTCCAATGCTAGCGGATGGCCGAAGCGACGTTGTTTTGTAAATTGAGCGCGCGGGCGAGGGTATACTCAAATACCTGGGAATTGCCATTTTGACTGACCCATTGAAGATGCTGATCGGCAGCATCGGTTTCGCCGAGCAGGCGCAAGTAAAGCCCAATGTAAGTGTGTGCTTCGGTTTCTTCGGCGGGATTGGTAACAAAACTGATGAGATCGGCTTCGCCTATTTTCTCGCTTAAATAATCAATCACTGGCGCGGGCCATTGATTGACCGGCTTATTTTTGTTGGCGTATTCGAGTGTGCGCAGGGCGTTTTGGGCATCGCCTGATTCATGGTACGAAAAGTAGGCAATTAGCAGCGGATATGCGGATGTCTCACCTTTGCGGCTATACATGAGCGAAGCCTTTTTGGCGGACTCAGCTGCGTCGACAAATTCGCCACGGCACATTTGTGTCCATGCCAATGACTCGTAAAAAAAACCATTTACTGGCTGATCGACAGTAGCCATTTTAAATGAGGTGAGTGCAGTATCGAAGTCCTCTAAGTTAAACGCGGCGAGACCGCGACCATTCCATGCGAACGCATGTTGTGGATAGTGCTGCACGATCACATCGTAAGAGGCGAAGGCTTCCTGGTGGTGCTCTTGCTCGGCATAGATCATGGCTTGGCCGAGTCGTGCCGAGAGATTCTTGGCGTCGGCCTGCAGCGCTTGCTCAAATGCGATCAATGCTTTTGCAGGTTGTCCGGCTTCGAGTTGCGCATAGCCTTCAGTGACCAGTGGGCTGGCACTGGGCACGAAGTTTTTGTCTGTGTCCGCATGTACACTGGGCTGTGCTAAGATTAAACTAGTGACAACCAGAATGCCGACGAATCGACTCTTTTGAGGGGAGGTAAATCTGTTGTCTGACAAAAACATAAAGGGAATAGAGTAGCTTACATCATTGCGGGGACAATACCAAATTAGTGGCTATTTTTTTGCAAAATGCGTGATCTGTCCTGATCATCCCAAGCGCTCAGCGGCGTGCTTGGACGATTTAGAGTAGAGTCAGTTTAAGTGTATCAGCCAGAAGCGCGTTGTAGGTAGTGGCCGTGACTGGTATTAATGCGAGTGCGCTGCTCTGTGACGTATAGATTGCTTTGATTTGAACCTTCACATCTCGGCGTGGATGTGGCACGTTTCGCGTTTAATTTGATTACGCGGCAGACTAAAGTGCATGAACTACGAACAACCTAAGAATCCTTTACACGGCTACACGCTGGAGCAGATTGTTACCAGTCTCTCTGATTATTATGGATGGGAGGGCTTAGGCGGTCGCATCGAGGTCCGCTGCTTCAACGAAGATCCATCGGTCAAATCCAGCCTGAAGTTTTTACGTAAGACACCTTGGGCGCGTAAGAAGGTAGAGGATCTATTCATCTATACGCTGGCGAAATACGGTACGACAGAGCGGGCGGAGGCGGATGAGCTTGAAGGTTCGCCGAAAAGTGAGCAGTGAGTCAGAGCTGCGCGATTTTGTGCTTTAACTCTGTGCGCTCTTGGTTCCTATCTTAGCTGATGAATTTGATTACTCCAGAACTGCGCTCGCAAATCCAAGAAGTGACCCGTCGTGCCGGCCATATTTGGAGGTATCTTTGACGGTGATACCAAGACGACTCGTATCGCTGAGCTAGAGGCTCTGATGGCAAACCCTGATTTTTGGGGTGACCAAACTGCTGCGCAAAAGGTGATCACCGAGGTGAATCGCTTGAAGGTTACAGTGAATCCGTCCAAAGCATTTCGCGCTGAACTCGATGATCTTGCTGCCATGCTGGAACTCGTCGATGAGATGGCTGACGATCCCGATGCAGAATCGTTTCAACAGGAGGTGCTCGATACCTTGGCGCGTCTGCAGCCTAAGCTTGATGAGCTGGAGTTGGCATCTTTTTTGAGTGGCCCGAATGATGGCTGTAATGCCTTGCTCACGGTGCATGCCGGGGCCGGTGGTACGGAGTCCTGCGACTGGGCTGACATGCTCTTTCGCATGTATTCGCGCTGGGGCGAACAAGCAGGTTTTACTGTCGAAGTTCTAGATCTTTCACCTGGGGAAGAAGCAGGCATCAGCGGCGCCACGATTCGAATTTCCGGTCCTAATGCGTTTGGCTATGCCAAGGCAGAGCGTGGGGTGCACCGTTTGGTGCGTATTAGCCCATTTGATTCGGCCTCCCGTCGCCACACCTCATTCTCTTCGGTCGATGTGATTGCCGAGTTGGAAGACGATGCCGATATTGTGGTCGATCCGTCGGATCTACGCACCGATGTCTATCGTGCGAGTGGTAAGGGGGGGCAGCACGTTAATAAGACGGAGTCCGCGGTGCGGCTCACACATATCCCGAGTGGGATTGTGGTGACTTGCCAGAATGACCGTTCTCAAATCAAGAATAAGGCCTCTGCGATGCGCACCTTGAAATCGCGGCTGTATGAAAAAAAGGAGGATGAGAAGCGCAGCGAAATCGAGAAATTCTATGGTGAGAAGGGCGACATTGCTTGGGGTAACCAGATCCGCTCGTATGTCTTTCAGCCGTATCAAATGATTAAGGATCTACGCACTGGCGTAGAGTCTGGTAATATTCAAGCGGTCATGGATGGCGCGCTGGATCCGTTTATTCATGCGTGGTTGCGAGCAGGTGGTCCGACTTCGCGGGTATCAGCTGCAGAGCGAGAATTTGGTAATGAGTAATTTAGACGACAGTGTACCAGGCTTGAGCTTCGAGGCGCTGCAACAGACTTTTTCGGAGCAGAGCTTATTTGAAAATAAGACTTGGCGCACCTCGCCAGTGGCGTTTCCGCTGGATGCGCAGCAGGTGGCTGAGATCGAATTGATCGGCCAAGCTTGCTACGATTTTTACCGTGCGCATGAGACATTGTATCTGCGTTCGGCGTCGGATAAAAATTTGCTGCGTAATCGTGAGTTGAAAGCGCCGTGGGTGGCTGAGTATCTGGATCGTGGCAAGCCAACAGCGCTGATTGAACATGCGCGCTCGAAGGCGCTGCGTGGCTCGACGCCGATGGTGGTGCGCCCTGACCTATTGATGACCGATAATGGTTTTGCGCTGACCGAGATCGACTCGGTGCCGGGTGGCATCGGGCTGACAGCATTTTTGAACCGTCTCTATGCGGGCGTGCATGCGGATGCGTTGATCGGTGCGGGCGAGCAGGACATGATCGAAGCCTTTTATCAGGCGCTGTGCAGTCGTGCTCCGAATGTGATGGCGCCTTATATCGCAATTCTGGTCAGTGATGAGGCTGCGACCTATCGCCCAGAGATGGAATGGATTGCCGAGCAACTGCGAGCCAATGGGCGTCGTGTACACGTGCATCATACCGACGATGTGATGCCACTGGCCGACACGATTTGTGTGCCGACGGAAGGCGAGCCGCAACAGGTAGATGTGATTTATCGCTTCTGGGAGCTGTTTGACTTGGCGAATGTACCGATCGCCAAACATTTTTTAAAAGCGGGGTGCGAATCGCAACTGAGTCTGACACCGCCGATGCGGCCTTTTCACGAGGAGAAATTGAACTTGGCACTATTCCACCACCATATTCTGGAAGATTTCTGGAAGGAGCATTTGTCGAAGACCTCGTATCGGGTACTGAAGCGGGTAATTCCGCAGACTTGGGTGATGGATCCGGTGGACTTGCCGCCGAATGCGGTACTCGACGCGCCACTGATTGGTGGTAAGCCGATGACTCACTGGTCGCAACTAGCCGATGCGAGCAAAAAAGAGCGCAATTTGATTATTAAGATTAGCGGGTTTCATGAGACTGCGTGGGGCGCACGCAGTGTGACACTGGGTAGTGACTCTTCGAAGGCTGAGTGGGCGAGTGCAATTCAACAAGTGGTGACAATGGCCGATGCTTCGTTGCATATTTTGCAGACTTACGAGAAGCCGCGGCGTTTGCGGCATCCTGTGTATCGAGACGATGGCAGTATTTATCAGATGGAGGGTCGGGTGCGGCTGTGCCCGTATTATTTCGTGGATGAAGCAGCGCAACGCGCTGAGTTGCACGGTGTGCTCGCCACTTTGTGCCCCGCGGATAAGAAAATCATCCATGGGATGAAGGACGCAGCTCTGCTGCCGTGCGTGCTCGCCAGCGGCGAGTGAGTTGGAGGGAAACGCTCCGTCGTTTCCATGCATTGATTGGACCGTCTCGGACTATCGGTGGCAACGACGGAGTGTTTCCCTCCGCTATAATATCGCGGGATAAACCGGCTCGCTGCGTTGAAGCCTAGGGGCTGGCTGTATGCCATGCCCTCTGTGCTTCCGCTGAGGAAGCCCGAGGCTGTGTAAACTGTTGAACACGCACAATTTTATTTGCGCTTGTGTGGAATGCAGCGCTGCTGCCTATTTTGCTGAGGAATTTCGCAGAACTGGCGCTTTTTTTGCTTTACCGCTTTCAACTGCTTCGGAAATAGTTACGTTTTTCTCGCTTCCTTGAATCCGATTCAAGACTAGAGGAGATCTTTTTCGCCAATTTTACACAGACACACATATTATGACCACAACAGCTAAAAAAACGGCTAAAAAAACGGCTAAA
>Ga0209092_10000661_pt1 | contig 34538 bp, 31 predicted proteins | sample FraStrMetagenome_FD_187446 | JGI IMG/M metagenome (GOLD analysis project Ga0209092, IMG submission 187446) | Marine eukaryotic phytoplankton communities from Arctic Ocean - Fram Strait ARC3M Metagenome (SPAdes) (version 2) | ecosystem: Environmental > Aquatic > Marine > Oceanic | place: Fram...
TAACTGCTTTTCAAATGCACTCAGATTTAAATGGCTTGAATACTAGAACAGAATTAGAAAATGATAAATTTTTGAACATTCATAACAATCCGTATGAAGCCTTAGAAGGTGCGCATGCACTGGCGGTGATTACAGAATGGGATGAATTTAAATTCTATGATTGGAATAAGATTTATGATGCGATGCAAAAACCTGCTTTTGTGTTTGATGGTCGCAATATTTTAGATCAACAAAAACTTGAAGCTATAGGATTCATATATAAAGCGATTGGAAGATAACATGAGTTCTAAAACAATCTTAGTCACTGGAGCGGCTGGTTTTATTGGGTATCACATGTGTGAAAGCCTTTTAAAACAAGGCCATCGTGTTATTGGGTTAGATAATATTATTGATTATTATGATGTTAATCTTAAATATGATCGACTCAAAGAGTTAGGTGTTTCTCGCTCCGATGCTGAACGTTTTGGATCGTTAGCTACAAGTACTAGCTTCGGAGATCAGTTTCAATTTATTCGTTTAAATCTAGAAGATCGAAAGGCCTTACCTGAGCTCTTTAAACGATTTCAGTTTGACAGTGTTTGTAATTTAGCGGCCCAAGCAGGGGTTCGCTATTCCATAGAAAACCCTGAAGCTTATATTGACAGTAATATTACGGGTTTTTTAAATGTATTAGAATGCTGTAGACATCACATGGTTACCCGATTGGTGTATGCTAGCAGTTCAAGTATTTATGGCAATAGTGAGGCTGTTCCATTTGAAGAAACTGCTGTTGTAGACCAGCCAATTAGTTTATATGCAGCCACCAAAAAATCAAACGAATTAATGGCTCATACCTATAGCCACCTTTATAATATTGAAACAATTGGTTTGCGATTTTTCACTGTTTATGGGCCTTGGGGACGACCAGATATGGCCATGTTTCTTTTTACAGATGCCATTTTAAATGGAGAACCAATTAAGGTTTTTAATGAGGGTAATCTTTCCCGTGATTTCACTTATATTGATGATATAGTCAAAGGAGTAGAAAACACATTATTGAAACCTTCTAGAAATAAAGAATTATACAAACTGTATAATATCGGAAATAGTCAACCAGTTCGTCTTCTTGATTTTATTGAAGCGATTGAAAAAAGTACGGGTAAAACGGCTAATCGAAAAATGATGCCTATGCAGCCTGGAGATGTCAACCAGACTTGGGCTAGTGTAGAGCGCTTAAAGGCTGATTATAACTACAAGCCATCTACAGCAATTGAAAACGGCGTAGAAGCTTTTGTAGCATGGTATAAATCCTATTATCTCAAAAATTAAATTGGAGATGCTAAGTCTTCACTTTCAATAGCTAACCCCCGCTACATATCAAGCCTTAGCTGAAGCCTCCGAACCGGTTAAGAAACAGCCTGTCTTGAAGAAATTGCACTAGCAAGCATGGGATATCTAAGTCTGATTTATCCCAATGCATAACTTCTCTTAAAGAGGACTATTATGCTTATTTCAATAGGGTTAATTTAAACAGCTTAGAATTTAATAATACAATATTTCCAATTAATTAAACGATTGTTTTAATGACATTTAAATTGATTTAGTAAAGGATGAAAATAGTATTCTCATCGAGTGTTGCATGGTATGTTTTTAATTTCAGATTGGACCTGCTTAGATCGTTGCAAAAGGATGGACATGAAATCTATACTGTTGCTACTTATGATAATTACGCTAAAAAGCTAGTGGCCTGTGGGATTACGTTTATCACTTTAAAAGTTAATAACAACAAAACTAATCCACTACAAGATATTTTATTGATTTTTAGGTACTTTAAAATTTATAAATCAATCAAACCAGATTTAATTTGTCATAATACAATTAAACCTAATATCTATGGAACTTTAGCGGCTAGATTACTCAATATTTCTGTTGTAAATAATATATCAGGATTAGGTACAGTTTTTATCAAAAGGTCTTTTCTAACCATTATTGCAATTCAGTTATATAAATTTTCTCAAAAATTCGCCAAAATAGTTATTTTTCAAAATAAACACGATCAAAAACTATTTAACGACATGAATATTGTTTCTCTTAATAAAACTAGAGTTATAAATGGTTGTGGAGTTGATACCTCTGAGTTTAAAAACAGCCATAAATTTCGCCAAGAAAATTTCACATTCCTTTTTGTAGGAAGACTGCTAAAGGACAAAGGAATTCTTGAATTTATTGAGGCTGCGAAACGTATTAAACGACAACATACTAAGGTGAAGTTTCAAGTGCTTGGGGCCTTTTGCCCACAAAACAGGTCAGCGATTCATATGAATCAAATGAATGAGTGGGTTGCGGATAAAGTTGTCGACTATTTAGGGTTTACAGATCAAGTAAAAACTGTCATGGAAAATGCAAATTGTTTGGTTCTTCCCTCTTACAGAGAAGGACTGTCTAAAGCTCTTATTGAAGGTTCGAGCATGTCATTACCAATTATAACTTCGGATACTCCAGGATGTAAAGATGTTATTGTAGACCATGAAACCGGTTTTTTATGTCAAATAAAAGATTCTAATGACTTGTTTTTGAAAATGGAAAAAATATTGAAATTAAGTCCAGACCAATTGGTGAATATGGGGAATGCAGGTAGAATGAGAGCCGAATCACTTTTTGATGTTAAAGATGTTATAAGCGCGTATAAAAGTGCGATAATGTCTACTTAAAAGACCCAACCCACATTAAATAATTTTAAAGTTCCTACCCAAATGAAAAATATTCTGATTGTTTTTGGCACCCGTCCAGAAGCCATTAAAATGGCACCCCTAATTAAAGAGTTTTACAAACACCCTAGATCCTTTAATACCAAAGTTTGTGTGACCGCTCAACATCGTGAAATGTTAGATCAAGTATTGAGTTTTTTTAAGATCATACCGGATTACGATCTTAACCTGATGAAAAAAGGTCAAAATTTATACGGTTTAACAGCTGATATCATTAAAAACATGAAGCCTGTTCTGGGAGATTTTAACCCTGACTATGTATTAGTACACGGAGATACGACTACGACTATGGCAGGGAGTATAGCATCGTTTTATGGCGGAGCCAAAGTATGTCATGTAGAAGCAGGACTAAGAACATACAATAAATATTCTCCTTTTCCAGAAGAAATGAATCGGCAAATTACGGGCCGCATATGTGATTTTCATTTTGCACCAACAACGACTTCTAAGTTAAATTTGTTAGCTGAAAATATACAAGAAAAATCAATTCTAGTAACAGGAAATACAGTAATTGATGCGCTATTGGAAAGCGTAAAGCGTGTTAAAGATAAGCCGAGTACCTTGATTCAGAAACTATCTCAAAAAACAGGAAATAAGGAAATTATTTTAGTGACTTGTCATCGAAGAGAAAATCATGGTGAAGGATTTGTTAGAATTTGTGAAGCTTTAAAAGAAATTGCTAAAGATGATCCTGAAAGGCTTATTGTGTACCCCGTTCATTTAAATCCAAAAGTTCAAAAGCCTGTAAGACATATTTTATCTCATATTCCTAATATCTTACTTATAGATCCACTCGCTTACGAAGATTTTATATGGATTATGAATCGTGCAAAATTGATTATAACTGATAGTGGTGGAATACAAGAAGAAGCACCTAGTCTTGGTAAGCCTGTATTGGTGCTTCGTGATACAACCGAGCGTCCCGAAGCTGTTGAACAGGGTACGGTATGTTTGGTAGGTACCAATAAAGATCTTATAGTTAAAGAAACATTAGACCTTTTAAATAATACGACACGCTTTGAAGCCATGAGCCGTTTGCATAACCCTTATGGCGATGGAAAAGCTAGTAAACGTATTGTAGAATTTATTAAACGGTTACCAAATTAATTAAAACCACCCCTAAAGAGAATGAATGACCCAGAAATTGTTATGATTGGCCTTGGATATATTGGCTTGCCTACAGCAGCCTTAATAGCCTCAAATTCTGTGTATGTGCACGGAGTAGATATAAATCAAAAAGTAGTTGAAACCATTAACCAAGGAAAGGTTCATATTGTAGAGCCAGAATTAGATTATGCTGTTGCCAATGCCGTTAAGGAAGGGTATCTTAAAGCATCTGGAACCCCAGTAGAAGCGAGTACTTATATTATTGTTGTGCCCACTCCATTTAAAGCCAAAAATGAACCAGACACATCTTATGTTGAAGCAGCTACGAGAGGTTTATTACAGTTATTTAAAGCAGGAGACTTATATATTATTGAATCTACTTCACCTGTTGGAACTACCGAAAAAATGATGTCGCTTATTTATAGAGAACGACCTGAACTAAAAGATAAATTGCACATTGCTTATTGTCCAGAGCGGGTGTTGCCAGGAAATGTAATGTACGAATTGGTGCATAACGACAGAGTTATTGGAGGTGTTAATGAAGCTTCTACACAAAAAGCAATCGCCTTTTATCAAAAGTATATAAAAGGAATATTACACCCTACGAATGCTCGAACCGCAGAAATGTGTAAGCTCGTTGAAAATTCTTCAAGAGATGTGCAAATTGCTTTTGCGAATGAGTTATCTCTTATTTGTGATAAAGCAGGTATTGATGTTTGGGAGCTCATTACTTTAGCCAATAAACACCCTCGGGTTCAAATATTGCAACCCGGTTGTGGGGTAGGGGGTCATTGTATCGCTGTAGATCCATATTTTATTGTGTCTGACTTTCCAATGGAATCCAAGATTATAGGTGCCGCTCGAGAAATTAATAATTACAAGTCATTTTGGTGTGTTGAAAAAATAGAGAATGCCAAATTACAATTCGAAATACTGCACAAGCGAAAGCCAAAAACGGCCATTATGGGTTTAGCTTTTAAACCAAATATTGATGACTTGAGAGAGTCACCTGCAAAATATATTTCGCAAAAAATATTACAAAATGCTCAAAATGAGGTTCATTTTATTGTGGAGCCAAATATTAAATCTCATAACTTTTTTAAGTTAACTGACACTCAAACTGCAATTGAACAAGCTGATATTATTGTGTTTTTGGTCGCTCACGATGAATTTAAAAACATCCAACTTTCAGACGATACAATCGTTTTAGATTTTTGCGGGATTTTAAAATAACAAACAATGTACAATATGTACGTTTGAATGGAACTTAATAAATCAAGAGTAGATAAATAAAATGGTTAACGCTCATTATGGGAAATCCCTAAATAAATCAATAATTATGAATGATGTAAGATTAATAGATTTACCTAAAATTCTAGACGAAAGAGGGAATTTAAGCTTTTTTGAATCTGACAAACACATTCCTTTTGTGATAAACAGGACGTATTGGATCTATGATGTTCCTGGGGGTCAAGTTAGGGGTGGGCATGCCTATAAAGAATTATATGAATTAATTATTTCATTGTCTGGAAGTTTTGATGTTGTTATTGACGATGGAAAAGACGAGAAAACATATTCACTTAACAGGTCTTATCAGGGTTTACTTATTCCTAAACTAATTTGGAGAAAACTTGAAAATTTTTCCACCAATGCATTATGTTTAATAGCATCCAGTTTACCTTATGATGAAGAGGACTATATAAGAGATTACAAATTATTTAAAACGTTAGTTAATGAAAAATAAAACAATTGTTTTTGATTGTAATATAATCGAGTTGCCTAAAGTTAAAAATAGAGCAGGAAATATTACGGTTTTAGAAAATAATATTGAGATACCATTTTCTGTCAAAAGGATATTTTATTTATATGATATCCCAGGAGGAGAGAGTAGGGGAGCGCATTCTCATAAAGAATGCCATCAGTTTCTTGTCGCTGCTTCTGGGAGTTTTGAAGTTCTGTTAGACGATGGAAAAGTTAAAAAAACAGTACAGCTAAATCAGCCCTACAGAGGTCTTCATATTCCACCAGGAATTTGGGCTTCAGAAATTAATTTTTCTTCGGGGTCAATCTGTTTGGTTTTAGCTTCTCATGAGTATGACGAAAGTGATTATATAAGAGATTATGAAGAATTTTTAAAATAAAATAAAATGAAGCAATTAGTTAGAAATGTTAAAATAACAGGGACAGGTTCTTGTTTGCCAGAAAAAATATATACTAATGCGTATTTGGAGTCTATTTTGCCAACTTCGTCTGAGTGGATATTTCAAAATTTAGGTATTAAGGAAAGGAGAATAGCAAGCAAGAATGAAGCAACAAGTGATTTAGCGTGGAAAGCTGGCGAAAAAGCTATTGAAAACGCTAAATTATTAAAAGATGATATAGATTTAATTATCGTTGCAACCGCAACACCAGACCGATTAGCACCCTCCACGGCTTGTATTGTACAAGACAAACTTCAAGCCTATAATGCGGTTGCATTTGATATTTCTGCTGTTTGTAGTGGTTTCCTATTTGGAATGTCTGTGGCATCTCAATACGTAGCTAGCGGAGTTTATGATAATGTACTTGTTATTGGGGCAGACACTTTTTCAAAAATAACAGATTGGACTAGAAGAGATGCTGTTTTTTTTGGTGATGGAGCTGGTGCAGCAGTTATTTCTCACTCAAATTTTGATGAAGGATTTTTAGCATATAGATTATATTCTGACGGAAGAGGTAGAGAAAATTTCACAATTCCTTGTGGTGGGTCAGAATTCCCACCTAGTATTAAAAATATAAATGATAAAAAACATTTTTTTCAAATGAATGGTAGAGCTGTTTATGAAACTGCTACCGAAGTATTACCAAAAGCAATTAACCAAGTGTTAAATGACACTGGGTTAACGATAGAAGAGGTGAGTTTAATGATTCCACATCAACCGAGTATAAAGATTTTACAAAAAACTGCTGAAATAATAGGTCTGCCTTTCGAAAAAGTAATGACTAATATGGACAAGTATGCAAATACATCGGGAGGTACAATTCCAATTTTATTAGATGAAATTAACCGAAAAGGAATGATCAAAAAAGGAGATATAATTCTTTTTGCAGCTGTTGGTAGTGGTTGGACTTATGGAGCTTCAATAATTAAATGGGCTTAGTATAATTTTAAATATTTTTTATGATAATAATAATTGGCGCATCTAAGGGAATTGGTAAATTTCTTTTGCATAAATTTAGATCTGAAAGTATTACTGTAGTGGGGACTTTTAATAGTGCAAGTGATAATAGTGACAATCTTTTTAAAGTTGACGTAACAGATTTTAATCAAATTAAAGCGTTTATTGAAACACAAAAACCACTTATTAGTGACATTACTTTGATTAATTGTGCGGGAATTACTTACAATGCTTTTGCTCATAAGTCTGATCCGGCATTATGGAAAAATGTGATTGATGTTAATTTAATTGGCACGTATAATTGTATAAGGGCAGTGTTGCCACTCATGCGTTTGCAAAAATTCGGAAGAATAATTAACTTCTCTTCTGTAGTAGCAACAAAGCCTACTGCTGGAGTAAGTGCTTATGCAGCTTCCAAATCGGCATTATGGGGAATGTCTAAATCTTTAGCCCAAGAAAATGCAGGTCTAAATATTACAATAAATAATATAAATTTAGGGTATAGCGAACTTGGTATGATTAAAAAAGTTCCGCAAGAATTTTTAGATACTTTGATTGGCCAAATACCTTCCAAAAAACTTTGTGAACCCATTGATATTTATAAAACTGTCAACTATTTAATGGAGTGTAACTATATAAATGGATCATCAATTGACTTAAATGGAGGCTTAGTATGAATTTAGAGCTTTTAAATAAACAAATTGAGAACAGGAAGGATATCCTGTTGCATTATGCACCTACTAGTTTTTTTAGGAAACAAGCAGATCACTCTTTTGAGTTTTTTGTAAAAAAAGAAATACTCTCAGAAAAAGATCAAAATAAATTTTTTATTAAAAGTATAGATAACGAGTTGTATCACTTTTTTTATGAGTATTTAGCTTGGGATAGTAAATTTTTTGAAATGCCGACCTACAAGCTTAAATTTGTAATTTTTGATAGTGAAAATTACACGAATTTACTAAAAGCTATTTCAGCATTTAAAGATGAGGTAGTAAAGGAGAATTATATTTTTACAGAGATCCCTTCTGAAGATGTTTACTTGATGCAGGCTTTAAATGAAAGTTTATTTAGGCTCGTAGAAACACGTATGACTTATTATTTAGATTTAAAAAATTATAATAACAAAAGATATAATGTAAGAGAAGCAATTATTGGGGATATACCAAATTTAAAAAAAGTCTCATCAAAAATGGTTAACCCGTATGATAGGTTTCATGCAGATGTTTTTTACAATAAGAAGGTTGCGGATAATTTTCTAGGTGTTTTTGCTGAAGAATCCGTAAGAGGATTTGCAGATTATGTATTAGTTCCTGATGAAGATGGGCTCCCAAGTGATTCTTTTCTTACTGTAAGATATAATAAAGAATGGTGGGGTGAAATTAATATTAAGGTTTCCAAAATGGTATTAAGTGCTGTTTCATCTACCACAAATAAAGGATGGTATATCAAACTTATTTCTGAAATGGCATTGCATTTAAAAGAACTGGGAGTAGATTTTGTAATGATGCATCCTGCATCAACAAATAAAGCCGTTATACATTCTTATGAAAAACTGGGATGCAAGTTAGGGAAAGTCACTCATATTTTATCATATAAAAAACGATGATTAAATTTTTAGATTTACAAAAAATAAATGCACAATATGAGCTGGAATTAAAAGAAGCCGCTCAGAGAGTTATAGATTCTGGTTGGTATTTATTAGGCAAGGAATTGCAGACTTTTGAAGCGTCCTATGCCCAGTTTTGTGGAACAAAACACTGTTTAGGTGTTGGCAATGGATTAGATGCATTACGATTAATATTTAAAGCCTATATAGAATTAGGTGTCATGCAAAAAGGAGACGAAATCATTGTTCCTGCAAATACTTATATTGCGTCTGTTTTAGCTGTAACGGATAACAACCTGATTCCTATTTTTGTGGAACCAAATAATGAAACCTGTAATTTAGATGCTTCAAAAATTGAAAAAGAAATTACATCAAAAACCAAAGGAATCCTTACAGTACATTTATACGGACAAAATTCTATTGATGCTAAAATGTTGCAGATTTGTAAAAAGCATGACTTAAAATTAATAGAGGATAGTGCTCAATCGCATGGAGCGAGTTGGAATGGTAAAACAATGGGCGGGATTGGGGATGCAGCAGGACATAGTTTCTATCCCGGAAAAAACTTAGGGGCTTTGGGAGATGCTGGAGCAGTCACAACTAATGACGAAAAACTATATTTAGCTATAAAAGCATTAAGAAATTATGGGTCTCATAAAAAATATGAAAATTGTTACCAAGGCTTAAACTCTCGTTTAGATGAAATTCAAGCTGCATTTCTCAACGTAAAATTAAAATATGTTCAACAAGATATTTTAAGTAGAAGAAAGGTTGCTTATTATTATTTAGAAAATATAGATAATGAAAAAATTACATTACCCAAAGTAATTAACAATAGAGGTCATGTTTGGCATTTATTTGTCATACGCATTAAAGAACGAAATGAATTACAAAAATATTTACTAGAAAATGGGGTTCAGACTTTAATTCATTATCCGATTCCTCCACATCAACAAAAAGCATATGAAGCATACAATCATTTATCTTTTCCTATTTCGGAGAAAATACATAACGAGGTGTTGAGTTTGCCAATTCATGCATTGATGTCAGCAAATGATAAAGAGAAAGTCGTTTCTGTTTTAAATAAGTTTTAGATTCTATAATGATAACTAACAATTTTAAAAACAGACACTATACATTGATTCTAGAATGAATTTCATCAAATCATCCCTTTTGACCGGGGTCGCTACTTTAATAAGGATTTTTAGTAACCTTATTATTACTAAGATTGTTGCGAGTTATTTTGGAACCTCTGGAATGGTTTTGTTAGGTCAGTTAGGGAATTTAGTGAGTTTCGTAAGAGCTATAAGCACTGGAGGAGTACAACAAGGAACGGTCAAGTTAATTGCCGAATCAGAAGACGAAAAGAAACAGCATGCTGTTATTTCTGCGTCTATTCAAATATCGATATTTTTTTCGGCAGGTATATTCTTGATTTTAATTGCATTTAGAAAACCCTTAGGAAATTATTTTTTCTTAACCCAAAAATATAATTATATTTTCTATGCTATTGCATTTTCGGTTGTTTTTTATGCTGTAAATATAATTTTCCTCTCTATTCTAAATGGAAAAAGACAACTGAAGTTGTTTGTCGTTGCTACGATTTTAGCGAATCTCGTAGGTTTTATTATAAGTTTATTATTTATTTATTTATTTAAAATTGAGGGTTTATTAATTGCATTTTCATTGAATCAATCGATAGCCATCATAAGTACAATTTTTTTGATCAAAAATGAGCGTTGGTTTCGTTGGTCAGTAGCCTTTAAGAAAGTTGATTTCAGTCATTTCAAGAAATTATTTAATTATTCTTTTATGGCCTTGTCAAGTGCCATTTTGGTGCCATTACTTTATATACTGATAAGAAAACTAATTTTAAGCAAACATGGAGTAGATGCAGCCGGCTATTGGGAAGCTCTGATAAGGATTTCTTCGGTATTTATTATAATTATGTCAACTGCCTATAGCACCTATTTATTACCATCGTTTTCGGCACTTAAAGGCAAAGAACTTTCTGTAGAATTATTTAAAATATATAAAATAGTAATTCCGATTGCGATTGTTTCAGCTCTTGCAATATATTTAATTAAAGAATATATAGTTCTGTTTTTATACTCTGATTCATTTTTGCCAATAGTCGATTTTTTTAAATACCAACTTATAGGAGATTCAATTAAGATAGTTACTTATGTAACAGCTTTTTTAATGATAGCAAAAGCAAAAGTAGGTTATTATGTTTTAAGCGAATGTATTCAATTTGCGGCCTATTTTGGTTTTTCCATATATTTAGTAGACGATTTTGGAGTTGAAGGTGTTACAATGGCATATATGTACACTGCGATTATTAGCTTAGGATTTCAATTATTAATTTTCAGAAAAACATTGTGGGTAAAAAACTAAATATATTACTACTAGGAGAATATAGCAATTATCACAATAATTTGGCAGTTGGATTAAAAGAACTCAATCATAATGTTGTCTTAGCGAATGCAGGCGATCATTATAAAAATTTTTATAGAGATATAGATTTATCCTATAAATCCAAAAACAAATTCTCAACAAATATTAAACGAATTTGGATAGAAAACACAAACATCAATTCGTTAAAGAATTTTGATATTGTTCAGATTATTAACCCAAATGTATTTTCTAGGTTTGGTAATAATATCCAACTGTTTAAAAAAATTTTAGCGAATAATGATAAAGTTTTTTTGAGTGCAGTGGGAGACGATTATTTTTATTGGAAAGCTTATAGGGATGGAAAATTTAAAAAGTCTCCACATCCAGGTGCCTTAATTGATGAAAATAAAAAAACATCAATATGGGAAACTTCAACAGGACTGATTAATGCCACAAAGTTTTTAGCCGAAAATGTTAACGGGATCATACCTGGAAGTGTCTCTTATTTAATACCATATAGAAACCATTCGAACTGTAGAAATGTTATTTTACAGCCTTTGAATGTTTCAAAAATTGAATTTAAAGAAAATCAGTTTAATGAAAAAATAGTGTTTTTTCACGGGGCACAAATTGGTCGATATGGTTTTAAAGGAACCCATGCCATCGATGAAGCAATGTATAAAGCAGCAGGTAAATATAAATCGGACATCATCTATAAAAGGTCCGATAGTTTGCCCTACAATCAATATCTGGAAACAATTAATGAAACCAATGTTTTAATTGACCAAGCCAATTCTAATGAACCTGCAATGAATGCTCTTATTGGTATGGCAAAAGGTAAAATCGTAATGGGTGGTTGTGAAGATATATTTTTAAAAACACATGAATTGAAACATTCCCCGCTCATAAACATCACGAATGATGCCAAGCAGATAAGTAACCAAGTAGAACGGATATTAGATAATAAAAAGGAATTTTTAAAGCTTTCAACCGAAGGTAGAGCGTATGTAAAAAACAATCATGACCCAATTGATATTGCTCAGAAATTCATTCAGGAGTGGAGTTCCTGACAAGCTCATTTATCAACCAATATTTTTAAACGAAAATAAGATCAATATTAATATTTATTGACATTTAAGAATCTGCCTTACCAATGGAGTATTTTTATGCTTTTACATTAATTTCTGTACTTTTATTTTTTATAAATAAGAAAAGAGCCGTTATTTTTGTAATTATAGGATGTGTATTTTTCTTATATTATTTACCATCCATAGGCCATTTTGGGCCTGATTATTTGGGATATCAAACCACCTATGTTAACGCCTTCAAGATTGAGGCGTTTCCATGGGTAAACACTGCTGCTCAAATTGATTCTGAACCGTTTTATCTATGGTATAGTTCTCTGATTTCAGCTTATTCTAATTTAGTTTTTTCATTTTACATGATATTCAACTTTTTGCTCTGCGTGTTCATTTCTGTTTTCATGCTAAGAAGCTTTAAATCCGATTATAAGTATTTTTTTTGGATCATGATTTTACCAGTTATTTTTCCAACTATTTTTTATTTTTTATTAAGATCGTCATTGTCTTACTTTTTAGTAGCGCTTGGCTTTTTTAGTTTATTAAATCCAAGTAAGAAAAAAGCTATATTTTTGGCGATACTATTCTTTTTCTTGGGTATTAATTTACATTCCCAATATATTCTAATCACTCTCTTGATTTTAGGTGTTTTTGTGGTTTTAAGGTTTGAGACTCTTGCAGAATATTACCGTGATTTAAAAATAATTATAATATCTGCATTTGCTTTAATTTTTATACTGACAGGTCTTAGATCGTTTACTAATGAATTAGCGTCTATACTGAGTTTTTTGCCCTCTAGTGATGTGATATCAGTCAAAATAGGACATCTTACGGGTGTGGATAATAAGGGCCTCAGGCTTACAGCTCTATTATCTATTGTTATTTATCCTGTGATGGCATTTCAAGTGGTCATAAAAACTTATAAATCACATGTATTATATTTTTTAAATAACAAGTTAAAGGAACGTAAGTTTTTGCTACTCATGCTCGCTATTATCCTTTATGGAGCTGCGATTAATATTGCTTATTTTGACTCAGCCCTTGCGGCAGGACGTCTAAGTCGGTTTTCAGATTATTTAGGGATATGTTTACTCATGCCAATGTATTTTAAAACATGTATTGGATACAAGACAGAGTATCTCGCTCTGGTGATAATTACAGTATTAGCTCCTATTTTATATGCAGCAGTGTACATGAACATCCAATGGGGTATTTTTTAAACAAAATGAAAGTTCAATGGTATTTATAGCAGGTATTAATCAAAATAAAATAGCTAGAGGAGGCGAAGAAGCTAAAAATCAACAAATTGTAAATTACTTTTTCAGAAACAACATCAATGTCGATATTATTGATACGCACCAATGGAAAAAACGATTTTTTAGTATTGGTTGTCAACTTATAAAATATGTTTTATTTACCAAAAACCAACAAATATATCTTTCTCTTTCCTATCAAAGTACCTTGAGTTTATTAAAAATTTTCAAACTATTTAGAGTTGCCGCAAAAAACAATATTTATTTTTTTGTAGTTGGGGGTGTTTTTCACAAATGGCTCGAAAACAATCAAAAACAATTAGCACTTTTTAAGTCACTTAAAGCTATTTATCCAGAATCTAACCAAATGGTTGTGGGGCTGAGGCGCCTTGGGTTAAATAATGTGACTCAAATATCAAATATTAAATTTATTCCAAAACTCGTAATTAATAAGGATTACAGTATTATACAATTTGTATTCCTTTCTAGAATATCTCCAACAAAGGGTGCTGATTTAATATTGAAAGCTGTGAATAAATTAAACAAAAATGGGTTTCAAAAACAGTTTGAAGTTTCTTTTTACGGGAATTTTCATGACAGTATAGATAATGGGTATGAGAAGCTTTTTAAAACTCAAATCTCAAAAATTTATAATATAAAATACAAAGGGTTTTTACAACTACAAAACTTAACTAATTATGATGTATTATCACAATATAATGTCATGCTTTTTCCTACTTTTTGGGAAGGAGAAGGCTATGCAGGCGTATTAATTGATGCTTTTATTGCGGCACTCCCTGTGATTGCAACTGATTGGAATCATAACAAAGAAATTATACATCACAATACTAATGGAATTTTAATTTCGCCTAAAAGTTATGAAAGCTTAGCAGAAGCTATGAAGATACTAATAGAAAATAAACCTCTTTTAAAACAGTTAGAAAGAGGCGCCGTTAAAAGCGTAGATCTATACGATATTGATAAAGTTTTTATGAATTTATTTCAGCCTAAAACCCAAATACCCATTGTATGAAAATCCCTATTTATCTTTACAGAATTGGACATTTTTTTTATACAAATAAATTAAGAATACCGGCTCTTTTTTTTACATATTTAAATAAGTTTTTATTCGGAGTTTGGTTGCCATCTTCAGCGATAATTGGAAAAAACTTCACTCTTGGTTATTGGGGTATTGGAACGGTAATTCATAATAATACCGTTTTAGGAATTAACTGTTTAATTTCACAAAATGTTACTATTGGTAGAAATTTTGGTGATAAAAATGTTCCAATAATTGGTAACAATGTATACATAGGGGCTGGGAGTGTTGTTTTTGGTGAAATTAGAATAGGTAATAATGTTATTATTGGAGCTAATAGCTTGATTAATAAAAATATTCAAAGTAATACAATCGTGGCAGGAAATCCATTTAAAATCCTAAAAACACAAACCACCAAAAAATATTTTGAATTAGATGATTAATTGCAATAATGTCATACAGTTATTGTTAATAAAAATTATTATGTCACTTTAAATAAAAGGATCACTACAAAATATGATTGCAGGAGTCTTTTTAATATTAAATACAGTTCGAAAACTAAGGTTCATACAGGTATATTATCAATTGTGGTACCGAATTAAACCTCTTTTTGTCCATTACAATAAAAATCCTATTCCGATTAATGAATGGAAAAAAATGAAATGGAAAGACGGTATATGTAATCCGAAAAGCTACCTAGGGAATAATTCATTTAAATTTATAAATATTGAACATTCTTTTGAAAATAAAATTAACTGGAATCTTTCAACCTATAAAAAACTATGGCTCTATAATCTCAACTATTTTGATTTTCTGAATCAGGAAACCTTAGCAAAAGAAGAGGGACTAAAGCTTATACACGAGTTTATTGATTCTTATCCATCCGTAATTGATGGTAAAGAATCGTATCCAACAGCATTGAGACTTATCAATTGGATAAAATTTATATCAAGACATCAAATAGAAGATCCGTGTATTTCTGCAGTGATTCAGGCAGACGCGCAAAGACTTTGCAATAACCTTGAATATCATTTGCTTGGGAATCATCTTTTAGAAAATGCTTTTGCACTTTGGTTTTCAGCACATTTGTTCAATAATTCTAGGTATTTCAAAATTGCTAAACGCCTTTTGAATAAAGAACTAAAGGAACAAATTTTAACTGATGGCGCGCATTTTGAGTTATCTCCAATGTACCATCAATTAATGCTTTATAGAGTTTTGGACTGCATACATTTAGTTAAACTGAACCCTAATAAACTTGCAACTGATTTGTATCCAATGCTCATACAGAAAGCATCTCAAATGCTGAGTTGGCTTGAAAATATAACATATACTAAAGGGGAAATCCCTTTGTTAAACGATTCCGCTAATAAAATCGCCCCAGATTCTAATTCACTATTCAGCTACTGTGAAAAACTTCAAATATCAAGTGCTCATTTGAAATTGTCAGTATCAGGGTATCGGACGGTTAAAATATCAAATTATGAATTACTAATGGATGTTGGGCAAATAGGAGCATCCTACCAGCCAGGCCATGCCCATGCGGACACCTTTAATTTTGAATTATATATAAATAATTCACCTGTTTTTGTCGATACAGGAACTTCCACATATAACATTGGAGATATTAGGGCTAAAGAGCGTTCTACGGAAGCCCATAATTCGGTAATGGTCAGTAATGTAAATAGTAGTGAGGTTTGGAGCGGCTTTAGAGTAGCGAAAAGAGCCAATGTAACAATTGAAAATGAATTAGAGCAATCAATTGAAGCATCTCACGATGGATACTTAAATTTGGGAGTTCTCCATAAAAGGGCTTGGGCTTGGAGCCCTCATAAAATCTCAATCATTGATGATTTATCAGGAGCCTCCATAAATGCGAAAGCGTACTTTCATTTCCATCCCGAAGTGAATTTTAAGGAAATCTATAATGGCTTTAAAATTAACAATAAACACAGTATTTTTTTTGAAAATGCAATTTCCATACAAACTAAAATATTTGAATTTGCGCCAGAGTTTAATAAGCGCATTAATTCTACATGTATTGAGGTTGGTTTTAGCAAACAATTAAAAACATCGATCCTAATAGAATGAGAATTTTATTTTTAACAGATAACTTTCCTCCTGAGGTAAATGCTCCTGCAACACGAACTTATGAGCATTGTGCTGAATGGGTAAAACTAGGGGCTGAGGTCACTGTTATTACGTGTTTTCCTAATTTCCCAAAAGGAAAAATATATAATGGTTATCAAAATAAACTTTACCAAAAAGAAATCATTGACGGAATTCGTGTAATTAGAGTTTGGTCATACATGAGTCCAAATACAGGTTTTGTGAAGCGTGTCTTTGATTTTATGAGCTATGCTTTTATGGCTTTTTTGCTAGGAGTTTTTCAAAAATGCGATCTCATAATTGGAACAACCCCACAGTTTTTTACTGCGATATCTGCTAGCTGTTTGGCCTTTATAAAACGAAGACCTTGGGTAATGGAGGTACGCGATTTATGGCCAGAATCTATTGTAGCAGTAGGCGCCATAAAGCGTCAAGATTTAACATTTAAGTTTTTAAGGAAGATTGAAATAAAACTCTATCATTCCGCAAATTTAATTATAGTTGTAACTGATCAATTCAAAAAGTATATTAGTTCTCTTAATGTAGTTTCATCTAAGATTTTCATTATTAAAAACGGTGTGATTCACTCCAATTTTATACCTTCTAATAAAAACAATCAACTTCTTGAAAAACATGGTCTAACAGGGAAATTTATAGTTTCATATATAGGAACTCATGGGATGGCCCATGCCTTAGATTTTATTTTGAATTGTGCAAATACCATTAAAGACCCTAAAATACATTTTCTACTGCAAGGTGATGGCTCAGAAAAACAACATCTGATGGAAATCGCTGCTCAATTAAATCTTAAAAACATCACTTTTTTGCCCTTCGTTTCTAAAAGTGAAATTTCAAAATATATCAATCTTTCAGATGTTGCGTTAGTTAATTTAAAACGTTCTGAAACATTCAAAACAGTTATTCCTTCAAAAATATTTGAAAACATAGCTCTGTATAAACCGATTCTTTTAGGAGTTGAGGGAGAGGCAAAAGATCTTATTGAACACTACAATGTTGGAGTGTGTTATATTCCAGAAAGTCAGTCCTCTTTTATTGAAGCTTTAGAGGAAATTAAAAGCTACAAAACTCCTGACTTTGAATTAAACTGCAATGAGATGCTACAACAATTTGATAGAAATAAATTTGCAAGCATCATGTTAGATGTAATAACTAAAACTTTACATAACTAATTCCTAACACATAATATTATGAAAACCCCAGTTTTATTGTTAGTTATTTTTCTCATACTTTGATTCTGTACAACAAAAGATTCTGTATACTAAAGATTTTGACCAAACCAATTCAGTTGAATTTCATTTTAGATCTATACAATTCAAGTCTATGTCATTCTGAAAATCATAGTTAATGCTTTAGAACCCTCAGCAGCTTATTCTTTATGGTAAAGCTATAACGATGTTAGTAAACATTTCTAATGCAGAATTGTATAAAATGTTTAAAAAAAATTACCTATACCCCCAATTATTAAAGGAATCTACAATAGCACTTATGAAGAAATTTATTCGTGATTTCGAATATATGGAGACTGGGAAAAATTTAGATCAAAAAATGTAATTATGTATACAATTATAAAAAGAATTATGGATATTATGTTTAGTGTTATTTCACTCATTTTATTCCTTCCCTTATTTATTCCAATTATTTTATTGCTTTTGTTTTCCGCCGAAGGAGAAGTGCTGTATTTTCAAGATCGTTTAGGTTATAAAAATAAACCATTTCAAATATGGAAATTTGCAACGATGCTTAAAAATTCGTTACAAATGGGGTCTGGTACGATTACACTGAAAAACGACTTTAGAGTGACTAAAATTGGACGTTTTTTAAGAAAAACAAAAATTAATGAACTCCCACAAATCATCAATATTTTAAAAGGGGACATTAGCTTTGTAGACCCACGCCCTTTGGTTTCGAGTTCTTTTGAAGCGTATCCAAAAAATATACAAGCTCAAATTTATAATGTTAAACCAGGGCTTACCGGAATAGGGTCCATCATCTTTAGAGACGAAGAATCCTTAATTTCGTCCATTTCAGATGAGGATCCACATGCATATTATAATAGGGTGATTGCCCCATACAAAGGAGGATTAGAACTTTGGTACCAACAAAACAGCTCTTTTACAACTGATTTTAAAATACTTTTTATAACCGCTTATGTTGTGGTGTTTCCATCCAATTTATTGGTTTATAAAGTATTTAAAGATCTGCCAACACGAAAATTTTAATCGCAATACGTATCAATTTATTTAATTTTTTTACATGAAAACTTCTTATTTACTGTTAGTTACTTGTCTTATACTTGGATGTAGTACAAAAAAGAACATTCTGTATGTTCAAGATATAGACCAATCCAATTCAGCTGAATTGCATTTTGAGACCCCTGCAATTCAAGCCAATGACATTCTAAAAATTACAGTTAGTACTTTAGAACCCTCTGCAGCTATTCCTTACAACAAAGCGACTACGATGTTAGGAAACGTTTCTAATTTAGAGTTAATGCGCCTTGAAGGGTATAACGTTTCTGAAGATTTAACTATTGAATTCACACAATTAGGGACTTTGTCAGTTTATAATAAAACGCCATTCCAATTGTCCAGTGCGATTAAACAACGTCTAGAATTGGAAGGACACCTCATTAATCCAGTCGTTAATGTCCGCTTACTTAATGCTAAATTCACTGTTTTAGGAGAAGTTAAAAAACCGGGCACTTATAATTTCACGGAATCTAAACTAACATTGCTTCAGGCGATTGGCTTGGCAGGAGATTTAACCATTAATGGTCAAAGAAATGACATCAAATTAATTAGGGAAACAAATCATGAACGCTCTATTTTTCATATTGATCTTACAGCATCCGACTGGATGAACACCAGTAGTTATTATATCTATCCTAATGATGTTATTATTGTTGACCCAAATAATACAAAAGTAAAATCAGCTGGCTTAGTAGGTAATGTTGGAACTGTTCTGACAGTCACCTCAGTCCTTTTAAGCACCATCATTCTTCTAACACGTTAAAAGCATGCAAGTACCTTCACAAAACCCTTCTCAAACGGAACGCCCCTCTATACTTAATATTAAATATGAGTTTTTTAAATATTTTCATTATTGGCCCTGGTTTGTTATTTGTTTAACCTTATTTATTATAGGTGGTTTTATCTATCTTAGGTATACACCAAAACTATATAACACTTATGCCAAAATTAAAATTTTAGATGAGAATAGTGGAATTGAACTTCCAACGACGGCATTGATTCTAAACAGGTCGAATATTAATCTAGAAAATGAAATTGAAATTTTAATTTCATACCCTATTTTGGACAAGGTAGTAGATCAGTTGGACTTATGCGCTCAGTTTTCTGAAATCGGACATGTGAAGTCGCATCCGATTGTCAAACTGCCATTCGATTTTGAGCTAAAGCCGTCTCCAGACAGCGTAATAGAGCCTAATCAATTTTTAATTACAGTAGAAAATTCGGGCTTTATAATTACCGATGAACTTAATGAGCTTGAATTCAGCTTTCCCGAATTTGACACTAGCAAGTCAGAACATCAGTTGCCGTTTGAGTTAAAATGGTCTTCAAGTTCTCAACAAGAAGATTTAAGAGGTCGTGATTTTAAAGTGATTTTAATTTCTAAAAAGCGTGCCATACTAAATCTTAAACGTACCATCAAAATTGAACCAATAGGAGATAGAAGTCACCTCTTAAACTTAAGTATGATTGGTCAGAATGTTAAGAGTTCCGAACGAATTTTAAACACTTTAATTCAAGTTTTTAACCAGGACGATGTTTTGGATCGACAATTAATATGGAAACGAACGATTGATTTTGTAGATGAACGTTTTGTTGATTTATCAAATGAATTAGACTCAATAGAAAGTTATAAAAAGAATTTTAAGGTTTATAACCGTCTGGTTGATGTTTCTACTGATGGGGTAGAAAGTCTTAAACAACGCGCCCAATCAAATGAAAAACTGTTTCAGATCGAAAACCAAATTGCAGTCTCTAATTTAATTAAAGGTACGTTGGTGAATTCTTCACAATCCGTTGCTTTATTACCTTCAAATATTGGCATTGAAAACAGTTCTATTAATTCCTTGCTTAAAGAGTTTAATACAATGGTACTTGAGCACCAAAAATTGATTAGTAGTGCAGGGATCAACAATCCAAGAGTGTTGCTACTAGAGTCGAATTTAACAGATGTAAAAGCGAATATTAAGAATTCAATTTCTGCGTATTTAAATCAGTTAAATTATACTAAAAAACAACTCAGTAATCGCAATCAGAACTTTCAGTCTAAGGTATCTGGGATCCCTGAAAAAGAGCAACAATTACGCGCTATTGAACGCCAACAAAGTATTAAGGAAACACTTTTTATCTTTTTACTACAAAAAAAAGAAGAAGCGTCAGTTAACTTAGCAGTAACTGAACCTACTTTGAAGGTAGTTGAGTACAGTATTTCAGAATCACTTCCAATTTCTCCAAGGCCTCGGGTTATTTATCTTGGATCGCTTTTACTTGGTTTTCTAGTTCCTTTCGGAATTATTTATGTCATTCTTTTATTGGACACCAAAGTTCATAACAAGCATGATATGGATCTGATTGCCAGTGAGATTCCCGTCATTGCTGAAATTCCTCTAATTATCGCAGGGACAAATACTGTGTTTTCTAATCCTAATGACCGCACTGCTTTAGCCGAATCCTTTCGAATATTAACCACCAATATGAACTATGTATTAGGCTCAGAAAAAGGGGCTAATGTGATTTTTTGCACTTCTACTATAAAAGGAGAAGGGAAAACATTTATTAGTTTAAACTTTTCTCTTGCGATGGCTAGTTTAAATAAAAAGGTCTTATTAATAGGTGCGGATTTAAGAAATCCACAGCTTCATACATATGCTAATATCAACAAAAATCAAGTTGGCTTGAGTAATTATCTAATCGATTCATCCCCGGGCTGGAAGTCCTCAGTAATGAAGGTTTTTGACAAACAGCCAAATCATGAGATCTTGTTTTCTGGAGCAATACCTCCTAATCCTGCACACTTACTTGCCAATGGTAATTTTGAAACCCTTATAAGAGAAGCTAAATTACTTTATGATTATATAATTGTTGATTTAGCCCCTACTATTTTAGTAACAGACACCTTATTGGTAGCGCATCTCGCAGATGCGACTATATGTGTAGTTCGTGCGAATCATACTGAAAAAAAATTAGTCCCTTTTTCACAAGATCTAAGTAAATCTAAGCGACTTGTAAACATGGCCTATGTTATAAATGGGATTAAAGAGAATAGATCCTATGGATACAAATATAACTATGGCTATAATTATGGATACAACTACGGCTATGGGGATACAGAAAGTTAAATCAAAATTTTTATGATGCTGTTAATGTTTTTAAACCTTTAATGGTATTTGAGGGTTCTGAACTTTTAAACACAAAACTTCCCGCAACTAATACATCCGCGCCAGCGTCTTTGAGTGCTTTGGCATTTGCTGAGGTCACACCGCCATCAATTTCTATGAGCGTCGACGCCCCTTTTGAGTTGATGAGCGCTTTTAGTTGCTTTACCTTTTCATAGGTATTTTCAATGAAACTTTGGCCACCAAAACCAGGGTTCACACTCATAATACATACCAAGTCAATATCATTAATTGTATCCTCAAGAACATTTATATTGGTGTGGGGGTTCAAGGCAACACCTGCCTTCATTCCTTCTGCTTTTATTGCTTGTAATGTCCGGTGTAAATGCGTGCATGCCTCGTAATGTACGGTCAATACATCGCTCCCAAGTTCTGCAAAGGTTTTAATATAACGGTCCGGATCAATGATCATTAGGTGAACATCAACTGTTTTTTTAGCATGCTGCTTAATGGCCTTTAGTACGGGCATTCCAAAAGAAATATTTGGAACAAATACGCCATCCATTATATCTATATGAAACCAATCGGCTTCACTAGAATTTACCATTTCAATATCTCTTTGAAGGTTGGCGAAATCTGCTGCTAAAATAGAAGGTGCAATTTTGGTAGTGCTCATGTGCTTATTGTTATGATAACAAAAGTAATATAAAAAATAAACCCCCACCAAATTGGTAGGGGTTTTGTTATTAACCTAAGTAGGTTTTTAATATTTTACTTCTTGAAGTGTGTTTTAAACGACGAATAGCCTTTTCTTTTATTTGACGGACTCGTTCACGAGTCAGATCAAAGGTTTCTCCTATTTCTTCTAAGGTCATTGGATGTTGATTCCCAAGGCCAAAATACAATCGAATTACATCCGCTTCTCTAGGGGTTAATGTTTCTAAAGCACGCTCAATTTCTGTACGTAACGATTCATGCAAGAGATCTCTATCTGGATTTGGAGATTCTCCACTTCTAAGAACGTCGTATAAGTTAGAATCTTCTCCTTCAACTAAAGGCGCATCCATAGAGACGTGACGTCCAGAATTTTTCATAGACTCTTTAACATCGTTAATAGTCATATCTAATTCCTTAGCAATTTCTTCTGCGCTAGGAGGACGTTCATGCGATTGTTCTAGGAACGCATAAGTTTTATTTATTTTATTTATGGAACCAATTTTGTTTAATGGCAATCGAACGATACGAGATTGTTCAGCTAAGGCTTGTAAAATTGATTGACGAATCCACCAAACTGCATAAGAGATGAATTTAAACCCTCTAGTTTCATCAAAACGTTGTGCCGCTTTAATTAATCCTAAATTTCCTTCATTAATTAAATCTGGTAAAGTTAAGCCTTGGTTTTGGTACTGTTTCGCTACAGAAACTACAAAACGTAAGTTTGCTTTCGTTAGTTTTTCTAAAGCAATCTGGTCACCAGCCTTAATTCGTTGCGCCAATTCTACTTCTTCATCAGCAGTAATTAAATCAACTTTTCCAATTTCTTGAAGGTATTTATCTAAGGATGCAGTTTCTCTATTGGTTACCTGCTTGGTAATTTTTAGCTGTCTCATTTAAAAGGCTTTATTTAAAAGTGGTTAATTGTTGTGTCATTTAGTTATACGAGAATTTGATACTAAATGTTACAAAAAAAAACCGTTTTTAATTAAAAAACGGTTTTTTAGGTTTAATTAAGCAAAACTTAACTGGTTTTAGCGTCTGTTATCACGTCCACGATTGTCACGTCCACCAGAACGTTTGTCATCTCTTGGTGGTCTTGCAACATACCCTTCAGGTTTTTCTAACAAAGCCTTACGCGATACTTTTTCTTTACGAGTTCTTGGATCTTGACCAAAATACTTCACATCAAAAATATCATTCATATTGACAACATCAGATACATTTTCAGTACGTTCCCATGCCAACTCACTTACGTGAAGTAACACTTCGTTTCCTGGTGCATCTAGATATTCTACAACTGCGCCAAAATCAAGCATTTTAATCACTTTAACCTGGTAGGTATTTCCTACAGTAGGCTTAAATAATAAAGAGTCAATTTTAGTTAATACAGCATCGATACCGTCTTGATCTGTTCCTAAGATTTCTACAATCCCTTCTTCAGTAACTGGATCTTCGTTGATTACAATTGTAGTTCCTGTTGTTTTTTGAAGTTCTTGTATTACTTTTCCTCCGGGTCCAATAAGGGCTCCGATAAATTCATTTGGAATGGTTCGAGTGACCATTTTTGGTGAGTGAGGCTTCACATCTTCAGCAGGAACAGCAATTGTTTCTGTTAATTTATCAAGGATATGTAAGCGACCTGCACGTGCTTGTTTCAAAGCATTTACAAGAATCTCATACGGTAATCCTTTGATTTTAATATCCATTTGACAAGCCGTAATCCCTTCAGATGTACCCGTTACTTTAAAATCCATATCTCCTAAGTGATCTTCATCTCCTAAAATATCAGATAATACAGCGTAACGATCGCCATCAGAAATTAATCCCATAGCAATTCCAGAAACAGGTCGTTCAAGTTTAACTCCTGCATCCATCAATGCCATTGTACCAGCACAAACAGTTGCCATTGAAGACGATCCGTTTGATTCTAAAACTTCAGAAACGACACGAACCGTATAAGGACAATCCGCTGGGATCATTCCTTTTAAGCCACGTTGTGCAAGATTTCCATGTCCTACTTCACGACGAGACGTTCCTCTTAAAGGTCTCGCTTCACCTGTACAAAAAGGAGGGAAGTTATAGTGTAAGTAGAAATTCTCTTCACCTTCATAAGAAGGCATGTCAATTTTATTTGAATCTCTTGAAGTTCCTAACGTTACTGTGGCTAAGGCTTGCGTTTCTCCACGTGTGAAAATAGCAGATCCATGTGTTGAAGGTAAGTAATCAATCTCACACCAAATTGGTCTGATTTCATCTGTCTTACGTCCATCTAAACGAACCCCTTCACTTAGTGTTAATTCACGTACGGCTTCTTTTTCGGCTTTACTATAGTAACCACTAACAAGATGTCCAAACGCTTCATTTTCTTCTTCTGTAAATGATGCTTTAACTTCTTCTTTCACTTCAGTAAATGCAGCACTACGTTCAGCTTTTGAAGTTCCCTTTTTAGCGATCGCATAACACTTGTCATAAGCTAAGGCATGAATACGTTGCTCTAAGTCTTCATTAACTTCAGCAGTTTCATATTCACGCACTTCTTTTTTACCAAATGCTTCTGCAAGACGTACTTGTGCAGCGACTTGAATTTTAATAGCTTCATGAGCAAACTTAATAGCGTCTGCCATTTCTTCTTCAGAAACTTCATCCATTTCACCTTCTACCATCATCACTGAATCTGCAGAAGCTCCGATCATCATTTCTAGATCAGAATCTGCTAATTGTGCACGGCTTGGGTTGATAACAAATTCACCATTCACACGAGCAACACGTACTTCGGAAATTGGACATTCAAATGGGAAATCACTTAATTGGATAGCTGCTGATGCGGCTAAACCTGCTAAAGAATCAGGCATTACATCTTCGTCATGAGACATTAGCTGAATCATTACTTGTGTTTCTGCATGGTAATCTTTTGGAAATAATGGGCGCAATACACGATCCACTAAGCGCATCGTTAGCACTTCACCATCGCTAGGGCGTGCTTCTCTTTTAAAGAATCCACCAGGATAGCGTCCTGCTGCTGCAAATTTTTCACGGTAATCTACTGTTAAAGGTAGAAAATTTACATCCGATTGTTTGTAGTTTGAGACTACTGTACATAACAACATGGCTTTACCCATTTGTACAACCACGGATCCATGGGCTTGCTTTGCGAGCTTACCCGTTTCGATAGAGATTTCTCTTCCATCGCCGAGGTCTATGACCTCTTTAAATACTTTTGGTATCATAATTTTTTGTTCTAATTAAACATTGGCGTTGTGTTGTTGTCGTTGTGGTGTGACCAATGAAAAACTCTAATTAGCTTCTTCTATTATTTATGAACTTTAAAAGTGTTAAAACCTTAAAAAAAAACCACGCAGAAAGCGTGGTTTTTTATATTATTTTCTTAATCCTAATTCTTTAACAATCGCACGATATCTTAAGATATCAGACTTCATTAAATAGTCTAATAATGAGCGACGTTTTCCAACTAGTTTTACTAGTGAACGTTCTGTGTTATAATCTTTACGGTTTTGTTTTAAGTGGCCTGTTAAGTGGTTTATTCTTTCTGTGAATAAAGCAATTTGACCTTCAGAAGATCCCGTGTCTTTGGCATCTTTTCCGTGTTTTTTAAAGAGTTTCTCTTTAGCTTCTTTTGTTAAATACATTCCAATATTATTTAAATAATTTTTATGCGTTAATTACGTCTATCGTAATCAGGGGGTAAATATAATAATTTTGTTTGGATTAGAAACCTATTGTGGTTACTATTAGGTTCTAAGTGGTTGATTTAAAATTAAATCAATGTACTGGTTGACTTTGTTTTTTAGTTCGTTTCGATGGGTGATGAAATCAAGAAAGCCGTGTTCCATGACAAATTCTGCTGTTTGAAAACCATCTGGAAGTTCTTTTCCAGTGGTATCGCGGACAACACGAGGTCCTGCAAAACCGATAAGTGCACCTGGTTCACTAATGTTAATATCTCCTAGCATTGCAAATGATGCTGTAGTACCTCCAGTAGTTGGGTCTGTACAAAGAGAAATATAAGGGATACTTGCGTCTGCTAATTGTGCTAATTTTGCAGAAGTTTTTGCAAGTTGCATCAAAGATAAAGCAGCTTCCATCATTCGAGCCCCTCCAGATTTTGAAATAATCATGAACGGTAGCTTTTTTTCAAGAGCATAATTTGCTGCTCGTGAAATTTTTTCTCCAACAACGGACCCCATAGAGCCGCCGATAAAGCTAAAGTCCATACAAGCAATCACCATCTTATTTCCTTTGGATTTTCCGACGGCGGTACGAACAGCGTCTTTTAGATTTGTTTTTGCTTGTGCCGCCTTAAGACGATCTGTATAGGCTTTTTTGTCAGTAAACTTTAATGGATCCTTAGAAGTAACGTTACTGTCTAACTCTGTGAATTTATTGTCATCAAATAGCATTTCAAAGTATTCATTACTTCCAATACGAACATGGTAACCATCTTCAGGACTCACATAGAAATTTCTTTCTAGCTCATCTGTTTCAATAATTTTTCCAGTTGGAGATTTATACCAAAGCCCTTTTGGCGTATCTCGTTTCGCCTCTGTTGGGGTTTGAATCCCTTTGTCTTTTCTTTTAAACCAAGCCATATAATTTGTATCTAAACTGTAAAATTAAAGTACAAAACTACACAATTTTTATAATGTATCGACATTATTTAAGTCCTCAAAAGCTTTTTTAAGTCTAGATATGAATGCTTTTTCTCCTTCACGTAACCAACGTCTCGGGTCGTAATACTTTTTGTTAGGAACATCATCCCCTTGTGGATTACCAATTTGTGCTGCTAAATAGGCTTCATTCGTTTTGAAGTCATCACGAACGCCGCTCATAAAAGCATATTGCATATCCGTATCAATATTCATTTTGATTACGCCGTAAGAGATACCCTCTCTAATTTCTTCAACAGTAGAGCCTGACCCACCGTGGAACACGAAATCAATATGGTTTTCAGAAACGCCATATTTTTCGGTGATATGTTCTTGAGAGTTTTTAAGGATTTTTGGAGTTAGTTTTACATTTCCTGGCTTGTAAACTCCGTGAACATTTCCAAATGCTGCTGCAATTGTAAACTGGTCGCTTACCTTACTAAGTTCTTCATATGCATAGGCCACTTCTTCTGGCTGCGTATATAGTTTAGAAACATCAACATCACTGTTATCTACACCATCTTCTTCTCCACCAGTGATTCCTAATTCAATTTCTAGCGTCATACCCATTTTAGACATGCGTTCTAAATACGTTTTACAGATTTCTATATTTTCTTCAATAGGCTCTTCAGATAAATCGATCATGTGTGAGCTGTATAAAGATTTTCCTGTTTGAGCAAAATGCGCTTCACTAGCATCTAGTAAGCCATCAATCCATGGAAGTAATTTTTTAGCACAATGATCGGTGTGTAAGATCACGGGTACACCATAGGCTAATGCCATTTCGTGTACGTGTTTTGCACCAGCAATTGAGCCAGCAATCGCTGCTTTTTGACCTTCGTTTGAAAGACCTTTTCCTGCGTTAAATACGCCACCTCCGTTTGAAAATTGAATAATCACCGGCGCATTTAAGTCTTTGGCGGTTTCTAAAACACCATTGATTGTATTGGACCCAATGACATTAACAGCCGGAATTGCAAATCCTTTTTCCTTAGCAAGTTTAAAAATTTCTTGAACTTCGCGTCCTGTAGCTACGCCTGGTTTGATGTTGTGACTCATTGTGTTTGTTTTTGTTATAGCCGTAAAAGTAATGATTTTATATAGTTAGCTAAAATTTAGGGAATAGGATTCGTTTATTTTTGTACGAAAACGATATCGCTAAACGTAGGCATTAAAAGGGGTAATTTATCCCAATATTGTATACCGCATTGCTGAAATTAAAGTCTTTAAGCCAGCGGTTATTATTGCCGTAGGTTGGGTCATAGGCTTTAAAACCGGTGTCAAGTCTTAGTATGAAAAAATCAAAGTCATAACGGAGACCAAATCCAGCTCCGACCGCAAGATCTTTTAAAGACTCTATATCGTTAAAGGTCGCTTTACGATCCGTTACATCATCTAATACATTCCAAATGTTTCCAGCATCCGTAAAAAAAGCGCCATTCAATTTCCCGAATAACTTGTATCGGTATTCAAAACTAAAGGCTAGTTTCATGTTAGCTTCGTTAAATTCGTTGTTGTTGTCTGAGGTACCTGGCCCAAGGTCATAGGCAGTCCATGCTCTGTTATCATTTGATCCTCCAGCAAAAAAACTTTTAGAGAACGGGATGCTTGAGGCGTTTTTGAGGGGAATTGCAATTCCAAAAAAACTTCTTAACGCTAACACATTACTGCCTCCCAAATCCCAAAGTTTAATATGGTCAATTTCTGATTTAATGTACTGAGAAAAAGGGACTCCACTAACTTCATAAGCCCCTTCTGAATTATTTTTAAGATTTAATAATTTTGAAATATTATGAAGTAAATTCCCAGCAAACTCGAATTTAAGTCTAAAAATTGAAAAACTTGTATCAAAGGCGTTTTCACGACTGTTACGAACGTAATTAAAGTTACTTGCAAGAATGAAGTTGTTTTGAGTTAAACGACTTTTACGTTCTTGGATGTTTCTCACAGTTTGATAGTCATTAGGGTTTGAGCCTTGAAATGAGTTATCAGTTCCTACTAAATCCATAAACTCATCAGCCTTAGAAATTATTAATTTGGACTGTCCACTAGAGTTGGTTGTAATAAAATCAGATGGTGTGTTGTAGGTTTCAATTGCGATGTTGTCAAGACGACTGAATGAGTTCTGATAAACGCTGAAATAATTTCCCGGATTTAGGTTTCTAACGTATTGAAAGTTAATTAGATCCAATGTATTCGTTACTTTTTTAGATGCAAACCATTTATAGCTAAGAATACCATTAAATGTTTGTTTATCTAACCCTATATTGGTTTGCCCCGTAAAACCTGTACTTATACGCGTGCTCGGAGACATGTATTTTGGAATTATTTTTTCTGTTTTTAATGGGAAAAATAAACGAGGAATGTTAATCTTAATATCTGCGCCAATCTCATTAATGTCAAAAAAATCATCTGCTGTTTTTGCCCCATCTTTAGAAGCTCCAACAGCGCCAAGCACCGATATCTGAAGGGTCTCTGCACCCTTAAATACATTTCTAATGATAACTCCAGAAGAAAATGAAACCCCTACTTTTTGAATGTTACTTTGCGACACGTCCACATTAAAACCTAACCCGTATTTTTTCTTTGGTATTAAATAGATGTTAGCAGTTAGTGTAGAGTCTCCAGTATTTTCTATGTATTCTATATTTGGGTATTTAAAATTACTTAGCTCATTTAAATAGCGATACGTTCGAGAACGATCTATGTCTTTAAAAAGATTTCCTTGGGCTATTAGAACTGCATTTGTCAAAGATTTAGGTTTGTACTTTAATTTTTCATAAGCATACACATTATAGTTATTGAAGGTTGCTGAGTCAGAAACCTTTTTTGAGCGATTTTTAAATGTGGCATCTGTAAAAATATTAACCTCTTTAATTTTATATGTTTTAAATGGTACTCTTACAATTGAATCATCATTTCGGATAATTCTATTTTGTATTTGTACTGTTATGTTTACCTTGTTTTTAGTGTCGATAGTGTCATTCTCAAACCTTATATAATCTTGACTAAAGTGATAAGCTCCTAAATTTCTAAATGCTGTTGTGAGTCTACTTCGTTCCTCTTCAAAGTTGGATATTAAAAATTGTTCTCCTTTTTTTAATTTAGAATTAGTTTTTATGTTTTTGTAAAGGGAGTCAATAACAGGGGACTCTATTTTTTCTGAAACCGACCCAATGTGGTATGGGTTTCCTGTCTTAATCTCAAAAGTTAATTCAGCTTTTTTTAGACCTACAGTATCAACTTTAAAACCGATTTCTCTGTCAAACCATCCATTTGAAAAATAATAGCGTTCAAGATTTGTTAACGTTTTATTGATTTTTAATGAATCTAATAAATTTGGTTTTTCTCCGGTTTCCTTCAGCCATCTATTGAATCCGTTAGAGGAGGTTCTTAATTGGTTTAGTTGTTTTTTTGATAGTTTTGAGATTAGTTTTTTTTCTCGTTTGGGTTTTTGGTTTAGCCATAAATCAAATAGAGAGTCTTTTTTTGGTCGGGCTAGATTATAAATATGTAGTTGAACTGGAATCCCAAGTAGTTGCGTGTTTTTTTTCTGAAATGACAGCTTTGAGAGTTCTTCTGTTTTTCTTTTCTGGCCGTTAACATAAAAACTACTTTCAGTCAATAAATAATCTGTAGGTCCAACTCGTTTTACTACATTACATGAGGTAAAAAAAGTGATCAGGATACACCCAGCGATTAATTTTGTCAGAGTTTCTTTCAACAATCAATAAATAAAATTTAGCTTTACAATCTAAATTATTAATAATCAAAAGTACATTTTTTAGATGTTAACTAAAAACCAAATAAAGTTAATCCACAGTCTCAAGCAAAAAAAAACTCGAATACTGCATCAGATGTTTGTTGTCGAAGGAGTTAAAGTGGTTCAAGAGTTTTTAAATTCAAATTATGAACTTGTGGAGGTTTTTTCGACAGACACTAGTTACTCTAAATTCACCACCAATTTTACAGAAGTTAGTTCCAAAGAATTGTCAACAATAAGTGGTTTTAGCAGTCCTAACAAAGTGATAGCAATCTTTAAAATGCTTGCACCAAGTTCGGTTAACTGGTCGGGTTTGGTTTTGGCACTTGATGCTATTAATGATCCGGGTAATTTAGGAACCATTATCCGCCTCTGTGATTGGTTTGGAATTAATGATTTAGTTTGTAGTGAAGACACTGTAGATTGTTACAATTTTAAAGTAGTGCAGTCTAGCATGGGGTCTCATACACGGGTAAATATAACTTATTTAAAGCTCGAAGCGGTTTTAGTTGACTCTCAAAGCTGTTATGGGACTTTCATGGATGGCGTTTCCATTTATGACCAAAAACTTCCTGAAATAGGGGTTATTGTTCTAGGAAATGAAGCAAATGGTATCTCAAAGGAAATTGAAGATTTAATGGATACTCGACTCTCCATTCCTAGGTTTGGAAGTCTTAAACAGACAGAAAGTTTAAATGTGGCTAATGCAGCCGCCATTATATTAAGTGAGTTTAAGAGGAATGCTATTGAAAAGTAAAGTTAATAAACAACCCTCTTGTTTGCATTTGTGTCATATTACTAGTCCAGGGACTGTTAGGGTCCACGTCGTTTACTAATTCGTCCTGAATTGAAAAAACACCTCGTAATGATGGCGTAAATTTAAACCAGGTCAAGAATAGGTCGACTCCAATACCAAGTTCATAGTATAGGTTGTTTTTAGTCACTCTAAAAGTGTTTTTACTATTGTCGTCAGGGTTGTTTTGTTGGCTAGATAAATTTAAAGCGGTTGAAAATCCACCTACGATAAATGGTTTGATATTATTAACTCTTTTGGTCGAGAATTTTATTAATAAGGGGACGTGTACAAAAGTTGATTGTATTTCACGACTCAAATCCCTTTCTTCATATGAAATTCCATTAAAATAGGTGTTGCTGTAATTTAACTCTCTTCTAGAAATTACAAGCCCTGGTTCAAGACGAATATCAATGTAGTCATTAATCCTTATATTTCCAACCAGCCCCACATTGAGTCCGGTAGATTTAAGGACTTGAACGTCTTTAACGTCTGTAGCGTAATCGATATTATAATCATATACATTAAACCCTAAGTAATAACCATAGGACAATCTAGGTTTGTCAAAGTTTTCATTGTTTAGCACACGTTCTTTGCTAAATAATTGTGCGGATACAGATTGAACGGTAATTAAAAGAATAATTAATAATAAGACCTTCTTCATACTTATTTTTTAGTAGCAGTGTAAATTGTGGCAACTCCAAAAGTCTGTGGGAGTGCTTTAGAGTTAATAAACCCTGTTTTATTTAAAATATTGTTGAAGGCTTGACCATAAGGAAATTTAGAAGCAGATTCACTTAAATAGCGGTAGGCAGATTTGTCTTTTGAAAATAACCTTCCAATAAGCGGAAGTAGAGCTTTAGTATAAATATAGTAGCCTTGTTTAAAAGGAAATTTTACGGGAACAGACGTTTCTAAAACAACGAAAACCCCTTTTGGTTTTAAAACTCTTAAGATTTCTGCCAAACCTATTTCTAAGTTTTCAAAATTACGAACGCCAAAAGCGACTGTAATGGCATCAAATGAATTGTCATCAAAAGGTAAATTTTCTGAATCTCCAACAATCATATCAATAGTGTTGTTGAGTTGTTTCTTTGCTATTTTTTTACGACCAACGTCAAGCATGCCTTCACTAATGTCTAATCCAATAATTTGAGTAGCATTTGTTTGGGTCAAATTAATGGCTAGATCTCCAGTACCTGTTGCAATATCAAGAATATTTGTAGGCTCTTTCTTAGAAATAATCTGAACTACTTTTTTACGCCATTTAATATCAATCCCAAATGAAATAACTCTATTTAGGTCGTCATACTCGTTGGAAATTGTATCGAACATTTTAGCAATCTGTTGTTTTTTGCCAAGGGCACTATCTTTGTACGGAGTTATTTTTTCAGACATATGTATTGAGACCTTCTTCTTAATTAAATTCATTGCAAAGAAATGCAATTCATAATCAAATCCCTAAAAATAACGTATATTTGAGCATCTTATTAATTGATAATTAATGAAAATTATTATAGCCGGTGCAGGTGAAGTTGGATTTCATTTAGCAAAGCTTTTATCTTACGAATCACAAGAGATCACGCTAATAGATCTAGATAAAGAAAGCCTTGCATATGCAGACAATCATTTAGATATTAAAGTCATTAAGGGCGATGCCACTTCAATTTCAGTATTGAAAGATGCTAGGATTCTTAATTCTGATTTGTTTATTTCTGTGACGTCTTCAGAAACTTCTAATATTACTTCTTGTGTTCTGGCCAAACAATTAGGTACTAAACGTACGATTGCAAGGATTTCTAACCCTGAATTTATAAATCATAAAGAAGAAGTTGGATTTACGAAATTTGGTATTGATGAGTTGATTTCACCAGAATCTCTTGCGGCTTCAGAAATTGAATTACTGCTTAGTCAATCCGTTTTTAATGATACTTACGAGTTTGAAGATGGCGCGCTAACAATGCTTGGGCTTTCACTTTCTAAAGACGCCAAAATCATAAATAAATCAGTTAAAGTTGCCGCACAATTGCTTTCTGATATCCATTTTATACCTATAGCGATTCAGCGTTTGGGCTCACATTCAACTATTATACCTAGAGGAGACACTATTTTTAAGGATGGAGATAGAGTTGTTTTTATTACTTCAAAAGGGGGGGATGAAGAGTTATGTAGATTGACTGGGAAACAGAAAACTGAAATCAAAAACATCATGATTTTAGGGGGTGGTAAAATTGGTTTTAAAACAGCATGTGACCTTTCAAAAAACTTCAATATTAAACTTGTTGAAAAAATTAAAGATAGAGCGTTTGACTTAGCCGAACAACTGCCAGAAACTTTGGTGATTCATGGTGATGGTCGAAAGGTAGACCTTCTAGAAGAAGAAAATATTAAAGATATGGATGCCTTTATTTCGGTAACCGGAAATTCTGAAACGAATATTATGTCGTGTCTTGTTGCTAAGTCTAAAGGAGTTAAAAAAACAATTGCACTTGTTGAGAATATGGATTATTATGAGTTATCGCACTCGATAGGGATCGACACACTTATAAATAAGAAGCTTTTAGCCGCTAATAGTATTTTTAGATACATTCGAAGAGGCGAAGTGGTGGCGATGACTAAATTAAGTAATATGGAAGCAGAATTGCTTGAGTTTGTTGTAAAACCGACCTCAAAAATATGTAACCAATACATCAAAGAAATAGAATTTCCATTATCTGCAATTA
>Ga0209092_10000662_pt1 | contig 34494 bp, 28 predicted proteins | sample FraStrMetagenome_FD_187446 | JGI IMG/M metagenome (GOLD analysis project Ga0209092, IMG submission 187446) | Marine eukaryotic phytoplankton communities from Arctic Ocean - Fram Strait ARC3M Metagenome (SPAdes) (version 2) | ecosystem: Environmental > Aquatic > Marine > Oceanic | place: Fram...
TAGTTATCGAATGTATGTTCCCAGCATGAAAATGGAAGGAGTTCCTGCAACCTGGGAAGATTGGACAGAAACAGGGTCAGGTACACTATTACCTAAAAATCATACTTTTTCGAGTGGAAATATATTAAGTATGGGAATTGTAAAAGGATATAATTAAATGAATTCAAAAGTAATTACAAACGGAATTTTACGAGCAATTGCAGTACTAACTGGAATAGTAGTATTAGGCTATTTTCTAATAATAATTCAATCAGTTTTAATATATATAATTGTTGCTGCCATCATTGCATTAATTGCAAAACCGATGATCTTATTCTTAAGAAAAAAACTTAAATTCCCAAATACATTAGCTGTGGTAAGTACTATGGTTCTTTTTGTCGGTCTTATCCTGGGAATTACGGGAATGTTTATACCGCTAGTTATTGAACAAGGAGAAAGTCTTTCTTTATTAAAAACAAAAGGACTTGAAGAAAATATTGGAAATCTAATTACCCAAGCCAATGATTACTTTACATCTAAAAATATTGATATTTTAAGTGAATTACAAGGTGCCGATGTATTTGCTAGTTTAAAATCTATTCCTAATTTACTAAATTCTATAGTAGGTACGTTAGGGTCTTTTAGCGTTGGATTATTCTCTGTTCTATTTATTTCTTTCTTCTTTATGAAAGACAGTAAAATGTTTAAAAGTGCATTATTAACTCTCATTCCAAAAGGTACTGAAGATAGGTTTTCTCATTCATTAGAAAAAATAAACGATTTATTATCAAGATATTTTATTGGGTTGGTCATTCAAATTACCATTCTATTTGTAATCTATACAATTATTCTATTAGTCATTGGCGTGTCTAATGCCGTTGTGATTGCTTTTTTATGTGCATTGCTAAATATTATACCATATGTAGGGCCTTTGATTAGTGCATTTTTGATGTTTGTTTTAACAATGACAAGCGGCTTAGGCCAAGATTTAGACTTTCAAGTAGAAATTCTTCCTAAAACTGTCTATGTAATGATTGGTTTTATCATTGCACAAGTGGTTGATAATTTTGCTAGCCAACCAATTATATTCTCAAAAACAACCAAATCTCACCCATTAGAAATTTTCTTAATAATTATTATTGGTGGTTTACTGGCAGGACCCTTAGGAATGATTATTGCAGTTCCTTCCTATACCGTTTTAAAAGTAATATTAAAAGAATTTATCTCTGACAATAAGATTGTTTCATCATTAACAAAAGACATTTAAGAACATTGAACGAACGAATTTTACATCAAGACGTTCAGGAGTATATAAGTGATCATTTAAAATCAGACCTTCATAAACTGATTTTAAAAGGCATTCCTTTTGATGGAGTTACGATTCAAGAGGTAGCTAATCAAATAATCTGCAAACAGAAGTCTGAAAAAAAATTACCAAGCTGGTTCAATGCTAAGAATATTTATTATCCACCAAAAGTAAGTATAGAACAAACATCTTCTGAAGTAACAGCCAGCTATAAATCTGGCTTAGTTTCTGGAAAAAACATCTTAGATCTTACCGGAGGGTTTGGAGTAGATTCTTATTATTTTTCTAAATCGTTCCAGAAAGTTATTCATTGCGAAATAACTAAAAATCTCTCTGAGATTGCAGCGCATAATTTTAAGCAACTAGCCATCTTAAATATTGAAATCATTTCAGAAAACGGGCTTGAATACCTAAAAAAATCTACTGAATTTTTTGATGTTATTTATATAGATCCTTCAAGAAGAAATGATGTGAAAGAAAAGGTTTTTTTACTGAAAGATTGTGAACCAAATATCCCAGAGAACATAGATTTGTTATTTAAAAAAACAAAAACAATTCTTCTTAAAAACTCACCCATACTAGATATCACAAGTGCCATCAATGAATTAAAGTTTGTGAAAGAAATACATGTTGTTGCTATTAATAATGATGTAAAAGAATTGCTTTATATGTTAGAAAAAGGATATTGTAAAGAAATACTAATAAAGACCATCAATTTTACAAAAAATAATGCGCAAAAATTTCATTTCAACTATCATAAAAAACCAGTTTCAAGCTATCATGAACCCTTAGAGTATTTATATGAACCCAATGCAGCAGTGCTAAAATCTGGTGCATTCCATGAAATAAGCACACAATTAAATATATTTAAATTACATCAGCATTCACATCTTTATACATCAAAAAAAAGAATTGAATTTCCGGGTAGAGAATTTAAAATAGTAGCAGTACTACCATACGATAAAAAGAAAATAGTAAAGCTTTTATCAAATAAAAAAGCGAATATTACCACCAGAAATTTTCATAAAACAGTTGCACAAATTAGAAAAGAACTAAAGATTAAAGATGGCGGTGACAGTTTTTTGTTTTTCACCACCAACATACACAATAAATTTATATGTATGTATTGTAAAAAACTATAGTCAATCTTTATTTTGCTAGATGTAAATATGCTATAAACTCCCATAAATAAAGGCTTTTTATTATTTATATCATATTTTTCACTAAGTTTGTTATTATAACTTTTTACAGGTTATCTCATGCAAACAAACACCTACGAAGGCCTTCATATAGTTAATAAAGCACAATCTATCACCACAGATAATTTGGTTGTTGAGGCTCCCTTACAAATCAATATAAATACCGAGGCATATACTGTAGTTATGAGAACGCCAGATAATGATCAAGATCTTGTTCTTGGATTATTATATGCTGAAGATATTTATAAAAATTCACTCCCAATACCTTTTGAAATTGTTGAAGAAAAATATGGGATTCCAAGTATTATAAATGTAACCATAGCTCCAAGTAATTTAGGAAAAGGATACCTAAATAAAAGAACCTTATTATCTGTTTCTTCTTGTGGTATTTGCGGAAAACAACAGCTTGAAGACATAGAGGTTCATGGCAATAAAATTGATCAAAAAATATCATTTTCTTCTGAAAGTTTGATAGGTATGTTTGCTCCTCTTAAAAAACATCAAGAAACTTTTAAAAAAACTGGAGGTAGCCATGCTGCGGGTATTTTTAATAATCATTTTAATTTACTTACCATTAGAGAAGATATTGGAAGGCACAATGCTGTAGATAAATGTGTTGGTAGTTTATTGCAAAAAAAATCTTTGAAAAGCGGAATGTATTTGTTGGTGAGCGGACGTGTTTCTTATGAAATTGTTTCCAAAGCATTTTTAGCCAAAATACCCGTAATAGTTGCCGTCTCTGCCTGTTCTTCTATGGCGGTAGATTTCGCAAAAGAATTTGGCATTTGTTTGATTGGTTTTACAAGAGAAAATAAAATGACTGTCTATGCAAACCCTAGCTTTTTAGAAACTAAAATAGGCGTATGAGCACAAAAAAAATACATGCACAAACACCTGAAAAACTAACAGGAATAGAATTTAAAAAAATTCCATCTTCAGCTGTAGGGTATAAAGCCATAAAATCTGCTATTACTCATATAAAAGAGGAGGTTGGTTTGGTAAAGGGTATTGGTTTGTTGGCCAAGCTAAATCAAAAAAACGGTTTTGACTGTCCGGGATGTGCCTGGCCAGATCCAGATGAAAAAAGAGCTTTTTTAGCAGAATATTGTGAAAACGGAGCAAAAGCAGTTGCTGAAGAAGCAACTAAAAACAGAGTTTCACCTCTTTTCTTTGCGACGCATTCAATTTCAAAACTATCAGAATTATCTGATTACGAAATAGGAAAAAAAGGACGTATTACCCATCCTGTTGTTGTTTATGAGGGGAGAGATTATTATGAAGAAATTTCTTGGGAAGACGCTTTTAACATGATTGGCAAAGAATTAAAATCACTGCCTTCACCAGACGAAGCAATTTTTTATACCTCAGGAAGAACTAGTAATGAAGCCGCTTTTTTATATCAATTATTTGTGCGAAAGTTTGGTACCAATAACTTACCTGACTGCTCTAATATGTGTCATGAATCTAGTGGTGCTGCACTTACCGAAACTCTAGGAATTGGAAAGGGATCTGTAACTCTAGACGATTTTAATCATGCTGAATTAGTCATTGTAATGGGGCAAAACCCAGGCACAAATCATCCCAGAATGCTATCTGCTTTAGGAGAAACTAAAAAAAGAGGTGGTAAAATTATAACTATTAATCCACTGCCAGAAGTAGGATTAATGAGGTATAATGATCCTCAAAACCCTATCAAATGGATAGGAAAAGGTCAGAAATTAACAGATGTTTTTTTGCAAGTAAAAATTAATGGAGATGTTGCTTTGCTAAAAATTATTCTAAAATTATTATGGCAGAAAGAACAAGAAACCCCCGGAGCTATTTTTGATCATGAGTTTATTAAAACAAACACCACAGGATATGAAGATTTTATTACAGATGTAGAGACCTACTCCATAGAAAAATTAATTCCTCAAACAGGTATTGATTTTAAAATTATTGAAGAAGCTGCTACATTAATAGCTCAAAAGAAAAAAATAATTATCTGCTGGGCTATGGGGTTAACGCAACATAAAAACTCTGTAGACAACATTCGTGAACTTGTTAATTTATTATTGTTAAAAGGCAGTATTGGCAAACAAGGTGCTGGAACATGCCCCGTTAGAGGTCATTCTAATGTTCAAGGAGACAGAACAATGGGTATCTGGGAAAAACCAAAAGAAGACTTTTTAGACAATTTAGAAATAGAATTTAACTTCAAAGCACCAAGAAATCATGGCTATGATGTTGTGGATGCTATTGAAGCAATGCATCAAAGAAAAGCACATGTTTTTATTGGTATGGGAGGCAACTTTTTATCTGCTTCTCCAGATACAGAATATACCGCTAAAGCGTTACAGAATTGTGACTTAACAGTGCATGTTTCTACCAAATTAAATAGGAGTCATTTAATTCACGGAAAAAAAGCATTGATATTACCTTGCTTGGGAAGGTCTGAAAAAGATATTCAAGAAAAAGGAATTCAATTTGTAAGTGTAGAAAATTCTATGGGGGTAGTTCATGCCTCTTCTGGACATGTAGCGCCTTTATCAGAATCTTTATTAAGTGAACCTGCTATTGTTGCCGGAATGGCAAAAGCAAGTTTATCTAATACAACTCTTAATTGGACTGAATTGATTAAAGATTATGATGGCATTAGAGATAAAATAGAAGCAACTATTCCAGGGTTTGAAAATTACAACAATCGTGTTAGAGAAAAAGGAGGCTTTTATTTGCCAAATACTGCAAGAAATAAAGACTTCTCTCCTACCCTAACTGGTAAAGCTAACTTTACCATTAATGCTGTCTCTGATATTGTATTACAAAAAAATCAATTGATTATGATGACTATAAGAACACATGATCAATACAATACAACTATTTACGGACTAGATGATAGATACCGTGGTATTATAAATGAACGTAGAGTTATTTTCATGAACCCCACAGATATGAAAGAAAAAGGATTAGAAAAGCTTGATACAGTAGATTTAATAAGTCATTTTAATCAAGAAGAACGAATTGCAAAAAGCTTTCTTGTAATTCCTTACAGCATTCCAAAACAGTGTTCTGCTACCTATTTTCCTGAAGCCAACGTATTGGTTCCGCTTCAAAGTAAGGCTAGAATTAGCAATACACCCACATCAAAAACAATCATTATAACAGTTCATAAAAAATAACATGAAAAAATTGCTAGTTGTTTTCATATTTCTTTGTAGTTCTCATATACAAAGTCAAGAAAAAAAGAATGTTCCACTAAAAAATACTCAAAGAGGCTTTTTAGCTATCGATTTCTTATCTATTGATATGCCTACTAGTAGACTTGGGATTGATGAGGACAATATGGGTTTTACAGGTATTCATTATAATTTATCCTTTAATAATTTTTATACAGGTCTTGGAATGTATGGTTCTGTGAGAGGCAGACGTGGTGGATTTTTTACTTTAGGTATCAATGCAGGATATACCTCATATCTTACAGATAAATTATTTGTAGACACTGGAATTCATTTTGGTGGTGGTGGTGGTGGTGGAGCTCCAGATGGAGGCGGTGCATTTATCTTACCTCATTTAGATCTTGGAATTCAATTTGAAAAATTTTTATTCACAGCTGGTTACAGTTATATTAATTTCTTTGATGGAGGAGCAATCAAAAGTCATCAATTACATATTGGTGTTCAAGTTCCTATAAATCTATACTCAGCAACATTTGTTAACTTTGAAAAAAAGTATACTATCAATGACTTAGAACCTACTGATTGGAATAAAAAACCCAAAAAAGTATCTTTTATATTGCATTTAAATAATCTATCTGTTAAAAAAAGTGGTGCTTTGGTTGGAAAAACTGTTCGATTAGCTGGATTTGAATTCAATTCATATATAAATACCAATTGGTTTTATTTTACCAAGTTTGACGGTGCGTATGACGGTATAAAAGCTGGATATATGAATGTGCTTTTAGGTGCTGGACATCATTTTTATTTCAATAAAAACAGAACCAACATTCTAACAAAATTTGGAATTGGTGCTGGTGGCGGTGGCGGTGTTGATTCGCAGGGTGGTTTTTTAATATATCCAGACTTGTCAATAGAACAACAGATTTCAAATAATACTTATCTTTTTATCAATAAAGGATTTTTAATGAGTCCTAATTCATATTTTAAAACCTCAACTATTGGTATTGGATTAAAATATTATTCAAATATCAACGGAATCTCTAAAAATATATCTAGTCAAAATAAACGCTTCAAAGGTTTTGAGGCAATTATAAAACAAGAAGCGTATTTTAATGCAAAACGTATAACTGAACCGACAGAAAACTTACATCAAATTTCACTACAACTTAATTACCATCTTACAAAAAATATGTATTTAGCTGGTCAGACTTCTTTTGCTAACTTCGGAAATGCTGGAGCTTATGCTGAGGGTATTGTTGGATTTGGGGTGGAAAGTAATTATTTCACAAACAATAGAATAAATGTATTTCTTCAAGGTTTGGTAGGTGCTGCTGGTGGTGGAAATATTAGTACAGGAGAGGGTTTTATTATAAAACCTAGTATAGGACTTAATTACAACATTAATTCTAATATTTCTATTAGAAGTTCTGGAGGTTATGTAAAAGCATTAGGAGGTAAATTAAGTAATCTATTTTTTAACATAGGATTAAGTTACCGACTTGCTTTTTTAATGTCTGATTAAAATATCAAAACAAGGTATCTTATTAACTAAAGTTAAAAGTAAATGAGGTTTATAAAAATTATTATTTTTCTAATAAATTGGATTTGATTTATTAGTAATTAAACTATTAAAAAATTAAATGTGTATCAAATGTGTTAAGTGTTTTAAAAAAAGTATGGATTATTCTTAACTCCCTACTCCCACTGAGTTTTAATCAACAAAAAAGCCTCACATTTCTGTGAAGCTTTAAGTGAGCCCGATAGGATTCGAACCTATGACCGCCTCCTTAGAAGGGAGGTGCTCTATCCAACTGAGCTACGAGCCCGTAGTTTTTATGTTTCTACGAAAACAGTGTCGGGGTGGCAGGATTCGAACCTGCGACCTCCTCGTCCCAAACGAGGCGCGATAACCGGGCTACGCTACACCCCGAGGAGCAATTATTGCGGAGAGTGTGGGATTCGAACCCACGCGACAGTTACCCGTCGACAGTTTAGCAAACTGCTCCATTAACCACTCTGGCAACTCTCCGAAAAACTAACATAGTTAGCATAAAAATTGCGAGTGCAAATGTAAGATACGTATTACAATATTGCAAGGTTTTTTATGCTTTTTGCAATAAAATTAATCAGGGTATTCCACACGGACATGATAGATGTTCATTAATTTTCTCTTAATCACTTTTTTAATTTTTTCAATCTCTCTGAACGTAATATCTGAATTAATAAACTGATTGTCTAATTTTTGCTTCTCAACAATCTTGTTAATTAAATCGTCTATAGATTGAGCTGAAGGCAGTTGTAAACTTTTTGAAGCGGCTTCAGCTGCATCACATATCATTAAAATGGCTGTTTCTCTAGAGAAAGGAACAGGACCTTTATATTGAAATTTTTTAATGTCTACCTCATCTTCCGGACTTAATTCTTTCTCTTTAACATAAAAGTAATAAACCAAACTTGTTCCATGATGCGTTCTAATAAAATCTATAATTCTATCCGGTAACCTGTATTGTTTTGCTAGCTCTATGCCTTTAATAACATGATCTGTAATTATTTTAGCACTGTCTGTAGGTGACAAATCATTGTGGGGATTTACACCTGTAGATTGATTTTCAATAAAGTACATTGGATTTAATATTTTTCCAATATCATGATACAATGCACCTGTTCTTACAAGCATAGAATTTGCCCCTATTTCATTTGCAGCAGCTTCTGCTAAATTGGCTACCTGCATAGAATGCTGAAATGTTCCAGGCGCTTTTTCATTTAACTCTCTTAAAAGTTTCGTATTTGTGTTTGATAATTCTAATAAAGTGACATCAGACACCAACCCAAACATTTTTTCATAGGAATAAATAAAGAATAATGATAAAAAAGATAACAATCCATTCGCACCAAACATCATTAAATATTCCCAATTAATTTGGGAAGCATTTCCTTCTTTAATAATAGAAAATGCTAAATAAGTGATCATATAAATAAGTGTTATTTGACCAATTGAAATAAAAAGATTTGCCCTTTTATATAATTCAGATACCGTTAAAATTGTAACAATACCAGCAATTATATGAAGATAGATAAACTCAAAACTATCTGGCACTATAAAACCCAAAAGAAGTACCGTTAAAACATGTGTAAACAACCCTAGTCTAGCATCAAAAAATGCTTTTAAAACAATGGGCAAGATACTTAACGGAACAACATATAAATAATCTGAATTGTATTTAACAACAAGTGTTTGAATCAAAATCATGAAACTGACATTGAAAAATATAAATGTTACTTTAGTATTGTTTTCAAAAATCTCTTTTCTATACTTCTGTAAGAATAACAATAACATTAAAAGCGCTAAAGAAACTAATATCGTGTATCCTAAAACAATCCAATAATAATTTGCTTTGGTCAAAAGTTTAGATTCTGATTGACCTTTTAATGAATATAAAATGGACATTTTTTTTCCTTCAACGATATCACCTTTTAAAATAATCAGCTCTCCAAGAGATACTTTTCCTTTCGTAAGCGAAATCGTATTTACAGTCTCATCAATTACTTTTTTTGTAAACTCTTTGTCATAAGAAACATTAGGTTTAATAATTTCCGAGAGAATTGTTAAATTGATATTTTGAAAGTAATTGTAGGGTTGTGCTCCTAACATTCTTTTAATAAGCTCAAAAACATCTTTAGAGTACAATAAGTTATTGTAAAGTATATCTTGTACTTGATTCTCTATCTTTAGTGCTATAATGCTATTTTTGTCAGAAACAATGCCCTGGCTAGTAGCTTCTATAAAGCCTTTAACATAAACAGATTCTATTATAGAATTTCCTAACAGGCTAATTGTTTCAATATCACTATCTGTTAATGAATCATTCCTTTGAAATAAAGACGTTCTTAACTGATAAGCTTCCTTTACCTCTGTAACCGTTTCTTTATTAAATTGAAAATATAACTTAGCATTAAGCTCTATCGTCTTAATTTCCTCTGAGACCTCTTCATCTGTCTTATCTATTGCAAAATCAAAAGGAGCATATAAGTTATCATATTGCCAAGGTTTTCCTTTGGTAAATTCATATTTAAATTGACCTCCTTTAGGAAAAAGGTAAACAATTGCAAATACTGTAATTAAGAAGAGAATAACCTTATAAATAATAGTGTTATGCTTGTATAATTTGTTTACAGTTTTACTCATATTTTTTTCTTCTAATCACAAACTTAACTTAAAAAAATGGAGGTCAAAAATTCAGAGCTTAGTTTCCTAATAAATTTGATTTAAAATAGTTAATTTTGTTATACTAATCAAGATTAAAAATATTGTAAATGAAAACCAGAGATGTTGTAATTGTAGCCGTTGCTAGAACTCCCATTGGAAGCTTTATGGGAAGCCTTTCTGGTATACCAGCTCCAAAATTAGGGGCCATAGCAATTAAAGGTGCCTTAAATAAAATTAAATTAGATCCAAATTTAGTAGACGAAGTTTTTATGGGAAATGTAGTTTCTGCTGGTTTAGGACAAGCCCCTGCTAGACAAGCTGCCATCTTTGCTGGTATTCCAGATACTGTTCCTTGTACAACAATTAATAAAGTTTGTGCTTCTGGAATGAAATCTGTTATATTAGCAGCTCAAACAATTTCTTTAGGAGATGCAGATATTGTAATTGCTGGAGGCATGGAAAACATGAGTTCTATTCCTCACTATCTTTATGGACGATTAGGAACTAAGTTTGGTTCAACTACCTTAGAAGACGGAATGCAAAAAGATGGATTAGTTGATGCATATGACAATAATGCCATGGGAGTTAGTGCAGATGCTTGTGCTGTAAAATATGATTTTTCTAGAGAAGACCAAGACGCTTATGCAATTCAATCTTACCAAAGATCTGCGGAAGCATCTAGTTCGGGTAAATTTTCTGATGAAATTATTCCTGTAGAAATACCTCAACGAAAAGGAGAAACTATTCTAATGACTGAAGATGAAGAGTTTAAAAAAGTCAAGATAGAAAAAATTTCTACTTTACGTGCTGCTTTTTCAAAAGATGGAACTGTTACTGCTGCAAATGCTTCAACAATTAACGATGGTGCTGCAGCTTTAATTTTAATGTCTGCTGAGAAAGCAATAGAATTACAACTTACACCCATAGCTAAAATCAGAAGTTTTGCAGATGCAGCTCAGGAACCAAAATGGTTTACAACTGCTCCAGCCAAAGCAATTCCAAAAGCTTTAGAAAAAGCTGGGATTTCTATAAATGAGGTAGATTATTTCGAATTAAACGAAGCTTTTTCAGTTGTAGGATTGGCTAATATGAAAATACTAGGATTAAAAAATGACCGTGTAAATGTTAATGGTGGCGCTGTGTCTTTGGGGCATCCTTTAGGTGTTTCTGGCGCGAGAATAATTATTGCTCTAACATCTGTATTAAAACAAAACAACGCTAAAATTGGAGCCGCAGGAATCTGTAATGGTGGTGGTGGTGCCAGTGCAATAATTATTGAATCTCTTTAAAAATTAATAAAATATGCTCTACGGCATTTGTAATTTAAGTATTGTTCCTCTTCGCTTAGAAGCTAGTGATGCATCAGAAATGGTCACACAAGTTCTTTTTGGAGAAGACTTTAAAGTACTTGAAAAAGAAAAAAAGTGGAGTAAAATACGTTTGAGTTTTGATAGTTATGAGGGCTATATAGACAACAAGCAGTTTCTTGAAATTGACAAAGAAAATTTTGATAAATTATCCAATTCTAAACATCATTATTCTTCTGAAATTATTGATTATGTGACTAATGATTCAAATCAATTAAGCACTATATCTATTGGTTCACGACTTCCTTTTTATAAAAATCACAATTTTTTAATTGGTACAAATAAATTTTCTTTCGATGGAAACGTTTATTCAGAAAAATTAAAGAAAGAAAAAATTATGTATAAGGCATTTCAATTTTTGAACACTCCTTATTTATGGGGAGGAAAATCTCCGTTTGGAATAGATTGTTCTGGATTTACTCAATTAGTATACAAACTCTGTGGATATTCTCTTTTGAGAGATGCCAAAGATCAAGCAACTCAGGGGCAAGTACTAAGTTTTATTGAAGAATCTGAACCTGGTGATTTAGCATTTTTTGACAATGAAGATGGAGCAATAACTCATGTGGGAATTATTATGAATGATTATAACATAATACATGCGCATGGAAAAGTAAGAATAGACAAACTAGACCATAGTGGAATATACAATGTAGATTCCAAAATACATACACATAAACTGAGAGTCATAAAAAAAATACTTTAATAAAAAAAACCAGCGTTATTGTCGCTGGTTTTTTTTGGATGTATTTAAAAAAACTACTGATCTCTTAGTTCTCTATATAAGTCTGAAAACACTTTTGATTTCTCCTCCATTTCTAATGTTTGGTAAACATTCATCAAAAATTGAACTGTATTAATACTTCTACTATATTTATCTGCTTTCTCCAAATATGGTAATGCTTCTTGATGAACTCCTCTTTGTTTTAGTAATAATTCATCATACTTATCAAAATCAGATAAATTTTCATTCATTTCGTCAACTATTGCCTTCTCTTTATTCATAATTACAACAGCTAAATTTAAATAAGCATCACCGTAATCTTCTTTTAACTCAATAGCCTTCATGTAGTTAGACCTGGCTTCCTCAACTTTTCCTTGATTAAAACTAATAACACCTAAGTTAAAAAATAATTGAGGATTTGTTGGATCTTCTTTAATAGCTACTTCCATTAATTCACCATACTTATCCATATTTTTCAATTGGAAATAAATATCTGCTTGAGTTAAAATCAAGTTGATGTCCTTAGGATAAAGTTTTCTAGCTTCTTCAACTGCCTTAATCGCCTCCTCTGTTTTTCCTTGATCTTTTAAAATATAGGCCATGTTTTTAATAATATCACCTGCTTTTGATTCGGTTTGCTCATCAACTGGATCCTTGTAAAGACCTAATTTAATTTGTAAATCTCTGTTAGATTTACTCCCTAGGTCTTCTTTTAAATTTGTGTCTTTAGTTGTTGCAAAATATAAGGTAGAAATACCTGTATACCCTTTATCTCTTAGTTCTTTGTAGTACTCTAAGGAAGTATCATAATCTTTAGCTAAAGTAGCACTTACAGCTGCATTGTAAACAAATACAGTATCTAATGGACTTAATTTATAGGTTAAATAGAAACTAGTGGATGCATTTTTAAAATCTTCGGAACTATATTGTTTGCTTGCTAGGTCAAATACTTCTTGTACCATTTGACTTTTAATTTCACTCGCTTGATCTGAATATTTTTTCTTTCCTATTGCATTCTCAAAATTGAATAATTCTTCAAAAGTATCAGTAGCAATTTGAAATTCTTTTTTTCCATAAAAAGCTTGAGCCTTTAAAAAATAGAATTTTGCTTTGGTTTTATTATCCATGTTAGCAAATAAAGATTCAGCCTCTAAAACAGCAGTCACTGCATTAGTATAATCTGAACTCTTTATCGCTTTTTCTGCAATTTTTAATTCGTTTTTTTGTGCAAAAGTAGAAATAGTTATCAATCCCAATACAAATGCTAATACGTTGGTTTTCATCTTAAGTTAAATTTAATTCTATAATTTTTATTCTTGGTTCTCGTTTGTGTTATTCTCAGTTTCTGAGGTGTTTTCAACATCTTCAGAGGCCTCTTCTGTAATCTCTTCTTCCTCTTCTTCTTCCTCATGCATTACCTTGGCCACAGCGGCAATACTATCTGAATCTTTAATATTTATTAATTTCACTCCTTGGGTTGCTCTTCCCATAACACGAAGATCTTCTACAGACATTCTTATGGTAATACCAGATTTATTAATAATCATCAAATCATTGGAATCATCTACATTTTTAATGGCAACCAAATTACCAGTTTTTTCTGAGATGTTCAATGTTTTAACACCTTTCCCACCTCTATTAGTAACCCTGTAGTCTTCTAACTTAGATCTTTTTCCGTACCCTCTTTCAGACACCACAAGAATATTACTATCCATATCATTTACGGCAACCATTCCTATAACCTCATCATTGTCATGAGCAAGTGTGATTCCTCTCACACCAGAGGCTGTTCTACCCATAGGCCTCGTTTTAGCCTCTTCAAAACGAATGGACTTTCCTGATTTTAAAGCCAACATTACTTGACTATCTCCTGAAGTTAATTTAGCTTCTAACAACTCATCACCTTCACGAATTGTAATGGCATTAATACCATTTGTTCTTGGACGAGAATATTGTTCTAAGGAAGTCTTCTTTACCTGTCCTTTCTTAGTTGCCATAATCACATAATGACTATTAATATATTCTTCGTCTTTTAGATCTTGTGTTACTAAGAATGCTTTTACCTTGTCATCTTGTTCTATGTTAATTAAGTTTTGCATCGCTCTTCCTTTAGAGTTTTTACCTCCCTCAGGGATTTCATAGACACGCATCCAAAATACTTTTCCTTTCTGAGTAAAGAACAACATATACTGATGATTTGTTCCAACAAATAAATGCTCTAAGAAATCTTCATTTCTTGTAGCCACTCCTTTCTGACCTCGCCCTCCTCTATTCTGAACTTTATATTCATCCAGGTTAGTTCTTTTTAGATACCCTGCATTTGATATGGTAACCACAACTTTAGTATCTGGAATCATATCTTCTATACTCATATCTCCACCAGCATACTCTATGTAAGATCTACGTTCATCACCATACTTGTCTCTAACAGCAATTAATTCGTCTGTAATGATTTGATAGCGCCTAGGTTCATTATCTAGGATATCTTTCAAATCAATAATAGTTTTCATGATTTCATCGAACTCGGCTCTTAATTTATCTTGCTCAAGCCCTGTTAATTGACGCAGTCGCATTTCAACAATTGCTTTGGCTTGAATTTCAGATAATTCAAATCTTGTAATTAAACTTTCACGAGCAAGATCTGCATTATTTGAAGCTCTGATGATTTTTATTACCTCATCAATATTATCAGAAGCTATAATGAGTCCCTCTAAAATATGAGCTCTTGCCTCTGCCTTTTTTAATTCATATTTTGTTCTTCTAACAACTACCTCATGTCTATGTTCTACAAAATAATGAATTAGTTGTTTTAAGTTTAGTTGCTCTGGACGACCATTTACAAGTGCTATATTATTGACACTAAACGAGGTCTGTAAACCTGTATACTTGTATAATTTATTTAAAACAATATTGGGAATTGCGTCACGTTTTAAAATATACACAATACGCATTCCGTTTCTGTCAGACTCATCTCTAATATTAGAAATTCCTTCTATTTTTTTGTCATTAACCAATTCAGCAGTTTTTTTAATCATTTCTGCTTTGTTAACCTGATAAGGAATTTCAGTAACTATGATGCATTCACGTCCCTTTACTTCCTCAATAACTGCCTTTGCACGCATCACAATGCGTCCTCTACCAGTATGAAAAGCCTCTTTTACACCATCGTAGCCATAAATGATACCTCCAGTTGGAAAATCTGGAGCTTTGACATGTTGCATTAACTCATCAATATCTATGTCTCTATTTCCTATATATGCTAGGGTTCCGTTTACAACTTCTGTTAAGTTGTGAGGAGCCATGTTTGTTGCCATACCAACGGCAATTCCTGAAGCACCATTTACTAAAAGATTCGGAATTCTTGTAGGTAGAACAGTTGGTTCGTAAAGAGTATCATCAAAATTAAGCCTGTGATCAACAGTTTCTTTTTCAATATCTGATAACATATCTTCAGATATTTTCTGCATTCTAACTTCCGTATAACGCATTGCAGCTGGACTATCTCCATCAACAGAACCAAAATTTCCTTGACCATCAACCATCATATAGCGTACACTCCAATTTTGAGCCATACGAACCATGGAATCATATACAGACGTATCTCCATGTGGGTGATACTTCCCTAAAACCTCACCAACAATTCTGGCTGATTTTTTATAAGAACCTGTTGCCTTAATACCTAGTTCATGCATCCCATACAAAACTCTTCTATGAACTGGCTTCAAACCATCTCTAACATCAGGTAATGCTCTAGAAACAATTACAGACATTGAGTAATCAATGTATGCAGATTTCATCTGCTCTTCTATGTTAATCGGAATCAACTTTTCTCCCTCTTCCATATGCTAAAAATATTGTTATTTTTATACTAATTTTTAATAACAAGCAAGATACCATATTTACAATTTTTCAACAAACATATTACTAGCGTAAAAGCCTATAGTTATTAACATTTTTTAATAAATTCTTTAGTTTAATTACACACTTGATTTACAAGCCTTTCTGATGATATTTTTAAGGTCAAAATGTCAGTTTTCTACTGATGGCATTCTTTTTGTAATTTTTTATTGAAAAAAGGATTAAATTTACAAATAGATAAACCCAACATATGGACGATAATTTTTCACCCAAGGTAAGAGATGTGATAACTTTTAGTAAAGAAGAGGCCCTTAGATTAGGTCATGACTTCATTGGAACTGAACACCTACTTCTTGGTTTGATCAGAAAAGGAGATGGAAAAGCAATTGAAATTCTAGCAACATTTGAATTAGACTTAAATTTGGTTCGAAGAAAACTTGAGCAATTAAACCCAGCCGCTCCAAGTATTAGTGATGGAAATAAGAAAAAAAGTCTTCACTTAACTAGACAAGCAGAAAAAGCTTTAAAAACTACCTTCTTAGAAGCTAAACTGTATCAAAGTGATGCCATTGACACTGCTCACTTGTTACTTTGTATCCTCAGAAACGAAAATGATCCATCAACAAAATTATTAAACAAATATGATGTTGATTACGATCAAGCAAAAGCGCTTTACAAAGAACTACATACACAAGATACTGATGATGATCTGCCCACCAATCCTATAGCTGAAACTCCATCTGAAGATGATGAGTTTGCTTCTGAAAAATCCAATCCTTACGATCAAACTCAAAAAGGAAAAACTAACAAAAAGTCTAAAACACCCGTATTGGATAATTTTGGTAGAGATTTGACTTTTTTGGCAGAAACTGGAAAATTAGATCCTGTTGTAGGTCGACACAAAGAAATTGAACGTGTTTCTCAAATTTTAAGTAGACGTAAAAAAAATAATCCAATGCTAATTGGAGAACCTGGAGTAGGTAAATCTGCCATAGCCGAAGGATTAGCTCTACGAATCATTAATAGAAAAGTTTCTCGTATTCTTTTTGATAAAAGAATTGTATCTCTAGATCTAGCTAGTTTGGTTGCTGGAACAAAATACAGAGGACAGTTTGAAGAACGAATGAAAGCGTTGATGAACGAACTAGAAAAAAATGATGATATTATTTTATTTATAGATGAGATTCATACTATTGTTGGAGCTGGTGGAGCAACTGGATCTCTGGATGCCTCTAACATGTTAAAACCTGCCTTGGCAAGAGGAGAAATTCAATGTATTGGAGCCACAACATTAGATGAATACAGAACAAATATTGAGAAAGATGGTGCATTAGAAAGACGTTTTCAAAAAATAATTGTGAATCCAACAAGTGTAGAAGAAACTATACAGATATTACACAATATAAAAGAAAAATATGAAGCCCACCATCATGTTAGTTTTACTGACGAAGCAATTAATGCATGTGTAAAATTAACAAATAGATACATGACAGATCGGTATTTGCCAGACAAAGCTATTGACGCTTTAGACGAATCTGGATCTAGAATTCATATTACCAGCATAGTAGTTCCTGAACAAGTTTTAGAATTAGAATCACAATTAGCAATCATTAGAGACCGTAAAACAAAGGCAGTTAATGGCCAAAAATATGAAGAAGCAGCAAAATTACGTGATGATGAAAAGAATCTTGAGGCTGCATTACATTCTGCTCAGCAACAATGGGAAGATGATTCTAAATTAAATAGAGAAGTTGTAACTGAAGACAATGTGGCGGAAGTGGTATCTATGATGACAGGAATTCCTGTAAATAGAGTTGCCGAAGCTGAAAGTCACAGATTAGGAGAATTACCTCAAATGATTAAAGGAAAGGTGATTGGACAAAATGAGGCCGTTACCAAAGTTGTAAAAGCAATACAGCGAAACAGAGTTGGCTTAAAAGATCCAAACAAGCCCATTGGTTCGTTTATATTTCTTGGTCAAACAGGGGTCGGTAAAACACAACTAGCTAAAGTATTAGCCAAAGAACTATTTGACTCTGATGATTCTTTAATTAGAATAGACATGAGTGAATACATGGAAAAATTTGCGATTTCTAGATTAATTGGAGCACCTCCTGGATATGTTGGTTATGAAGAAGGTGGTCAATTAACTGAAAAGGTTCGAAGAAAACCATATGCTGTTGTTTTATTAGACGAAATTGAAAAAGCACATCCAGATGTTTTTAATATGTTACTACAAATTTTAGATGATGGATACATTACAGATAGCCTAGGTAGAACAATAGATTTCAGAAATACCATCATCATCATGACGTCCAATATTGGCGCTCGCCAATTGAAAGACTTTGGTGCTGGAGTTGGTTTTGGAACTGCAGCTAAACAAGAACAATCAGATGAGTATGCCAAAGGAATTATTGAAGGAGCTTTAAAAAAATCTTTTGCTCCTGAATTCTTAAATAGAATTGATGATGTAATTGTTTTTAATGCCTTAGAAAGAAAAGATATTCATTCAATTATAGATATAGAATTAGACAAATTGTTGCATAGAATCTTAGATTTAGGCTATACTTTAAAGCTAAGCAACAAAGCAAAAGATTACATAGCTGACAAAGGCTTTGATAAAAAATATGGTGCACGCCCTTTAAAAAGAGCTATTCAGAAATACATTGAGGATGCTTTAGCCGAAGAAATTGTCAATTCAAAATTAACAGAAGGAGATACGATTTCAATGGATTTAGATGAGAAAAACAAGAATCTCACCATTAAAATTAAAAAAGGTAAAAAAGAGAAAGAAACAAGAACGGAAGCTGACGAATAATAAAAATCCCAAACGAGAGTTTGGGGTTTTTTATTCTGTTTAAAATAGTACTAAATCTTGTTTATTAAAGCTTAAAATAATTCTTCAGTATCTATATCCAAAGAAGAAATATATTTAGAAGCGGCCATAATATCTAGATGCATCACTCTATCTTCTTCAACAATAGAAACATCTTCTCTAAATGAATTAATAAAAGATTCTATAAATGGAGAACTTTTAGCTTTCCCAAAACTTAAACCTTGAGATGCTGTAAAAAGTTCTATGGCTAATACTGTTTGAATATTATCTACTACTTTCTTACACTTTGTAGCACCATTTGCCCCCATACTTACATGATCCTCTTGTCCGTTACTAGATTCTATAGAATCTACACTAGCTGGGGTTGCATACTGTTTATTCTGGCTTACAATACTTGCAGCGGTATATTGTGGAATCATAAAACCACTATTTAATCCTGGATTGGAAACCAAAAATGGTGGTAAATGTCTATGCCCAGAAACTAACTGATACGTTCTGCGTTCAGAAATATTTCCCAATTCAGCCATGGCAATAGCTAGAAAATCTAAGGTTAATGCCAAGGGTTGTCCATGAAAATTCCCTCCAGAAATAATTTCATCTTCTTCTATAAATATGTTCGGGTTGTCTGTTACTGAATTTATTTCCGTTAAAAAAGTCTTCGTCACAAAACGAATTGTATCTTTTGTAGCTCCATGAACTTGGGGCATACAACGAAATGAATAAGGGTCTTGTACATGCTGCTTCTCTTGAGAAATTAACAGACTATCTTCTAAAAATTCTCGAATTTTTTTTGCTGTTTTTAGCTGTCCTTTGTGAGGCCTAACCTTATGAACTAACTCATTAAATGGTTCTATTCTACCATCAAAAGCTTCTAAAGAAATAGCACCAATTAAATCTGATAAATAAGATAACTTATGTGCTTTTAAAAGATTGTAAATACCATATGCAGTCATAAACTGTGTTCCGTTTAGTAATGCCAATCCTTCTTTAGATTGTAAATTAATTTTCTCCCAACCAAAAAGTCGTAAAATTTCTTCTCCAGAAAATCGTTCTCCTTTATAATCTAATTCTCCTAAGCCAATCAAAGGCAATGCCAAATGTGCCAATGGAGACAAATCTCCGGAAGCTCCCAATGATCCTTGATCATACACTATTGGTGTAATATTATTATTATAAAAATCCAGCAATCTATTGACGGTTTGTAACTGAATTCCAGAATGACCGTAACTTAAAGATTGAATTTTAAGCAATAACATTAATTTTACAATGGTCTTAGGAACTTCTTCACCGGCTCCACAGGCGTGACTCATCACTAAGTTTTCTTGTAATTTCTGAAGATTTTCACCTTTAATTTTGACATTATACAAAGCTCCAAAACCCGTATTAATACCATAAATAGGCTTAGAGACCGATTTCATCTTCTCATCTAAAAAGGCTCTACATTTTTCTATTCGAGCAATGGCACCTGCAGAAAGTAGTAACTTTTTATCATTGGTTAAAATATCTTGTATAATCCTGAGATCTATTGGACTAGCATCTATTGTATGCACTAAACTCATAAAGGTATATTGTATATGTAAAAGTCAACAAACGATGTTAATTATGCAACAAAATTTAACAGTTTTTATATTCAAATAGTTTTTATCTTTGAAAACAAAAATTTATATTCATGAGAAAATTAGGAATATTAGCAGCATTGATTGTTGTATTGAGTTCTTGCGAGACTGAACATTCTAAACAGTACTTAACATTCAGTGGAAAAATAGAAAACTCTAAAGATTCTATACTAATAATTGTAGGTGAAGGGATGTCTAAAACCATTAAAATAGCAGAAGATGGAAGTTTTAAAGATACCTTAAAAGTAAAAGAATCCAAATTATACACCTTGTCATCTCAAAACAGTGGGAGAGGAATTGTCTTTTTAAAAAATGGATATTCTTTAGAGCTAACAGGAGATGCTACAGACTTTTTCAACAGTTTTATATATCAAGGAAATGATGAAGGTGCAGACAGTAATAACTTTATAGTCAAAAGATTTAGCTTTGGAAAAACTGCTGGAAATATTAAAGGGTTTATAGCCTTAGAAAAAGAAGATTTTTTAAATAAAGTAACTCATTTCAAAAATGGAATGGACAGTATTTCTCAATTATACAGCAATGTAAACTCCGATATGCTCAAAGAATCTAATGATCAGAATAGTAATTTTTTTAAAAAATTGCTAGACAACTATGATACCATGCATGCAAATATGTTGCAACAAAACATTGCTGAAGAAAAACTAAAAAGAGGAAATCTTGCACCAGAATTTTTAAACTATGAAAACGATGCAGGTGGGACTAGTTCTTTGAAAGATTTTAAAGGAAACTATGTTTATATAGATGTATGGGCTACTTGGTGTAGACCTTGTATTGCTCAGATACCATATTTAAAAAAGTTAGAAGAAGAATACAAAAATAAAAATATAACTTTTGTGAGTATTTCTACAGATGATGACAGACGGTCCAGTGGAAGTTGGGAAAAAGCTCATGATAAGTGGAAAAATATGGTGAAACAAAAAAATCTAACTGGAACTCAATTATGGTCTGGCAAAGACAATACTCGTTTTTCTCAAGAATATATGATTAGAGGTATTCCTAGATTTATCTTAATTGACCCTAAAGGAAATATTGTTGACAGTGATGCTAAACGTCCAACAGATCCTTCCATAAGGACATTACTAAATGAACTACCTGGTATTTAACAGCATAAAAAAAAGTCGAGAGAATTCTCTCGACTTTTTTATACTTTTAATTTACTTCAAAAAAAGAATTCTATTCTTTATAAACTCCCATTTGAGCGTATTTTTCCATTCTTGTGCTTACTATTTCTACCTCTGATAAATCTTTGAGTTCTTCGAAAGAGCTCAATATCGTTTTTTTAACTGCTTCGAAAGCCCCTTCTCTATTAGAATGAGCACCTCCTACAGGTTCTTTTATAATAGCATCAATCAACTTTAATCGTTTCATATCATCTCCTGTTAATTTTAAAGCCGCTGCTGCTTGTTCTTTATATTCCCAGCTACGCCATAAAATAGAAGAACAAGATTCTGGAGAAATAACTGTATACCAGGTATTTTCCATCATATATACTTTATTCCCAACTCCAATACCTAAGGCTCCTCCAGATGCTCCTTCACCAATTACAATAGTTATTATAGGTGTTTTTAAACGAGTCATTTCTAGAATATTTCTTGCAATAGCTTCTCCTTGTCCTCTTTCTTCAGCTTCTAATCCTGGATAGGCTCCTGGTGTATCTAATAGGGTAACTACTGGAATGCCAAATTTCTCAGCCATTTTCATCAGACGAAGTGCCTTCCTATATCCTTCTGGATTTGCCATTCCAAAATTTCTGTACTGACGCGTTTTTGTATTGTATCCTTTTTGCTGTCCGATAAACATAAAGGACTGATCACCTATCTTTCCAAGACCACCAATCATTGCTTTATCATCTTTTACATTTCTATCTCCATGCAATTCCATAAAGGTATCTCCACAAATTGCTTTGATATAATCTAAAGTATAGGGTCTATTTGGATGTCTAGACAACTGTACACGCTGCCAAGGGGTTAAGTTTTTATAAATATCTTTTTTAGTTTTTTCTAGCTTTTTTTCTATTTTTTTACAAGTTGCAATAACATCAACATCGCTATCAACACCTATTTCATAACATTTTCCTAACTGCTCCTTCAATTCTTTAATAGGTAATTCGAAGTCTAAATATTCCATAGTTTGGTAGTTTGGTAATTTGTTTTCTATAAAATCGATCTACAAAAATCGAACGTTTTATGTTACAAACTTACTACAAAAAAATGTGTCGTTGTACATTGATTTCTATTTTTTTGATTGTTTAATTTTCCCTACTTTATTTGCAATACTTTTCATGTTTTTTAGAATTCCGTTTAGCAACACTACAAACAAAACAATACCTGCTCCCAGATAAAATTCTGAGTTCATTTTCTCACTCTCTCCAAAAATAATCAAGGCTAAAATAATTGCATATACCGGTTCTAAATTTATGGTAAGCATTACAGTATAGGGCGTCAAGTGTTTCATCACATCTACAGAAACAATAAACGCATATGCTGTGCAAATACTACTTAGAATTAGAAGATATATCCAATCTGAACTTTGTAAAATAAAAAAACTTATCGAAAAAGACCCTTGAAAAAATAAAAATAGAGTAATAAATATTGCTCCAAAAAATAATTGGTATAGAGAAATAATAGATGCGTTGTGTTTTCTAATAAACAATCCATTTAACACAGAAAATAAGGCTGCTAAAAAAGATGAAATAAGGGCGTATACAATTCCTAATGTATATTGAGATTCAAAACTAAAAATAATATACAATCCCCCTATGACCATAAGTCCTAAAAAAATTTCAGTCGTTTTAATTTTTCTTTTAAAGAAAAAAGGTTCTATGAGTGATGTAAAAAAAGCTCCAGTGCTCATGGCTACTAGTGCTACTGAAACGTTGGAAACTTTTATTGCTTTAAAAAAAGTAATCCAATGAAGTGCTATTAAGATGCCCGATAAAAAAAATTTTAATACAGAGATATTATCTAGTCTAAAAGACTTTTTTTTAAAAATAAAATAAACTGCTATAAAAAAAGAGGCCAATAGCATTCTAAACCAAACTAACGGAATAGCATCTATAGAAATTAATTTCCCTAGTATGGCTGTAAAACCCCAAATAAAAACAATAAAATGGAGTTGTAAATAATGTCTTAAGTTACTTTTTTGCATTTAAGTAAAGATAAAGTGCTAATAATCCAAAGATAATATTTGGAATCCAAACATATAGCAATGAGTTGGCTCCTGCAACAGCTCCTAATACTTCCGCTACTTTTAAAAAGAATACATAAATAAACATAATGGTAACTCCAATACCTAAATTAACTCCAATACCTCCTCTTTTTTTCTTAAACGCCAATGCTACTGCTATAATTGTTAGAATATAAGAAGCGATTGGTAAACTAGTCCTTTTATGAAACTCTACTAAATAGGCATTTAAATTCTTAACGCCTCTTTTTTTCGATATTTTAATGAATTCTGATAGTTCATTAGAAGGCATTTCTTGAGCAAGAGCCGATTTATACAAGAAGTCTTTAGGAGTAAAAGTAAACGTAGTATCTAAATTTATACCTCCAAAAATACTATCTCTGTCTTTATATACTTTTCTTAATTTATAGCGTGTTAATCGAAAGCTACTATCTTTTTTTGACCAGCGAATATTATCGGAAGTTAATTTTTGAACTAATTCAATTCCTTTATAATTTTCTATAGAGAAATAACTTCCTTGAGAGGATTTAAAATTATAGCTTTTTATGTACATATAAGTGCTATCATTCAATTGTAAACTAAAATTTTCAACAACATTATCTTTCCACCTCTTCTGATTAAAAAACTCTTTTTCAAATTGTTTTCTTTCTTTACTACTATTAGGAACCACAAAATGATTCATTGCTAGAGAAACCATAACGACTAGAGTGGCACCAATTATATAGGGATATAAAAACCTAGTAAATGAGATTCTAGCATTTGTCATAGCTACAATTTCTGTATTGTTTGATAGTTTAGAAGTAAATAATATCACTGCAATAAACAATGCCAAGGGCATGAAAGTATTGGCATAATAGATAATGAAATTTTTATAATACTCATCTATAATTTGCCCCACACTCAAATCACTGTGCGATAAAAACTTATCTATTCGCTGAGAGATATCAATTGCAACTGCAATAGGAATCAAAATAAGTAAGGTAAACAAGAAGGTTACCAAATATCTTTTTAATATGTACCAATCTAATTTTTTCACTATAATCTTTTATTCATCTGATTAACCATTTTGTCTTTCCAAACGGCAAAATCACCTTCAATAATATGTTTTCTTGCCTCTCTAGTTAACCAAAGATAAAACCCTAAGTTGTGAATTGATGCAATTTGTTTTCCTAATAATTCTTTTGATGCAAACAAATGCCTTAAATAGGCTTTGCTATACAAAGTATCTACAAAAGTAATACCCATATCATCAATGGCTGAAAAATCATTTTCCCATTTCTTGTTTTTAATATTAATGCTTCCATGAGCTGTAAATAACATTCCATTTCTAGCATTTCGAGTAGGCATTACACAATCAAACATATCTACTCCTAGGGCTATATTTTCTAAAATATTGATAGGTGTTCCTACCCCCATTAAATATCTAGGCTTGTCTTCTGGTAGAATTTCACAAACAATTTCTGTCATTGCATACAACTCTTCAGCTGGTTCTCCAACAGAAAGACCTCCAATAGCATTTCCTTCTGCCTCAACAGAGGCAATAAATTCGGCAGATTGCTTTCTTAAATCTTTGTAGGTACTTCCCTGAACAATTGGAAAAAAAGTTTGATTGTAGTCATATTTTAATGGTGTTTTATCTAAGTGAGTCAGACATCTTTTTAACCATCTATGTGTCATATGCATGGATCGTTTGGCATAATTATAATCGCATGGATAGGGTGTGCATTCATCAAACGCCATAATAATATCTGCGCCAATACTTCGCTGAACTTCCATCACATTTTCTGGCGTAAAAAAATGCATTGATCCGTCAATATGACTCTTAAACTTTACCCCTTCTTCATTAATTTTTCTTCTTCCTGATAATGAGTATACCTGATATCCGCCACTGTCTGTTAAAATATTACGATCCCAATTCATAAACTTATGCAAGCCACCTGCCTGTTCCAAAATTTCAATTTTTGGTCTCAAATATAAATGATAGGTATTCCCTAAAATAACATCTGGATTGATCTCTTCTTTTAATTCTGTCTGATGCACGCCTTTTACAGTCCCTACAGTTCCTACAGGCATAAAAATTGGCGTTTCTATTACACCATGATCCGTTGTTATTTTTCCGGCTCTTGCTTTACTCTTTGGGTCTTTGCTCTTTAGTTCAAATTTCATCGTTGGCAAAGATACACAAAACCGTAAATGACTGCTTGTAAAAGATTCTTAAGATTTTCTTTTATTTCTATTGAAGTTACTGCGTTTTCTTCCAAACTCTTTTCTCTTATTTTGATCTTTAGAAGCTTCTGCTGTCTTAGAAGAGGCAGCTATTAATTGATTGATGGTATCTATCTCTTTTAGACTAAGTTCTCGCCAGTCTCCGTATGCCAACCCAGATAAACTAACATTCATTATTCTGGTTCGCTGCAACTTTGTAACTTCATAGTTTACATACTCGCACATTCTTCTAATCTGCCTGTTTAAACCTTGGGTAAGCACAATTTTAAATTGGTAATTGCTTATTTTCTCAACAATACATTTTTGTGTAATTGTTCCTAAAATAGGAATTCCATTGGCCATTTTTTTTAAAAAATCATCTGTTATTAAACGATCTACAGTAACGTGATATTCCTTTTGATGATTGTTCCCTGCTCGTAAAATCTTATTGACAATATCGCCATCATTGGTTAAAAAAATTAAACCTTCTGAAGGTTTATCTAACCTACCTATTGGAAATAACCTTTCTGTGTAGTTTATGTATTTTATAATATTTTTACGTTCCTTAGAATCTGTGGTACAAACAATGCCAACTGGTTTATTTAAAGCAATATACCTTATTGTTGGTTTTGGCGCTAGAACTTTTCCATCTATTCTAACGTCATCTCCTTCTACTACTCGATTGCCAAGTTGTGTTGGTTTTCCGTTAATGGTTACTCTTCCTTCTATAATTAATTTCTCTGCCTCTCTTCTAGAGCAAATTCCTGTTGCACTAATAAATTTATTGAGGTTAATAGAGTCTTGATTGTTTGCCAAATCTTTATAAAATTATGGTTCTAAAAGTAAGGTTTATTCTTGGAGAAAATACTTTTTTTGTTGGTGGAAGTCTGTGAAGCCAGTTTTTCTGTGTGGTTCCTTTCATTAATAAGAGGCTTCCATTTTCCAGTAAAACATCAATTCGCTGTTTGCTTTCTTTGTGTTTAAAAGAAAACTTACGCTCGGCACCTAAGGTTACTGAAGCGATGGTTCCGTTGTCTAAAAGAGTCTTTTCTGCATCACTGTGCCATCCCATTCCTTCTCCCCCATCGTGGTAAAGATTCAATAAACAGGAGTTATAGGTAGTTGCCGAGTGCTCTTCTACTTTTTGTTTGAGTTGTAATAACTCTGGTGTCCAAATATGTGCTTGTTTGGTAACTCCCGAGTATTTGTAACTATAAGTATTGTCTCCAAACCAAGCCACTTTCCTTTTGGTAATATGATGTTTTCCAAATATGATAGCTTCATCATTTTTCCATGGGATCTTTTCCAAAAAAGTTTGATAGTACTGTGCTACTTTTTTTCTATTAAAAACTTTTCCAAGATACAGTACTTCGCCGTCAAATGGAAGAATATTAGTATGTGAGTTTTGATTGAATAGGTCCACACAATAAAGATAAATATTAACTTTTAAAACTGTTAATTAATTACTTAAAAAAAGAATCTACAAATTCGTGTTTATTAAAAACCTGTAGATCATCAATTCCTTCACCAATACCTATATATTTGACTGGTATTTGAAATTGATCTGAGATACCAATAACAACACCACCTTTAGCTGTTCCGTCTAATTTAGTAACAGCCAAAGATGTTACTTCTGTAGCTAGGGTAAATTGTTTTGCTTGCTCAAAAGCATTCTGACCTGTAGAACCGTCTATGACTAACAGAACATCATGCGGTGCATCTTCCACTACTTTTTGCATAACTCTTTTAATCTTAGTTAATTCATTCATTAAATTAACCTTATTGTGTAAACGACCTGCAGTATCAATAATAACAACATCAGCATCTTGAGATACAGCAGATGTTAAGGTATCAAAAGCCACAGAAGCAGGATCTGAACCCATTTCTTGACGAACTAGAGCAACTTCTGTTCTATCTGCCCAAACCTGTAACTGATCTATTGCTGCTGCTCTAAAAGTATCTGCTGCTCCTAAAACAACTTTTAATCCTTTCTTTTTAAACTGAGATGCCAACTTACCAATAGTCGTTGTTTTTCCTACGCCGTTGACGCCAACAACCATGAGGACATAGGGTTTTTTATTGGTCGGAATAGTAAAATCTGTATCGTTTCCAAGATTAGTTTCTGATAACAATGCAGCAATTTCCTCTCTTAAAATACTGTTTAACTCTTCTGTTCCTATATAATTATCCTCAGAAACTCTTGCCTCTATTCTATCAATAATTTTAAGCGTGGTATCAACACCAACGTCAGAAGAAACTAATATTTCTTCTAAATTATCAAGAACGTCTTCGTCTACTTTAGATTTCCCTGCAACAGCTTTAGATAATTTATTAAAAAAACTGGATTTAGATTTCTCTAGTCCTTTATCTAAGGTTTCTTTTTTTTCTTTAGAAAATATCTTTTTAAAAAAGTTCATGTGTTTTTTCGGTATTTAAGACTTTCAAATTTAACCAAAATTACTGCATAAAAAAAACTACCCTCTAAATAGAAAGTAGCTTGCATATGTGGTATAAAATAAATTTATTTTTTTGCTAAAAATGCATTTACTTTAGAAGGATCCATGATAGATTCAACAAATGTGTAAGCTCCTGTTTTTGGAGATTTCACCATCTTGATTGCCTTACTTAATCTTTTTGAACCTGTCTGTAACGATGCTACTGATTTCTTTGCCATGTCCTTATATTATTTAATTTCTTTATGAAGTGTCATTTTCTTCAAGATAGGATTGAACTTCTTAATCTCAACTCTATCTGGAGTATTTTTCTTGTTCTTAGTTGTAATATATCTTGAAGTTCCTGGTTTTCCAGTTGCTTTGTGTTCTGTACATTCTAAGATTACCTGAACTCTGTTTCCTTTTTTTGCCATCTTTCTATACTTTTCTAGAAATTTACTTAGTTAAGAAACCTTTTTCTCTTGCTTCTTTAATAACAGCAGAGATTCCTTTCTTATTAATATTTTTTAACGCAGAAGCAGAAACTTTAAGTGTAACCCATTTGTCTTCTTCTGGAATGTAAAAACGCTTGGTCATAAGATTAGCGTTAAACTTTCTTTTCGTTCTATTCAAAGCATGAGAAACATTGTTTCCTACCATGGCTTTTTTTCCTGTTAATTCACAAACTCTAGACATCTTCTTACAGTTTTAATTTCTTTTCTTTAAACGAGGTGCAAATCTACAATTTTTTTAAAATCTTACAAAAACAATTTTGGTTATTTTTTCAGAATTTCTTGTTGTAGCATTTGTAGTGATTTATTTACAGTTCTGTTGATTACTTTTTCTCTTGGCTGGCCAAAGTTAAACTCCTCTATATGAACTCCTTTATCTGATGCGATGGCTATAAAAACGACTCCTACAGTTGACGAAGTCTTATCTGCTGTAGGACCTGCATTTCCAGTAACAGCAATAGCATAATCTGATTTTGTTTTCTTTTTTGCTGAAATAGCCATTTCTTTTACAACTTCTGAGCTAACCACTGAATGATTTTTTATGGTTTCTTTCGAGACGTCTAATAGCTCTTGTTTCATCTTAGATGTATAGGCTATGATACTACCATTAAAATAGGCTGAAGACCCGGCAATTGAAACAATTGTTGCGGCAATTTTACCACCGCTAACACTTTCTGCAGTACAAAGAGTTTTTCTTGCATCTTTTAATAAATTTCCAACATGCTCTTCTATGTTAACACCATTTTCTTGACCTGTAATGATATCTGAGAGCAACATATATAATTCTTGCAGCAGGTTATCTAAGCTTTTTTCTAGAACTTCTTTGATAGGTCCTTTAGCCGATAAACGCAGACGAACTCTCCCAAAAGAAGGTAAGTAGGCTAATTTGATAAAATTAGGAAGCTTGTTAGCCCAGTCTTCAATTCGTTCGGCAATTACACTTTCTCCCTGACCGTAGGTCATGATTGTTTTGTGAATGATAAAAGGAAGCTTGAATTGCTGTTGAATTCTTGGAATTACTTCATGCTTCATTAAACCCTTCATTTCATAAGGAACACCAGGCATAGAAACAAATACAGTATTGTTCTCATAAAACCACATTCCAGGTGCAGTTCCCATGTTATTCATTAATAGGGTGGCTTTTGATGGTAATTGTGCCTGATATTGCTGTACTTTATTATAAGGAATGTTATATTTCTTAAACATTCTTTGAATGTGTTCTATAACTTGTGGGAATTCAATAACTTTTTCATCATTAAAGTATTTTGCAATTGTTTTTTTAGTGATATCATCTTTAGTTGGTCCAAGACCACCAGTAATAATAACAATATCTGCTCTACTCTGAGCTTCCTCAAATGCATTTAAGATATGTTGCTCATCATCTTGAATAGAGGAAATTTGATATACAGAAACACCAATTTTGTTTAATTCTGTTCCAATCCATTGAGAATTTGTGTCTACTATTTGTCCTATGAGTATCTCATCCCCTATCGTTATAATTTCTGCATTCATAAAAAAATTTGCTTATTGTTTAGTTACTTTCCTTCCTCAAAAATTCTAAATTCTTTATTTTACTCTAATTTCAAAAGCTTTTTCATCTTGAATCTTCCCAACTAAAACATCATTTTCTGACACCTTACCTACCCCAGCAGGTGTTCCAGTAAAGATGACATCTCCTTTCTTTAATGTAAAATATTGAGAGACATAACTGATTAGTTCATCTATTTTCCAGAGCATTGTATTAGTATTTCCATCCTGAACAACTTCTTCATTTTTAATTAATTGAAAAGAAATATTTTCTAAATCAAATTGAGACTTCGCATAAAATTCTCCAACAACAGCACTTCCATCAAAAGCTTTTGCTTTTTCCCATGGCAATCCTTTCTCTTTACAATGTTGTTGAATATCTCTTGCAGTAAAATCTATTCCCAAACCAATTTCATCATAATATTTATGAGCAAATTTACTGGCTATATGCTTTCCTACCTTGTTAATTTTAATCAACACCTCTACTTCATAATGAACATCGTTTGAAAAAGACGGAATGAAAAATGGATTTTTGTTCGGTAAAATAGCAGAATCTGGTTTTAAAAAAACTACAGGGTTCTCTGGACGTTCATTAGCAAGTTCTTCTATATGTTTGGCGTAATTACGACCTATGCAAATTATTTTCATAAAATGATTAAATATTAAAATTAGACATTGATTAAGGAATCCATTGTTTTGGAAAGTTTGGTTTTCTTTTTTCCAAAAACGCATCTCTTCCTTCTCTAGCTTCATCAGTCATATACGCTAAACGAGTAGCTTCACCAGCAAAAACTTGCTGACCAACCATACCATCATCGGTTAAATTCATGGCAAACTTTAACATTTTTATAGAAGTTGGACTTTTTTCTAAAATTTCTTGTGCCCATTCATAGGCTGTGTTTTCTAATTCATCATGAGGAATTACAGCATTTACCATTCCCATATCATAGGCTTCTTGTGCTGAATAATTTCTTCCCAAAAAGAAAATTTCTCTTGCTCTTTTTTGTCCTACCATTTTTGCCAAATAGGCAGAACCATATCCTCCATCAAAAGAAGTAACGTCTGCATCTGTTTGTTTAAAAATAGCATGTTCTTTTGAAGCTAATGTTAGATCACAAACTACATGTAAACTATGTCCGCCTCCAACAGCCCAACCAGGAACAACTGCTATTACCGCTTTTGGCATAAATCTAATTAAGCGCTGTACTTCTAATATATTTAATCTATGATATCCATCTTCACCAACATATCCTTTATGACCTCTAGCTTTTTGGTCTCCTCCAGAACAAAATGAATAAACTCCATCTTTTGTTGAAGGGCCCTCACCAGACAATAACACAACACCAATAGAAGTGTCCTCACCTGCATCATAAAATGCATCATATAGCTCACTTGTAGTCTTCGGACGGAACGCGTTTCTGACATTGGGTCTATTGAATGCAATCCTTGCTACGCCATTTGATTTCTGGTACGTAATATCTTCATATTTCTTGGTGGTAATCCACTTAGGTTCTATCATAATTCCAGATTTTTATCGTTCTAAAAGTAATACTTTTTAAGATTGTAAAAATAAAACATTCCTAATTGACAAAAGTAATATTGTTTCAAAGAATCTGTTCTTATTTTTTAAAAACGTATATCTTTAACAAAAAAACTCTTTATATATGAGAATAGCTGTTTTACTCCTCATCTTATTTTCTTTTTCTTCAACTTTTGGTCAAAAAACAATTTATAAAAATTACGACTCTGAAGTATTGAATGATTTTAGAGATATTTCTATTTACCTACCAAAAAGCTACGGTAAAGACTCTATTTCAAACTTTCCATTAGCCATTGTGTTAGATGGCCATAAGTTATTTGATTTGTATGTAGGAACATCAAATTATTATTCCTCTCAAGACAGTGCGCCAGAACAGATTGTTGTGGGTATTGACATGAAAGATACTAGAAGAAAAGATGTTGGATATGAAATAACGACTGGAAACCTGATTAATGATGCTGAATTATTCTATCGTTTTGTTAGAGATGAAATAATTCCTTACGTTGAAGCAACTTATAAAACTTCTCCTTTTCTTACTATTGTTGGGGAGAGTTTGACTGCTAATTTTATTACCCACTTTTTAAAAGAGGAGTATTCCATTTTTAATGCTTATATCTGTTTAAATCCAACACTCTCTAAAGATATAAACACGCAAATGCAATCATATAGAATAGAAGACTTAAGTTCTGAAGACAATACATTTTACTTCTATCTTTCTGGAAACCCACATACTAACGATGAGAAAAAAACTAATATTAAAAATTTTGGAAAATTCATAAACTCTATTGAAGTAGATAATTTTAATGTAGTTTTTGATGAATTTTCAAATTCTCCAAGCTCTTTATCTACAGTTGGTGAGGGTATGTCGAGAGCTTTTACAAAAGTTTTTGAAATTTATTCTAGAATTACAGCAGATGAATTTGAAACAAAAATCAAAAATTTAAGTCCGCCAGACGCAATCTCTTATTTAGAAATAAAATATTTAGATATAGAGTTTTTGTTTGGCTCTAATATAGGAATAAGAAAAACAGACATATTTGCCATAGAGGATATCATTTTAGATAAAGAAAACGGTGATTTTTTAGATGATTTTGGAGAAATGATTTTAAAACTATTTCCTAGTTCTGAAATGGGTCATTATTACTTAGGTAAATATTACGAAAGTGGAAAAGATTTTAAAGCTGCCTTAGAACAATATCGTCTGGGGTATGGAAAGATGAATCCTAGAGATCCTAATGCCAATTTGTTTTATCAAAATGTAGAACGTTTATTAAATCAAAGAAATTAAACTTTTTCTATCTTATCTTGATGTAATGTTACTTTTTTCTCTTTGTACAGGGCCCCAAGAGCTCTTTTAAATGCTTTCTTACTCATTTGTAAATGAAACTTAATAGATTCTGGAGAACTTTTATCTGTAAGTAATATCTCACCATTTTTTTGTGTTAATTGATGTAGAATTTTCGACTTGTCATCTTCTATAGTATTTCTATAGCCTAAAGGTCTGAGAGAAACATCAACTTTTTCGTCTTCCCTAATGTTTTTAATATAACCGATTGTTGTAATTCCTTCTTCTAAGTCTGAAAAAACTTCACTCTTATAAAGCAATCCTTCTTTAGAATCTTCAATTAAAACAACAAAACCAAGTGGTGTTTCTTTACCTATGATGATTGTAACTTTTTGTCCAATTTCTAACTCCATCTTTCTTATTTTAAGTTGTTAATATATTCTTTTAGTACCAAATCATTTTGATCGCTAGGAGTAAAAACCTCAAGTAACTTGGGTTTCTCTGACTTGTCATAAAAACCTACTACCTCTTCTTTTAAGCTTTTTAAATTATGTGCAATGCTATATTCAAATCCAAACATTATACATAAGTGCTCTGCTGTTAAACAATGAGGTGTTTCAAAATATTTTAGAGCAGTAGATTTTTTGGGACCTGGAATAATTTTAAAAATTCCACCACCAGAATTGTTAATAATTACAATTCTAACATCAGTTGGAATATAATTATTCCACAATGCGTTGCTATCATAAAAGAAACTCAAATCCCCTGTAATTAATGTTGTAGGTTTTTGTGTTGCATAAGCGGCTCCTAGGGCAGTACTAGTACTTCCATCTATTCCACTAGTTCCTCTATTACAAAAAACAGTAATTGTTGAATTCATTTCAAATAGTTGAGAATAACGAATAATAGCACTATTACTAAACTGTACTTCTGAAAAATCTGGAATTACTTTTAAAACCTGTTCAAATACTTTTAGATCTGAATAAGGGGCTGTTTTAATATAATGGTTGTGTTTTTCTCTGATACGTTGCTTGTAATATGTCCAAGTAGATTCATAAGTACTCTTATTATCATAATCTACCAGCTCACAAAAATGTTTAAAAAATGAATGACTGTCTATTTTAAGGTGCTTACTTAAAACTTGATAGGTATCAAAAGCTCTTAACTCATTCACATGCCAATGCTCTTTTGGTGAATAGTCACGTAAAAACTTTTTTATTTTTTTAGAAACAATCATTCCACCAAATGTTAATAGAATATCTGGTTGAAGTGATGTAAACTCATCTTCTGTTAAATTAAAAATAAGATTGTCTATAGAATTTACAAATCTTTTATTGTAAAGATTAGAGGTAGTTTCTGTAAACACTAATACCGATGGATCATCGGCAACTTTGTCTAATAAAATTTCTAATGCTGCATTAGGCGAATGAACTCCTACTAAAATCATTTTCTTCTTGGCAGAATTCCATTGAGATGCTAAATTTTCGTAATCAATGGTATCTTGAAGATCTGATTCCTCAGCTATAAAACGAAAATCATTCA
>Ga0209092_10000663_pt1 | contig 34483 bp, 15 predicted proteins | sample FraStrMetagenome_FD_187446 | JGI IMG/M metagenome (GOLD analysis project Ga0209092, IMG submission 187446) | Marine eukaryotic phytoplankton communities from Arctic Ocean - Fram Strait ARC3M Metagenome (SPAdes) (version 2) | ecosystem: Environmental > Aquatic > Marine > Oceanic | place: Fram...
GCTTGGGGTGTATGACTATTTTTCGTGGGTGGATCGTCAAAGAAGTTCATTGGTGACTCTTCTTCTTGGTTGATTGATTGGTTGTTTGTTTTTTTGGAATGCCCCAATTCTTGTTTCTCGGGCTTAATTATTACAATTAGAAATCTTGGAATCGTTTTTCGAGGATCAAAAATGTCGCCAAACATTGAGAGATTTGTCATTTGTCTATATAATTGGGTGTCCTATCTAAATCTCTCACCTACGGAACGGACTGAGAGGTACATGGAATCCCGACAAATTCTAAATCATGGCGTTGAAACCAGTTTCTCAACGTATGTTAACATGTGTATGATGAACTTTATACAGAATTCTACTTAAATAGTAGGAACCCTCCTACTATTGGGAAGGATACACTTAGATCCCATTATTTTTCGATCTACAGTACTTAGATGAAAAGTCTCCAACAAAATCAATCTGCGACATTGTCCCTCTCCCATAATTACAGTCGTTCCATTGGATAATTAAGCAGCCAACGGACATGGAGGGTGTCGCTCACATTCCAAATTCGTCTCATTTTTTGGTATATTCCCGAAGAGGATTTGGAGGGTGGTTTCAACGAAACGATCCAAATGAAGTTTCATACGAATTGCACTCCTCAACATCAAGATGCGTCCTGTTCGTGTACTGCCAATCATGATCTAGATGATAGACATCACCAACTCCCTCCCACCCATCATCATCAGCAGCAGCAGCAGCATAATCATAAGCATCATAATAATCATAATCATCAGCATCGTCGACGAAGTCTGGAACAGCAGGATCAACGGGATGAGAAAGACGTTAGTACCAATATCTTCCGTTCGACGGGAGGAAATCCTTCCAATCACATTGTCTCCTCCGAACGAGATCGAGATCCAGATCATGATCATCATGATGATGGTGATCATTGCCAATCTGTGTTTCTCGAAGATGATTTCTTTACCAATACTCATTTTGAATCCTTTCCCAATAAGGCACAGGGTTTGGAAAATCCACAGTTGAGTTGGGGTGGTGGGAGTACTTGTCATATCTTGGGAAATCCAAAAAATGGTACATTGTTTCAAACGAGTTCTCAATGTTCGAATACTTCCTGGGAAGAACCGGAGTTTCCCAACGAAATGAAACAGGTGAAAAAGGAGAAACAGGTGAAACAGGAGAAAAAGGTGAAAAGGGTGAAAAGGGTGAAACAGGTAAAAAAGGTGAAACAGGGAAAGAAAGAGAAACAAGAGAAAGCATCCAGGATAACGACGACGATAGAGGAGGAACCCAAACAAAGACGGAATTTTTTTCATCGATTCAAAAAACGAAAAGATATATCCATCTCCTCCAAAGGTGACCAATTACGAAATTGTGCTTCCCGTGTCTCGGTAGGAGATTCCACCGGACATTATTTGAAAAAATCTCAACGGAGAGGATATGTCTTTGTGAATTTTTTTCCCAAACGAGGAGTGAAACGACAACGATATAATAATTTTGCTTCCTTTATGGAAACGGATCGTTCCTGTATGTCCAGTGTGAGTGATAGTGATAGTAGAAGTAGTAGTCGAAGTAGTAGCTCTCGTTCGGGGGAGGAGAAGAAGAAATCCTCCAAAGGGACTCACAACAATAACAAGTCCCGCAGTCGCTCCCCACGGAAACGGCATATTGGGAATAAAATTATGTTTGAACGAACGATACCTATCAATACTCCAAATAGATGTCAGGAGATACCGTTTCAGGATTCAAAGTATGCTAGGTTTGATTCCAGTGTGGCGGTGATGGAAAATTTACAAAAAATATTGGGTGAATGTTGTATAGTGAATGTAGATGATGAGCATGTTCTTTCCAATATATCATAAGATATCGCGACATAACTTTTTAAAACTTAATGAGCATGATGGAGCATTTTAACTTTCTATGTTTATAATTAGTTTTTTTTTGAGTGTTCGTTTATTTTTATTTTTTTATTTTTCATCTTATTTCCTACTGCCAAGATGTACCACCAGCAGTCCATCTCTATTATTTTTACGCAAAGTTCAATCTCCCTCATTCACAACGATAGCTCCAACAAAACAAAGGAATGGACAATTCACCATTTCAACTTCCTCGAAAGAGGCAGTTTGAATCTTCCTCACAGAAAGTATCCTATAGATTGTCTAGGAGTAGAAATTTATCCAAGGAAAATGCTCCACTTTCTACCTCCGTAGTAGATTCGTCATCATCATTGATGGGCAGCAATGTGAAAAGACTGAAAGGAGGAGAATCGCTGAACACCTCTCTAAATACTTCGTTAAACACTATTTTTAATACCAATAGCAATTTAAATGTTAGTGTAAGTTCACTGGCACTCGAGCATGAATTGGAGGGATTAAAAGCGGAATTACAGCGTGAAAGAAATACACGCAGATTGGACCAAGTGAAAGCCGAACAAGTAAGTTAATGCTTTATGTACGTTGTTACGAAATCATGTTTTGCACTTTGGTCATACTCACTAGCTATTATCACAAAAGATGGAAAACAGATTGAAAAGGCAAATTGAATTTCTTCTCGAAGAAACTGAAGAAACACGAGCCTTGCTGGAGGAAGTTCGATCTCAGTCAGAATCCGACCTTGCAAAAATTTCTCAATCACAAGCAAACACTCTGAAAGACCTACAAGATGCCGATGCCAAAATTACACATCTTCAAATGCATCAGCAACTTGCGTCTCATGAATCATCGGATGCTATGATGTGGAAAAAGAAATCGGAACATCTAGAAACTCAATTACAAGCGTCGGAAGATGAACTACAGCAAGTAAAAAACCTTCAAGAACTGTCTAGAAAGGAATCAGCTCAAAAACAATCTTCTATGAGTACACCAAAATCCAAGTCAGAAAAATTGGAAGTTTATTCTCCCGCACCTCCTGAAATAATGACTGAATTGCATCGCACAAGAGCTACTTTATCTGATGCTCAGAGAAATTCTAGGATACAGGCAAGAAAATCTGAAAAGATTGAAGCACAACTACAGGATGTGAAACCAAAATTGGAAATGCTGAATATGTGTCAAAATAAAATTGTTCTTTTAGAACGTGAAAATAAGGTTCTCCGAAAAGAAAATGAGATGGGGAAAGTTCTTGACGACCAATGGTCATCGTTCCGTCACGATATTCAAAGCTTATTCGAAACAAATTCGGAGCCTGGTGAAAATACTCCAATGGATACATCAATCGAGAATGATGATCACAACGCTAGAATGGCAAAAAGGAGTCCCATTGAGATTGCCACAATTGTTCGACGTTTTCGTGATATTCAAAACCAACTGGAAGAATCACGTAATGCAGAAAGAGGCACCAATAATAAACTAACTGCAACCAAGCAACGAGTATCATATCTAGAAAAAGAAATAAAGGAAACAGATAATAAAATTGCGATGGTTGAAAAAGAAAAAGAAGTGTTACATGAAAAACTTTTGTGCGCTTCCATGGACACAAGAAAATCTCAAGCACAAGAAACGATATCGAAACGGGAAGCTGATGGTCTACGTGATATTTTAGATACATTTGCTTTAAAACCAGAAAAATCTCCATTGAAACCAAATCAATCTGAATCGCCATCAGAAGTCTCCACCAGAAGTTTACGTTTGAGTCTATCTTCATCTCAAGAAAAGCTGACCGCCTCTATGGAATCGTATAAGGAATTGAAAGATAAAATGGGAGTCGTTGTTGAGGAAAAAGAAACAATGCAAAAAGAACTTGACAGAGTGAAGGAAAAGTATGGGAAACTGAAGGAAGCCTTAATGAAAGAGAAAGAAAAGGTGGAAAATGCAGAAGAAAGAGCAGTAAGTTTACCCTTCCTTGTGTGTAGTCTGTGAAAGATATTTACCAACTCACCTTTTTCTCTACTGTTTGCAGAGTGAAGCGGAGCATTTAGCAGGAAAAGGGTCGTTTAACACAGATACTACAAAAGCCCTACATTTACAGTCAAATCCATTAACAACAGCTATTCGTGAGAAATATGAAAAGCTAATTCAAGAACTCAAAGAGGAAATTCAGAAACTTCAAGAATCTAAAACCTCATCAACAAATTCTATAGAATCGCACACTACACCAAAGGGGCAACCAGTCACCAAGAAATCGCCATCCTCATTAGATGCACAAAAATTACATCAACGATTGAAAGAATCTTTCAAAGAGCAAATAAGTTTGTTCCGTGAAGGTGTATATTTACTTACCGGTGAGTCATTAGAAAAAATGATGAAACAAATTTGAGGATGCATCTCGCTGAATCTCAAAAAATTGACACGTTTTTTTCATCATCGTGGTATAGGATACAAGGTTGATATGATAGCAGACAGTGGAAAACCTGTGTTCAAAGTGAGGTCTATGTATGCAGAAGTGAGTATTTGTGATCAATTCTGAAACATACTATTGATTCCTCATTCTAACCTCGTAATAATAACATTTCAGTTGGAAAATGACCATCTTATGTTCATGTGGCCACATAAATTATCTGAAGGAAACCATCAAGCTGTCACCTCTTTAGATTTACTTGAGACAGAATTAGCCCAACAACTGTCCATGACTGAAGCCTTTGGATACATGACAAAGTTTAAATCAATTCCAGCTTTTCTGGGGAGTTTGACGTTATCGTTATTCGAAAAACAAACATTTATGGGTTGAGACGGGCAATCTTTCTTCTCCTTGAATGCTTTTTATTTCAAATCCATACAATCCTTTCATATTCTGCTATAATTGAAAAAGACATTCTTTTGTCATTAAATCTTGTAAACTCGATACTTTGACAGAGATATCAAATCTTATGAGAAACCACATTATGAACGATATGGCATTATTATGTGCAATTTATTCGATGATTCCAATTTTAAGCATTTTTTAAAGTAGAGAAAAAACAGTAAGATAGCCAAATTTGTACTAATTTACCATATAAATACAAAACCGGAAGAATCAAAATGGGTTCAGTCTGTTTTGAAACATGCCTATGATTTCATCATTACTGAAGCAGATTCCTGCCTCTTTTAAGAGCATTTTTATCGATTTTGCTTGATGGCATTTTCCTACTTTTTGAGAGAGCTTTTCTGCACTTTTTGTAACTTGGTCATCATTCATATTGGCTTCGAATTGAGTAGATATTGTATCAAACATTGCGAACAGGGTAATCAAAGGTCTCAGTGCATCAGCATAATCTTCTATAGTAGATGTAGTAGATTCATTCTGGCCTTCGATCGTAGAATCAAGTTTTTTCCCTTTCTGTTCATCTTCACTGTCTAATTCAGCAAATGAATTCGATCTCCCTCTTTTCCCAGACCGTCCCGACACACAACCACTGCCCTCGATTCCGCAAGCTTCCCTTCTACCAGCACAACGCATTAAACCACGAAAGAAGAGATGCTTATAGGAGCTCCACTGACGTTTATCTGGTGTTATCACCTTGTGAGTGTCATCCTCTTCGTCACTTCTGAAAAAGATTATCGAGCAAATACAAGCCATCGGAGCACTATCGGCAGTAGCTCGGTGCAAGCGTGCACTTTCTTTCACGGTCAAAATCTCACTAGCGCATATAAACGCTCCACTTAGACCCTTAACGTGCTGAGCTATTGTGGGAGTTCCATGCTCTGCATGCTTGGAATACATCTTAGCCATACACAGTAAATAAAATACCAATGACGTGTTAGAGGCCAGCGATCCACCTCCGCAGTCCGCATTCAAAGGTTCTCCATACGCTATTCGAAGCAATAGTAATCTAACGTCGTGCAAAACCGTCCAGAGCATAGATTTTGGTCTACCCCCTAGTGTGTTCGCGAGCCCTGACTGATAATCTGCTAAACCAGATTCTACAGCGACTAAAGGTACCTGTGTTGAATTGGAAGTAACAAGTGGCAAAATAATGTTGCATTTTACCCTACTATTTCTTAAAGTTGCTCCATCCCATTCACTTTTTGGCGCTTTCGGATGATTCCGATCGGCTTGTCGAGCACGTACATGACAATTGCAATGAATTGCAGTGCCAGCGGACACGGTTGTTATGAAGGTGCTGGGTCGGCTACTAAGCAAAGAAGTAGATGCCATTAGACTTGCAGCATGACCAGAACCAGAAGAGCTAGATGCTAATCGTTTCGCAATATCTTTAGCTGAACGAAAGTATAGTTCGCTAATTAAGGATCCGATCAATGCATCCGGGAGAGTATCAGGAAGTGATAGAAATAAGTAGGTTCCATCAATAAACGTTTTTGTACCACCTTTTTTGTGTGTTAGGGTAACCTTTTTTACAAAGCAATATAACCCCAGTAAATCAGTTGGCTTGAAAGTAACTCCTTCGTGACAAACAGCGCAAGTCAATCCTTCCTCGTCTTCCATGGCTTCCATTTCTGCTAGCCATGATGGTTTATTTGTTGAAGAGACTTTCTTGGATTCCACTTTTTTTGAATTGTTGTTGCTTAGAATTTCAGACTTGGCTGCATTGTTGGACATTGTACCTATATCGTCACGCGATGATGATCCAAACACGGAGCTTATTATTGATGCAAATGAATTGTTTTGAGCTGAAGTATTGTTTTGAACGATATTTTGAGATAGAGGTTTTGACTCCAATTTTGGAAAGTTACCAAATGCTTTCATTCCAACTAAAGCTCTGTTTCTCCTTTCTTCTGCAATTTCCTTTTTTCTTTTCTTTGTTGCCTTTCGATAATTTTGAACAAGAAGATCTACTTTCTCGTTATTTTCTTTAAGGGTGTCTAAAAGAGTTTCGGCAAGTAATCCCATACCACCTAAGTCGATCCCCGCAGAAGTATCTGAAGTGTTTTCAATCCAATGACACGTTCGAACAATGTAATTTTTTTCTGCTATAAAACATTGCGTCTCAACATGGAGTTTACTTATCCCAATCAATATTTCAAAAGCTTTATGAAGACCTTCCCGAGAAAGATACTTTCTCCACAATTCCTCATTTCTCTTTTTATCTGTCTTTCCCGACATATCCTTTGGTAATAATGCTGGGGACCATGAAGGTGCTTCATTTGGAACGGTTTTCAAAATAAAACCTACGACTTTGATAACAAACCCTTCGGCCAAAAGTTGCAAACGCAGAGTGTTGCAAACTTCTACAGGTGGTAGATTGATAGCAGCATCAATAAATGTCATCATGAGGGGAGAAGCATTCTCTTTTTCGGTTAAACAATCAAAATTGACATGTTCTACAAATTCAAATGCAAGAATTCGGCTAAGAGACTTTTGCCCATATGTTAAAAATGGAAGCAGATTTGCAATTACCAAGCGAAATCCAGCGCTTAAACAAGATTTTTTCAACGAGCTCAACAATAATGGGAGTGTAACATCTTCTAGATCTTCCAGGTCTTCAACATCTTTATCTTCACTGACCTTAGAAACCACACCTGATTCAGCATTTCCAGATATATCAGACGCTAAAATTTCAATCAACTCCTGTAGTGCATTTGCAGTAGGATTGTTTCCTTCCCTATTATTTGAAAGATTACTCATATTAGTAGCATTTCCATTTGCCTGATCATTAGAGATGGAATCCAAAGACGATATTTTTTCATTTGTTTTAGATATAATGGATGTCCCTTTATCTATTGTATTGAGAACATCAAGAAGTAAACGCAATAAAAGGCTTGGAGCTCGAGCACGGACCATTTCTCTTCTGTTATCCTTCAGTCGCGCACAATGCCTCAATAACACTAACCCTGAAGTCACAGGACTCTGTCCAAATTCAGCAAGAGATGGATTTTTAACTAATTTTCCATTTCTTCTTTTCTTGACATTATCTCGCCTAATCCTTCTGAGAGTATCACCTATGTCAAGCTCGATACTTTTTAATATTACTGGAATGCCTCTTTTTTCAGTTATTTTCCTTGTAATGCCATACTCCTTCTCAATTGTGTCTGAGTTGTTCTCTGATGACGCAAGGGGATCGACAAGATCACCCTCTTCGACCTTGTCTTCCGTGGCTTCGCCGTCTACCCCGGCTAATCGATAGGTAACAATCATAGCAGGTAGAGACGATGTCTCTGTTTCACTAGTGTACCCAGAAGAACCTGTGAGAGAAAGATCATTAGAGTTTGAGTTATCTAAAACAAACCGCCTCCATAAGACCTGCTGGACAACTCTCAACTTTAATGACATGTTTATTATCTTTTTTGCGACAAGCAGTTCTAAGAGCTCAGCGCTGTCTGACATTTGTAGATCGTCGGCAATATGTTTCCTCAAATCCTTGAATGTCGGTTCATATGCAGAATCAGAATCTCCGCTTTGGCCAGAAAAAGAAGATGCAGCAAGAGATGAAATAGAAATAGGATTTTTTGATAGAGAACCACGAAAAAATTCCTCTTGTGATGGTGCCCTTCTCATATATATTTTCAAATTGAGTGGTTTAGGTGGGGGTTTTACAATGTCACACATTGATTGAAGGAGGGAACGCTCAGAATATGGTGATAAAAGAGGAGTCGTGACATTAAAGCTGTGATAATTTGTTGTTTTTTTCGTCGTAACTTGAAGAAATGGAGCATGCTGTGCTTCTAGTACTTGCATAGCCGCAGAAAGATACGTATGCTTACGATCAACACAAGGATCTTTATCAGGTAATGTTAAGACTTTGGAAGATTTTGGTTTCAAAGCATTAAAATAATCTAGGGGATTAGAACTACCTGCTAGAACTGCGTACGAAGCACTTCTTCTATCATCGTCAAGATCCATTTCACTAACTCCAAAGTCCATTGGTGATGGCAAATTTTCTTCATGTAGGTCATCATTTGCCAAACCATCTATAACAATATCTTCGGTGCGCCCAAGAGCTTCACTGTCACTATGATCATCAACATCAGAATCCTTTTCCTCCTCGTCATCCTCTTGATCACCTATGTCATCTTCTATGTGGACATCTCCATTGTCATCTTCCAATATAATCATTGCATCTTCTATACCCTCTTGATCTCCGTTATTGTCACTATTTTCATCGTCGCATTGATTTTCATCTTCTTCATCCTCTGAATGTTCTTCGTCGATGACATCAAGATCTTCAATATCTTCGCCAAGTCCCGACATCGCTGCACTTACAGCAGCTGCAACGGCGTCAGAGGTATTTCTCTTATTTCTTCCACTCCTTCCAAATGCAAATGATAAAGGCATATTTGCACGTAAAGTCTCAAGAGTAGAGGCATCACGATCAACGTGAGAGGACGATGGTCTAGTGCGAGAAGTTGTAGAGAGAAGTCTCTGCCTTTTCCTCGTGAAAAGGTTCCTCGTATTTGTAAATGATTGTGCTGACTGAGATGTGGAAGACCTCGTAAGATCAGGTGAAGTGGAATTGATATAATTGGCTTTTGGATCTATCATTCGAGCGAGAGAGGATAATATTTTTTCAGCACCTTTTCTCGAGAACTGAGGATTACCTGCAGATTGCGCAGAAATGTGACCATATTTACCATTTTTTATTATTTCTTGGATACAAATAAAAATAGCAAGAGAAGAAAGTGGAACATCTCTAACGGTTGATGCGGGTAGTTTAGATGACCAGAAGAAGGAGTGAATGGAGATTGGTAAATCAGAGCTTTGTTGTTGATCGCATGTGAAGAGTTGGTTGCAAAGATCAATTAGAAGCACCAATCTCAAATTAATAGCATTGCGGGAGATTTCTGATAGGCTCCCTTGCTCTATCGAAGAAAGTAGATGTGCAATAAGGTGGAGAGCACTGCTTGCGATCCATCTCAAACCTCCACCAACCATGAAACGTTTTATAATGTATATTGATGCGGAATTTTCCTGAGTAAATTTTTGCTTTGACAATCTTTTTTTCTTGCGTTCCTTTGCTAGCTTCAAAGCATTTTTTTTCAGTGCATTTAAAGTAGGTGAAAACTCAGCCAAAATGCTACTTTGTGTTTCTTCTGTTCCGGATCTTGAAAGAAGATTAGCTTTTCTTTTCTTGTTCTTCACTGTGTTTGCCAATGCTCGTCCAAATGATGATGAATTTGTTTTGCTATCTCCTTCTTTCGTTTCTCCCTCCGAAATATTGGCTCCCGACAGTAAAAAGTTTAATAATCCAAATAATTGCAAAGCGGGATCGCCACCTTCTGCCCGATCTACGTGCCCCAACGATCGGGATGAAAAAGTAGATTCTGTTCGTAAAGATAAATCAACCAGATACAGAATCAACTCAAATAGAATGGCTGTCTGTTTCCTATGTGTGTCTGCGTCCTGTTGAGATGCCCTCCATCCTTCTAATATTACGGCGGTGGCATATTGTCGTACTCTTATACTGGGACTGAAGAGGCATCTGAATATCCAGTGCAGACTGTGGCAAGGAGTTGATAGTAAATTCGATGATACAAAATTAGTTTTCAGATGTTGGCTGTCTTGATTTCTTTTGGATTTTAGGCGCCTAAAACAAACGCGTAGAAGCCATCGTGCAATCTTTACGGATGCCTGGAACTGAAGAAGAGCTTCTTCTAAAATCTTTTGAGAGGACTGAGGGCTTTTAGATAGACCAATTATTATGGGGAGTGCAATTGGTGGGTCTGGTGGTGGATCAAACACAGCCGATTCGTTTTCGTCATTGATTGAGAAAATTGCCGTCATTTTCGAATGGATTAAATTTGGAATTGGCTTAGCCTGTTTCACACCATTCTTCTTTTTTGGTAGTACCTCTGGTTTTCCCCGACTTGACTTGTCCTAAATAAAGGTAATTTTGTATACTATCTTTTATGTAGAATACGTAATAAACGGAATAAAGCATTCAATTTTGTATTTATTTTTTATTTTTTGATTCCTTGCCATTCTATTTATTTATTGATTGGAGTTTCACATCTTTGAATAGATCGACTGCAAATCATGTTCATACCATGACGTCAAAATATACTAAAACCATTTTCATCAAACCAAATCATTTTTTGGAGCTGCTTGAAGGAAATTGTAAAAAACTTTTCAATTGCTGATACAATAAGTCATATACCATATACCCAAATAAAGAAATCAGGGGGGATATATATTGTTACTTTATCATTAAAATTTCATTATTGAGACCAGCAACAGCAATCTGCCTGCTATGCAATCCAAATCTTAGTTTTTGCTAAATACGTACTTCTTTCTTACGTGTTGATGTCACTAACACAGAAGCCATGATTGTATGCTGAACGAAATCATAGAGTCACAATTTTTAAGACCTGCTGTCTGAAATTATTTAAAATGGCCCGTCTAAGTCGCAATTCGATTCGATGGACCTTTCTCCATCTTCTTTGTGTCCAAAATTTTCTAAATGTTGAAAGCTTCACGACGTTTGCATCACAGACTGCAGTCTCTTCATTCGTATCCCATGAGGATGGAAACAAAGCAGTAGAATCCAAATATCCAAAACATCTTATGGGAATACCAAGACCTAATCTTGAAGAAACCTCTGGACCATTTAGAGAAGCATCAGCTGAATCTGAGAGAATTAAATCTATGCCTCGACCAATTGAAGCGAAAACTGTTCTTGTGATGGGTGGAGGTCTTGCTGGACTTAGCACAGCGAAACATTTAGTTGATGCTGGTCACAAACCAATCGTGCTCGAGGCTCGCTCTCTTCTTGGTGGTAAAGTTGCTGCTTGGAAAGACAAAGACGGAGATGTGACTGGTGAGTACTATAGAACACATATTCTTGGAATTGGAGAAATTATTTTATAAGCTCATTGAATCAAATAATGATAACCTATCTTTCTTAGAAACGGGTTTGCATGTTTTCTTTGGAGCATATCCAAATGCAATGAAAATATTTAAAGACTTGAACATTGAAGATCGTTTGCAATGGAAAGATCATGCAATGATATTTGCGAAACCAGGGAGTAAAAAACGAGAATTTTCAGTATTTGATTTTCCAGCATTACCTGCTCCCCTTAACGCAGGTGTAGCAATTCTAGGGAATACTGATTTGCTGACATGGCCAGAGAAAATAAGGCTTGGAATTGGTCTAATCCCTGCTTATTTATTTGGTCAGTCTTATGTTGAGGTAGGATTAGTAGAAGATGTGTTAAAATCACCTTGAATATCAATATTACCAATTCCTATTCATCACATCTGCATATTCACCATTTGTACTACCCTCATGATTGAATCTCGCTTTTTTACTTTTTGGTTTTGTTTGCATCAACTCAGGAACAGGAGGGTGTGACTGTCCAGCAATGGATGCGCGAACGTGGTGTTCCAGACAGAGTCACAGATGAGGTATTTATTGCAATGAGTAAAGCTTTGAACTTTATCGACCCGAAAGATTTATCCATGCAATGTGTTTTAATTGCATTGAACAGATTTTTGCAGGAAACAGATGGTTCCAAAATTGCCTTTTTAGATGGTAGCCCAACTGAACGATTGTGTGAACCTCTCAAAGAATACATTAAAGAGAGAGGTGGTGAAGTCAGGACTGATGCTCCTGTCAAAAGGATCATTGTCAATGATGATGAAGAAAAATCTGTAGCTGGGCTGCTTTTGAAAGGAGGTGAAATTATTAGCGCTGATTATTATGTTAGTGCAATGCCAGTTGATGCGATAAAGAAGCTTACACCTGATCCATGGAGGGACCTTGATTACTTTCGAAAAATGATGGGTTTGAAAGGAGTTCCTGTGATTAACATTCATATTTGGTTTGACCGCAAACTGTCCACAATAGATAATCTTATCTTTTCCCGGTCTCCTCTCTTAAGTGTTTACGCAGATATGAGCGAAACTTGCAATGGGTATGCTAACAAAGACGAAAGTATGCTTGAGATGGTATTCGCTCCTGCTAAGGGTTGGATTGGTAAAAGCGATGAAGAAATTTTCGAAGCCACAATGAAAGAACTGGAACGCTTATTTCCGGAAGAAATTTCATTGAATGGTAACGATAAAACGGCGAACGTTGTTAAGTATAGCTTGGTGAAAACCCCCACCAGTGTGTATGAAACCTTACCTGGTTGCGAAAATATGCGTCCAACACAAAAATCACCTATATCAAATTTTATTATGTCCGGTGACTTCAGCAAACAAAAGTATTTAGCAAGTATGGAAGGTGCTATTCTTAGCGGACAGCTAGCAGCTTGTACAGTGACTGAGTTGGCCTTGCAAAGTGAAAAAGGAGGCCGTAATAAGCCTCTGCCTCTGCAATTACCAATTCAATCTTTCGATTCTTCGCTCCCTGACGCAAATGACGTTACACCTGATAAGCAACTGTACACAGTTAGAGTAAATCCTCTTCCTTCGGGGTTAGAAAATGTGCATTAAATTAAAAAATATTTCACATGAAAATCTATTAGTGATGCAATATCACAGATGTTTATTAATTGTTATTGACTACTTATTTCGCTTCATATGAACGTAAGTTGCTCCCAAATGTCTCCGATATCATCAATCTCATACATTTTTCGCCTTTTAATGTATTTGAAGGCACAATAAAAACTTAACTCGTCTTGGTTTTGAGAGTATTTCGGGTTAAAATTGTATAAAGCAGTAGAGTATTAATAACATGGGTCGTCCAACACAATATACACAACTCCTTCAATGAGGTTAGAACTACAGCCAAATAGATACTTGATGACATGGCAGAAGTACTTGCAAATTTTATGAGAAAGGAGGGAAAATTGATGATTGCTTCATTGATTAGAATCAGAGCATAGTACAGGATTCCAAGAACTGCATTTGGAACGTCAAGGACATGATCATGAGGCACTATGTTGAAGTAAGATAGTAACTTTCCCTGAGGCATCGCAAACACTGCACTACAAGAAGCACCGATTTGGTCAATATCACAGAGAGCTTTAAAGGGTTGATCTGATTCCGTTTCATTTGAGTGCTTGTGTTCGACATATACTGCATAGCAAGAAAGCACTAATCCAAGAGCTGCGAGAAATGATACTTTCGCCATTTTTATCATTCAAATCCGTTAACTTTTGCCAATGTTGACGCCACTGCAATTAATCCAACATATCGTAATAATAAAAATAATTACAATATAATTGTGACAACAATATCTCCTACATACGAACTTTGTTATACTTTTCATTATTGAAAATTTTCAATCGAGAAATTAAATGGATCGAGGAGAATTTATGAGTTGCATCATGCATGAGAACTTATCGTGATGTCTGCTTTCAGAAACCAACTAAAAGTATTTTCTTTTCATTTTTCTTTTTATAGATTATTGATTGTGACGAATGAGTATGTCTCCATAGTATACACTTTTTCCATTAAATATTATTTAATTTCCTCATTTGTAAAATGAAGATAAAAACAATCGAACCAAGAGGACAAATAAAACACACCAAATTTATTCAGCATGGCTTAGCACAGTCATAGCAAGGTTAGTATATTCGTTGACAATATCAAATTCCTTCTCAAGAATTGCACCTAATATTTCAGCGCTTGCAACATCCTTCGTAGCTGTCAAACGCGATTGCAATTCAGATAAAACTTGAGATGCTCCATGATGTGATCTCTCAACCAACGTAACAATTGCTGTTCTTTTCAATTGTCTCAAATCATTGCTCATACCTTGAGACTCATTCATCAGAGCCTGTACAAGACTTTTTGAAACGGGAAAATCAAAATCGTTTCGTTCTAACCTGAGGACAGCCAAGAGTATATTGAGAAGCTGAATAGTTACAGGATCTGCACAGAGTGAGCAATGAGTTGGCACAAACGAAATTGAGTGTAATACCATCGAGTTGCTTCGTGGTAACTCAACAATCTTTCCCCTATTCAGTCGTTGCCATGCAACTATGTTCTTTTGCAACTCATAACACTCTCTCTCCGCTTCGCGCATGTTTTGATGTGCCCTCTTCAAGTCGTCAAGTTTGGAATTGGATGATTTAGAATTACTGCTTGATGTAGCACCACCAGTATTACCACCATCTCCTGCATGTTTTGCATCGCTTGGTTCATCGATACCCCCACCAATACTTGTCATTGCGCTACTTCGTGCCCTTGATTGAATTGTTGCAACTAAACGACTAATAGGATCTGACATATCCCTTTGCAGCATGTTTCCACTCCTTGATCCATTAATGATGCCAAATACATCTCCATCATCACCAAATACACCTGAATCGTCAAAAATTTCTATACCGCCTCCTGAACCTCCAACGTTTAGCAATGCTTGGCGAACCAGGTTGTCGCCTCTCCCTGCACGCTCTCCATCAAACCCACTTTCTAGTGATTCACTTCTGAGCTGCCTTACCAAGCTTAGCATAGATCTGGCTTTGTTTGCTGCTGAAATTACGCTGCTTTGATCTCCTCTCCTCGATGCTACAATTGCAGCAGCACTACGGCGTCTGCCCAATGAATCAGATGCATTAGCTCCACTATCTTTATCATAAATTTTTGGCATTTCACCAAGAAGCGCTCGTTTTAACGCTGGGCCATATTTATTGAAACACTCAAAGTCTTTTGGATCTCCAGGATAATGACGTTTCCTAGTCGGTGTTTTCATTGAAAGAATCTTCGATCTTAAATTGCTCTTTGTTTCGCCAAGTCGTCGAGATGATATTTGTAGGAATTTTAATGCTCTATCGTAACTTTCTTTATCAATGATAGCTACAGCATTTGAAGCATTGCCCGATGTCAATTCATAAACAAATCCGCCACTTGCACAATAGCCACATTCAACACATAAAAATGCATCAAGCCTATCATAATTAATATGACGACACTTTCGGCACTGAAAAGCTACTTCACCACAGTGTGCGCAAACTCCATGATTATTATTTACGACTCTTGTGCACCTAGGGCATGTTAGAATCATTCGCCCGTCAGATGTTTTTGCTCCACCGACTTTTTCATGAAATTCCTGATATTCTAGTTTTAAGTTCGCAGCAACGACAGGTAAAGAGAGAGAACATGAAGCTCGTAACGACCCACGAACAAGGAAGATAGTTCCACACTGTTGCCACGAGCTACAATAATCTTCTTGCTTAAGTTCAGCAACATTTCCAACTTGTCTTGGGGAGAAAAATACTCCAATAGTCTTAACTAAACGACCTCGTGGGTCAGAAATTGTCACATGTACGTCAGAAATAGCTTGACGGCACTTTAGTTGAATGTAAGTGGCAAACTCTGTGCTGACAACTTTTTCAGACAAGGAATCCAATCGGCTCCTATTGTATGGTCTGACTTGACCAGGAAGCCATGCCCTTTCATTTTTTTGCTTTGTTCTTTTCTTATCATGACTAACACCACGATTTGATTCTTCGGCACTAATAGAATAGGACAAGCTACCACTTTTTGAAGATCTTGTGCTCGAACTCAAGCGTGATGCATTAGAGGAAGTATCAGTAATATTCTTACTATCCGGTGCACCCACCACATCCCTGTGACAGTGCACACAACTTCCCAAATCAAGATAGCTTAATCGATTCCTTTCCTCACTGCCTCCGGGGAAAGATTCTTCACTTTCCACAAACTTATAATAAAAGCTTGCTGAAAGTGCTTTGATTTGTTCTATGAAACATTCCACAATTAGGGCCGAAACGATTTCAAACTTTAATATTGGGCATGATCCAAAACATAAAATTAAATTTTGAACCAACTTCAAAAATTCTAAACTGTCTTGACCTAATGATCCTACTTCAACCATAGATTCACTCATAAACCGTAAAAGTATAATATTGATGTCAGATTTCGAAAGATGCGGAAACATTTTTTCTGCCACCAAAGCCGATATTCTTCTTAGCTCTACACTTTTACCGCGCAAAACAAATTGCATCACAAAAGTGTAAACATCGTTAATATCCATTCCAGATTTAGTATCAAGTAAAACATCTTCAGGAGATCTGGTTTCGTCCTGTAAAAAGATCAAAGAATGGATACTAGGTTTACCAGAATCCATACCTGTTCCTAAATTAACATCTGCACTATTTTTCTCTTGTTTGAGCATACTATCATGTACAACTGATGCATCCTTTTCTCTTTTTAAAGATGGCACTGATTCAGCAAGAGATTTTGGTTTTGTAAGAGCCACTTCAATCAATCGAAGGATTTTCACTTGGTTTGATCCATTTAGAGAGCACGCCAACCACATTAAAAAGAACACTGTTGGACGTTTGTACATTGATGTTTCGTGTATTTGCGAATCGAATTCTTTGTTGCTTGAATTGATCAAAGGCAAAGTAATCATTGCACAGAATTTTCTCCAATTTCCACCTCTATTTTTGGTTGCATCAATGAAATACTCAAGTATAACTCGGACTCTTTCTTCGAACTTTGTTGTTAGGCTATCTTCAGAAATCAAATCATCTACACCAAAAAGACCTCCCGGTGAGAGGGAAACCCATGATGTCTCTTGTCCTTTATTCCAATTTGGACCGCATTGTCTGGCCTTTTCTTTAACTTCTATCGCAGCAAGAAGAGAGTCCTCGCAATACAAAAGAAGTTTCTTAAATTGAAAAGCAAAAACGTAGTGATCACAGACTCTGTGATAAGTTTCTTTTCGACCTCCACAAAGTTTCTTCAACATATTTTTTGCTTGTTGGCGTTGATGGGACCACTTCTTACTACTGGTTGATAAGATCTCACACAGCAAAGAAAACCAACCTGAAGACCAACTTGAAGTCATTGTGACTTGTTTATTTGATACCGAGCTGAGAGAGTTAGTCGCTAAATGTGAGAGTAAAAAGAGAGATGCCTGAACAAGATAATGGTTTGATTCGTCAGGTGTGAGTCCAAGCTCTGTACCAGATCTTTTGCAGGATACTTCATCTGATAAATCACTACGCGATGAGTCTGAAAATGGACGTAATTTCATCCTGCTTATTATCGCACCGTCAAACCAATCCTCCATTACAGTCCTCTCAGAAAGCAGGCTTTCTAAATGAGACGATGATGATCGAGATGCTCTTCCAGGCGACAACTTTTCCTCGTCTGCTAATTGCTTTGAACTCAAGCTCTCCCTTCCGATGTAAGGAATTGAGTTTTCATCTGTAAACTGATAGCTCGTTTGTAGTAAATCACACAATTTTGCTTGTAATGGGCTAGAATCTTTACTACTTTGTTGACTGAACAATTTCAACAACTCTAATTGCATAATATTGCAAGGGCCGGAGAGTTGTCTTGATAAATTACTTGATGAAAATGTTGTTGAAGTTGCTTTACTACTATCATCATCATCGGCCCATCTAAAATAATCACATCTTGACTCTCGATCTTTTCCGCACAAATAAAAGCGGCGATCTTTGTGAATTCCACGTGAACATCTTCTTCGAACGGCTGGGACACCATGAACGTCACAAACAAATCTTGGATCTGTTTTATCCTTTGTTTTTGATGGCTTTTCATAATCAAAGTCTAAATCATCAGAAGCAACTGCTAATGAAATAGATTGAGCATCTTTCGTCAATCTAAGGCGGGAAAGTGATTTGAGCGAAATTATCATAGCAATGCGTGCCAAGTGTTGTGTTTTTTCATCAAGCTTTCCGTTTAGATATTCCTGGACAAGTTGAGATAAGTTTCTTGTCATTTCGTCCGCGAACATTTTCCCTCGATGCTTGCGTGACTTGGACGAAGAAGCATGTAATATTAGGTATAGAAGAAGTTGATGTAAATGATTTACTCCTAAATAAAAGCCTCGAGTATTTTTGTCGGCTTCGGATTGATTTTCAACGGGCATTTCAACTAAGAAGAACGTCATTTGAATCGATAATCCCAGCAACATATCGAAGAGATAGTCTTTTTGAAGATATTCAGACAATGGCCTCAACTCGTTTTCTCTGACATCATCAATTTGTAGGTGTTGATCAGCTGGATTGCTACACTGAAGACTTTTCTTCAATGCTAATTCTAAGTCAGCATCATCTGTATCCATATTCGTTCTTGATTTATTCAATAACAGTTCAGGATTTGAAGTTGATGTTCCTTTGACGAGTTTAGCTTTTCGGACTTGCTCCACAATTTTCTTTTCGACTTCAATTGATTGCATCTGGAGGATTTGGGAACAGTTCACTATTGTTTTTTCTTTTCCCAACGTTAATTTTTTGTCGTTTATTTCTACTGCCATATCTCCGCTAGAAGTACTTTTTGTTGCAAAAGATTTTCCATCGTCGAAACATTTTTTACATAAATCTATATCTTCACCCTCTAATGTGTACCTCAAGGATGTAATAGGGAAAAGTCCACACGAATCACAGCAATAAGCAATAGGCTGAGATTGCCCTTTGGTTTCTGTAATGTTCCCATGATTAGACACCATGTTTTTCATATTTTTCTTTGTGCTCACTGTTTCCATGCCCTGAAAAGATCCACTGTCTAAAATTTTTGCAATTGTAACACAACTGCTCTGGATGATATCATTATTATTTGATTGTAACAAATCACGGATCACATCAAAGCTCGCATAGAAAAAAGGTTTCTTTTCACTTTCTTCTTTATTCAAACATTCTTGATTTGCTATTGCCATTTCAAGAAGTGTCAATTCAGTAAGATAAGATGCAGCTTCACCTGAACCAAAAGTGTTCTTTCGCCTTTTCATACCAATAGATATTGTGGTAGGTTCGATAAGCCACTTTTTCAAGGACATGGAATTTGACTTAGTGTGCTGCATGAGAACATCAAAGATCATTCTTGCTTCTACAGCGATTGAATCTTGTAAATTCCCATTGCAGACTAGTTTTTTTATGACTTCTTGATAATTTTTTGGTCTCTCGTTGACAATGAGAATAGAGGACCTCAAGCATTTGATCAAATTATTCATGTCTTTCCCTCTTTCACTTTGATTTAAGCGATCACTTCCAACCTCGTTTTGCAGCTTACGGCCTCGCGACTCTTTGGATCCATCTTCGTTTCCTTTGTTGAGAAACTGAGTCTCGCATACTTTACGAAGCTTCATGAGTTCTTCCGCAATTCCTAATAAAGTACCTTCATCCATGAGAACTTGTCGTGCAAGAGAGTCTGGCTCGACTTCCTTCAATAGATCTAGAACGTAATCCCTTACTTCGCCTTTTCCTGAGTCGAGAGCTGTCATTTGTACTAACCTTTGAATGATAGCGCGATTTACATGAGATGGATCAACTTGTTCTTTGAGTATTCGACAAACATGAGTAACGCAGGAAATACTGGAAATTAGTGCCTCTTTATGTCCCTCCTTTTCGGGATCATGTAGTTTAAAATCACGAGTATACCACTTCAGTTGCTGGGAAGAAAAATCCTTCTGCTCGAGTTCTTCTAGTGAGCAATCATTCAAAAATTGTATATCATCCCTTCTCTTACCGTACACTTCAACAGCGTCAATAATTGGACTGTTTGACGCATCTGCTGAATCCCCAATACCAATGCAAACGCAACCTGAACGAATACCAAGCATAATCTCTTCATCAGTAAGATGAACATCGTACCAACGTTTTACTCCTCGTATTAAATGAATTTTTCTTCCCATTACCGTTAATTGACTTGGTAAATACTCTGTTGTCGAACTTCCAATTTGTATCCGAATCGCAACAATGACAAGAGGTGAAAGTTTGTGTGCGTTGTGATGGTCAGTATTTGTTGAAAATTTATACCCATGCTTTTCTTTATCCGAATTTCTGCCGTGTCCACTTAAATTATAAGTCAGCGTACAACCAATTCTTGATGGACATCGTATAAAATCTCCATTACTAATCTTGAGTTTTTCTTTGGCTAACCTAGCGTCTGGTTCATTTTGGATTCCGTCACCACCTAAGATAAGTTCTTCATTCTCGCTAATATTTATAAGAGTTTCAAATATAGTCAAAGGAAAAGATGGTTGTACGAGTTCATTTTCATTCATGGATGTCTTGAATTTTTTTTCCTTCGAGATAGCTGGGTCGTCGCTTGAAGAGTAAGGATCAAGACTGGGTTCGAAATCACTTTCGTGAGAGCATAATCGTTGTGTGTTAAATTTCTCTCCAAAAAAATAAATAGATCCGTTTGACTGAATAGTAGCCAGTAGAGTGCGTTCAAGAAAATGTGCCTCGTTAGAATATGATCCGTCCTCGGAGCCTTTTCCAACTAGCAAAGGTGCCGAAAATGATGCCAAACCCTCAATTGAAGAGTTCAAGCTGTATCCTAAATCGCTCTCCAAATCTTTGATGTGAACCGTGGATTCACTGAATTCGATTAAGAGAAGCTTTGGTTGGTGAGTCCTAGTTGATTTTCCAACACATGAAACCCGATATACCATTTCATTGCCAGAAAATGTAGAGCCCAGCTCCGTCCAATGTGAATAAGGCGCCGAAATTGATTGCCCATTCGAACTAGATCCAAGCATATCTGCAGTAATGACATGAGGTAAAAGCTCAAAGCTCCCAACTATCTTCCCAGATTTATCGAGCCTCATTGCTATCAGGGGTGCTGACACACATTTGTACAAAAGTAGCTGGCTTTGGTGCAAATAATGAAGACTAGAACCTTCACCAAAACTAGTCGATGTTGATCCTTGTATACTTGGATTCACTCTTTTCACCCCAATTATAGGAAAGCGAAGGCCATCCCCACATTCAATGTAGCTCTCACCTTGATCTTCTAGATCTCCATTTTCATCTATTCTAAGTTCAGTTACACTTAAACGTCCAGTATCCAAAAGTAACACTAGCTGTACAGCGTATTCTTGGGGTTTTTTAATGATAGAAGAGTTGGACTCGTCCTTGTAAACGTCTGGAATCTGAAAATTTCTTGCTTCACCATGGCTCTCATTAGAGATCAATTGCTTTATATTTTCAATTGAATAAATATTGTGATTATCGCTTATCATTGTAGCAGAACGAATAAGAACATCTTCATATCCCATTGTGTAACATGTTGTAGACCTACAAGATACATCTTTATCTGGAGCTGATGTATTGCTCCGTCTAATATCAAACACTTTAAGGAATGTTCCACAAACTGCAAGTACTAAAGTTTCTGAGCCGGGTACCCATTCGCATTTTAACAGATATTCAGTATCACATTCATGTGGTTCCAGCTCTATTGATAAACTAATGGTATTCTCAATTGCGTTGCAGGATTTGTTTAAAGTAACCACACATGCTTCTGATATGCCCCATACGACGAGATGACGTTCGTTTGCAGGACACAAGCTCAGACCCATAATGCTCATTTTTATTTTCGAGGTTCCCATAATACAGAGTTCTGACCGATCTATTGGTTTCTTGACTGAATTCGGTACATGACGAATATTTGTAATGGGTAGAGCACTGCAAAAAATTAATGCATATGGTTCAGCAATAATGAGCCTGCCTCGACTATCTGATATTACAGCGCAACGATGGATTTCGTTTTTCGTCAAACTCGTTTTTTTTGTACGATCAGCAAGGGTATCAAATGGCAATTTCATGTTAAAGCAATTTGATTTTGTTACTCTTATTGGTTCCATTGTGTCTTTTTTCATTGGTTTTAGAGTTAACGGTTTTCCATCTCTAATACACTGCTGCTCCCTTTTCGATTTTGACCAAGTTGGTGTATCACTAACGAGATCACGAGACGATGCACTCAAGTTTGACGATATCATAAAGGACTCAGAAATATTTTTCCTCTTAGCCCATTCTTCAAAGCACCTGTTGAATTGCATAAATAATGATTCGGTCCATCCTGTCACACGCAAAACTTCTAAAAATCGTAAAATGGAAGATTCGGTTACAGATGGGAATGAGTGAAGAGCTATAAGTATGGCTTTCTTTCTGTAACTATGGTTTGCATCTGTTTTAGAATCTTCAAATGTTTTTACTTGGTCTTTTGCCGTGATCGGAGAGGTGAAGCTTAGGCCATCACTTTCATCGTTATAAACACTTGATAATTCATCGATAGGCAAAGGCTTTAGACATTTGCAAGAAGCTTTCATATCGTCGCCTGGATTCGATCCCTCAGCACCGCAGTCACAGAAAAAGGAGCTTTGCCTCGAGTATCCAACATCATGACCGCGATGGCATACCTGAGCACACAAAGAACAACAACCCTTGTCCCAAAGAAGGCCGCATGTATAACAAATATACCAATGCTGCTCCGTAAATTCGCCACCTGTTTCGACATAGGAACATGTTCGAAGCACTTTTTTACCAGAGTTTGTTAAGAATGATTTCTTCAACGAAGTGCTAGATGGGTTACGCATCCTTGATTTGTCAGACGAAATTTGAAGCTGAGTACCCAATCTTTTTTCTTTCGGAGAAGATTGGAAATATTCCATAAACGTATTTCTCTCTTTTTGGAGTTTATTTGTCTGCAGAGTTAGGGCTTTAAGCTGTTCCATACCGCTAATGATGTCACTAACAAATCGATAGAAATTTTCGAGTGACACTAGTCTTTGGCCTACTTCTACCATTCCCATATTGTCCACAGCTGTTGTCACAAATGCCAAAAGCCGTTTTCCCGTTTGTTTCAATTCATTGAAGCGCGTCGCTAAAAGACACAATAAATTTAAGATATGCTCCCGAGAAGAGTTATGTGCTCTGGCCCACTCTTCTAGTGTATCTAGAAGAGTTAATAGCACTAGCCTGCACCCAGATGTTTTATCGGTCTGAACATCCGTAGACTCAGGATCTAGTGAACCCAGAATATAATAAATTATTGAACAGACATGTCGGCTGGAAATAATATTAAATGTCGATTGATCCAGCATGCATAAATCTTTTCTCACTAAATCTATAATATCCTTGGACTCTAGTCTATTCCAAGCGTTCAAAGACAGCAGTGTGATAGGGTCTGAACCTATTATATTATTTTTCATGCTCACTGAACATTTCCTTTCAGCTGCGAGTAGCTTATCAATAAGTGATAGAATGTTAATTCTGCACTGTGTTTCCAAACTCAGCTTGTCATGAGTCAATATTTCAAAAAATAGGGAAATAAGATTTGATTCTTCAAATTCAGATAGTGTCATATTAACTTCTTTGACCGACTGAAGGCATGATTCACTTGTGTTGTCCAAAATGTTTTCAATGGTTACTAGGCCAAAAAATCCTAGGTGTGACAGGAGTCTTCTAAAGCGGAGTTTCTTTATAGGTGCTGCATTTGTAATGGAGACTTTCCTTCCTTTGCTTTCTACTTGTTTCTTTTTCGGAACAAACGTCTCCATAATAGTTTGACCAGAGTGGCACTCAATACATGTTATCACGTTATAAATAATTTCACTCCAGGCATCACTACAACAGATTTTTTCATTATTCCTGATTGTACTCATCATCATCGACAGTGCAGCTTCACAGAATTGAAGGCGGTGGGAACCAACGAGATTTACTATCGTAGTAGGATCATTAACGAGGTGGGTCGAGGCCGCTTGGCACACATTGTGTAGAGCAATTGGAACTATTCCATCAGCTGATATGCACGTTAAAACACCCAAAGTTTTCGATATCGTCGAAAAAGCTTGATTTTTAAAAGAAGAATCTAACCTTATTGCGGAGTTCTCATTTGCGTTCACAATATCGAACGGAGTTATGGTTAACAGTGATTCAGAGGTGGCGCGCTCCCTCTTACTTAGAGGATGGAAGCTCTGACCTTTTCCATCATTGAGGGCAAAACGAAAAAGAGCAGATGCAGGCACTATACAACTCACAGCAGTGAATAAAATATGGGCCCATCTTTCAACTTCAACTAAAGCATCATTGGCCAAGTTTTTCTCTGATACTTTTACATCTTTTTCCTTCTCACCCCTATCCTTTACACCTTCGTTATTCTTATTACTATCGGAGACATTTTCTCCAACTACACCCTCATTTCCAAAAAAAGAGCTGAGAAAAACATCAGCAAGAAGAAACTCCCATTCTCCTGCCGCACGTTGCTCACCAGATGTGACCTCCCATCCATCTGGACTAGGATCTTGCAATTTTCCATGAATGCAGTGTGTTGCGTTTGGACACCATGCTTCTCTGACGCTTTGGATTTTATCTTGCGAAAGGCCGTCCATCATTTTGGTTATCATTTCATTTTCAATATTGCAAATAGAAGAAACAATTGTAATTATAGAATCGTTGATAGGTTGTGGTTCATAATCAATAGGGGTCAAGTCACTTATTTCTTCACGGGTAAAACAGGAAAGGATTGATAATGCTAAATCCGATTCAGCAGTCATGTTACCTTTTTCATTTTCGTTATCATTCTTCGAATTAAGCGCAACTTTCAAAGACTTTTTAAAATTAGTATACGCTACTTGCACTAATTCTGTCAATGCTCCTAGCACAGCTTCGCCTGAAGCCAGAGCTGTTGCTATGTCAATGCCTTCTCTCAACCGACAATTTGGATCTAGCCAGTCAGGATGAATTGGTGCCGCGCCAATAGCATTGCATGCATCATGAAGACCTCCAAGAGCATCTAGTTTTGCCTCTTCTTCATCTTCGTCGTCAAAATCAGGATATCCGCCATCGGACTCGCCAGAATCATCAGACATAATGTTCCTCTCATCCTCTTCCATCATCCCATCCTCATCCATGGATTCACCGGAATTTGCACTATTATTTCTTGTTCGTGTAGACTTTGACTTTTTGTCTCGGTTAAATTGGGAAAAAAAACCATCTTCTTGTACGGTATGATTTGATATGAGAAAACAAATATATATTGCCAGACTTTCGAGTACTGCAAGTTTTGGCACAGAAGGGACTTGCGACTTTGATTGTAATGAAAAGTCTGAAACTTCAGAGCTTAACAATGAAAGAGCATTGGTGAGGCCATTTTTCAAGACATCACGAGTTGAGATGTTGATATTGCTTTCTTTTGCTTTTTGTGTTAAAATCCACGACAAAATCGTGCCCTTACGATGGGTATCTTGCTTATTAAGCAAACGATGCATCCCACACAAATCTTCTCTTAGCAGCATCAAAAATTTCGCCTCATCTTCTATCTTCTTTTCCAATCCAATTACAGGGCCTTCCCATACACTTTCTTGGTCCCATGCATTGACTTTGATAGATGCATTCCAAGATGAATACAAAAGATGACAATGGTCAAATTTAGCTGAATGAAAACCAGCTTCCATTGTAAGCATAATTATAGTGAGTGCGTTCTTTAAATCCCTTGGATTCACATATTCTGCCTCGATTGGATCAGTAACTAATGGCACATTAGGCGATTCCCAATCCAAGCTCAATCCTAAAAAGCACCGTTCGCGTGTATACCAGTTGCAATCTTCTGGTAAAGTATCATCAGCATCAATGAGTTTGAATGATTCAGATAGTCGAGGAAGGCTGTAATTTGTTGGTCCAGCTAGTCTACTGAAATTATTCATTAGAGGTTTCCCAACGATAACCACATCAATTAAAATGGAAATGACCGTTACTAGTCTCCCAAGAAAACCAGACATTTCACAATTTTTTGAGATAATATTCATGATAATATTCCTTTCTTGAGCTAAAATATTTTTAGTATCTTTCAAAAACTCCGACAAGAACTTCAATTGCTCCTTCTTTGGCATTCGGCCTACAGCAATAACAAAAAGACGAGAATCCCTATGTGAAAGAGGGATGTCTTCCTCTATGGATCTATGAAGTCCTTTGGAATCACAAGTTGACAAAAAAGTCTTTATGCTTTCGGCGAATCCATTGCAAATGAAATATTCCGCAGCAGCTTCGTCACTATTGTCAGGAATCGGCTGACATGTCAAATTCGAAAGAATAAGGGCATGATGAGGAGATGATAATGACAATGGCCATCCTGTGGTCTGTGATTCTGCATCTTGCTCTGAGTTAAGACAGAATGAAGATACCTCTTTGACGATATTTGAGCGGAGAGTTGAATCACTAAGAATAGAATTATTGAGATTCTCTTTAAAAGTTGCATGCCCTCTCCCAATCGTTAAGCAAAGGTCAATATGAGCAGTCCTATTTTCCCATAAGGAATAGAGGGAAAAAATTAGCAAAGGCGGCTCAAATAACAATGATAGAACCTTTTGAAAACTTACCATAATTGTCTTTCAGGTAAAGTAAATTCCTTGTTTTTAGATGAAAATGCTGTAAAACCTTCGTCTCCAATTTTAAAAAAATTATCTGGACTGTCAGCTAAATGTGGTTGAGCTATGAGCTTCTCAAATTCTGGTTGTAAGTGTATCAAATCTTTTACATGGTTCAAGTTCATACTTCTTCGAAGAGCTTCCATAACACTTAGGATATGCGAATCTACTTCGTTTTTGCTTTGACTTTGTAAGCACGTTTTGATAACGTTCAGAACATCTGTTGCTAGTGCGATTTTCATTGATCTGGACATTTTGGATTTTTCTTCTGAAGAGTAACATAACTTTAATATGAAGAACAATTTTGTTAAAAACGAGGACGAAAGCTCTTGCAATAATTCATATAGATTCTTTTTGTCATGCCCTTGAACATCATTGGATGTTAACATTGCCCGAAGAAAAAAGATAAACATCTCTTCCTCTTTTAGTCGAGCAGATGATTCATTTTTGTCTTGAGTTTGACCATGCCCAAAGACCCCACCATATGAACAGAATTTCACGGATCCATCTTCTTTATCTTTTTCTTCATCATCGTTTTTATGGTCAGGACGTATCATATGAGCTAGTCTTGTTGCATCCAAAAAGTCGCAAAAATCATTTCCAGAATTATTTTTGTCTGTCAAAGTAAGTTTTAACCCACCTTCAGAACCAGTAGTAGCCGAAAATATATCCAATATAGTTTTTTCCAATTTATTAATGACTCTTCCTATCAGTTTTGCATCTAGATTTTTTCCTTCTTGGATTTGAGATAGAATTGTTGCGTATGAAATGTAAGACAAACGCGATATTCCATCTGATGAGTCAACGTAGGCAGAATTGATGATAGAAGATGCTGCAGAACGGGCTAAAGAATCTAGAATGCGTAGCAAATCTGGATAAAAATTGACCTTCGTTTTTACAGAAGTATCTTTCCCTGAATTCCCCTCTAGATTTAGAAGTAAATTTCTCTCTGAATAGTTTTCTTCCAAACACTTTGTGTGTGCTGTAATCAATTGGTTAATTACAACAGCAGCTATTGTACGGATATCAGGTCTCATCCAGACAAATTTATTTGCTGAGATTGATGACGAAAAAGAGACAGCAAAGCTTTCATCATTGGTCACACTCATGGAACGGCGAGTACGTCCTACTCGCGAGGATCCTTTGCCTGACTTTGAGGATGCTTGAGATTTAGACGCAGATGAAGTCATCCATGTGGTAATGTGTTCAGGTGATATTATACCAAATATAATTCCAGCATATATATCGATACCCCCTGTGGGTGCACGAACTCCACAAGAAGTACCAGTCTCATCGACTAAATCAATAAGACGACAAGCCAAAGCGATGCAAGCAACGTTACCCGGGATCGAGGGCCCAGTTTTTGATGTGTTCATATTATGAATTTGGGTAGCATCGGCTTTGTTTTTGTTCTTTGTACCTTGCCGAGTTCTACGTTGTGAAATTAGTCGTTTGGGTGTATTATTTATACGTGTAGGAATTGAAGACGAAGGTGATTGCAAAATTTGCGTCCATCTATAATCTGAAAGAATCTTATTGGCTACTTCAAGTGCTGTATATTGACCTTTGCATAGCCATGTAAAAGATGTTGATCCCCATCTTCGAACTGAAATACGGCCGTCAAAAGTAATGAGTGATTCTGGAAATGCTTCCGGTAGTGTTTCTTTTGACATTTGGGTACTAGTTTTTGATACCTTCTGTTTACGTGCTCGTTTGGAAGAAGAAGATCCTACTGATGATTTGGATGTTTCTTCACTATCTATCGATAAGTGTTGTACTTTCTTCTTTGTCATATTTGACTCTAAAGAAGCTTCCATAAAATGTTTCAATCGTACATTGATAACTTTCTCAACGACTTCACATGCCTCGAGAAACTCTTTGGATTGATTAAATTTATTATCTGTTGTACGCAACGAAGAACCCCAAAAATTGATTGAGGAGATATTTGGTTTTTGAGAAAGATATACCATCATTTCCAACGCTAAAATCGAGTTCCACAACCCATCTCTTCTCAGTATACTTTCTGGTGATGAGGTTCCACTGGATTCAAGGTCACCTAACTCTTTTACAGAAAATTCAGAAGTCAGAACTTGCATCGCTAAAGTGGACCCCAATGTTATACTAACAATAGCTCGGGCGACTGTCCCTCGGGAGCATAAAAGAGGAGAATTGGAATTTGTATTCATGCTTCCATTCGCAGAACATCGTTCCAACCGAGGGCGATCGGATAAAATACTTTTGCTAAGCAAATGGCATAATGAAGATAGAACGGAGGCAATTTCGATCGCATCGTGCTCAGAAGTACTAGAGTCGTTTTTTTTATTATTTTGGGTTGATTGCAGATTCGAAATCAATGAATTGATAGTAAAAGTGGCAATATAAATTAAATTAGCATCTGGATGCTTATGAAAACAGCTGACATATTGCTCTTTTTGCGTCTTCCCTGAAACTTTCGAATCATTGATTTCTTTTCCTCCATCTTGCAATGCTTGTAAAGCAAAGGAGCACCGAGCACTCGATGAAGAAAGTGAAGTAAGACATGCGATAAATTTTTCCAGCACTGAATTTGAAGTAGAATCGATGGAGGAACTCCGCCGTTTACGGCGAGTTGCATTTGAAGATTTGGACGGAGATGGGGGGGAAGAAGGAGAACTTCGACAAGAGGAATATGAAAATGAAGAGGAAATTAGATTAAATCAAGGAAAAAAGAATTGGTCACATGCACATCAAGAAGATATCTTTCTAATCTTTTCTTCAGGCAAAAAAGTTTAGAACACGCGGGAATGTTCATATAGAGATGTTACAGTCCACTGAGCACGGTCGATTCATCCAGCATCATTTGTAGGAGATACGGAGTCAATTTTTAAAACGTACCTAGTTCCGTTTCCTTTTGATGTTGATGATGACCGTTTCCTTTTTGGAGGCATGATGAAAATGTATCTTTGCACTTGTTATTTAATCAAAGGTTTCTTACTGGAGTTCGGCGAAAGCAGTGGTTATACAATCATAAATACACCTCTTTCTGTCTTTTTCATTTTCCTGTGGCTTGAAGAGTGTCAGTCTATTGGTTGAATTTCTTTCGGGTTAATGACTGATCCTCAAACTACAGTATTGCTCAAACACTTTTTTATTTTTTGTCTCAAGAAATTGATTGATTGTGCTTGGTGATCCGATTTTTGATTTTACACTGTATTTTGTGTAGATTATTTATACTATGGAGCAGTAAAAAAGGCATCATGCAGAATGAGTATATAGTACGGAAAATAGATTCTAAGAATTTTACCCGAAAGGGTCCGTCTCTGAGAGTGGGTGAACGGGTGAGCGGGTGAAATCCTTCTCAATAAATTTATCAAAATAATTATTATTAAGATTAGAGTTTCATAATTACCCTCCATTCTGGAAGGGTATGCTGGATTATTTTAAAGGCCTACAATTTCAAACAAGCAAAGAGTTGATCGATTCATTCTACAAAAGATATGAAGAATGACATGGTGGAAACAAGTGGCACCTGCGATGTTCCCTTATCAAAACTATCCATTCAAAGCGTTGAACATAACGAATGTATTTCTGATGATGCAACGCAACATCAATTAACCAAGAAAGACCTCATCCAGCAACTTGAGCAGTTAGATAGCAGTGAACCAAATATCGAAGGAATTGAGTTTGTTAACTACCAAGATGAGTCTCAGCTTGAGTCTGTCATGAAACTGGTTGGACAGGACTTGTCAGAACCATACTCTATCTTTACATACCGTTACTTTCTTCACCATTGGCCTGAACTGTGTATGCTGGCTGTTTCTACTACTAAAAAAACTCCCATAGGCTGTGTTGTATGCAAGATCGATATAGAGAATGAAGAAGAAGGTCAAGGCACAAATTTGAATACTAGTGATAACTATGATTGTCTTCAAATATCCTCTACATCTCCAAAAGTTAAAGCGGGTTACATAGCAATGCTGGCAGTTGAAGAATCATATCGGCGGGCTGGGATAGGTTCCGCTTTGGTGCAACGCATTGTGAAACGGATGAAAATTTTCAGGTGCACATCTGTCACTTTGGAGACGGAAGTAAGTAACGTGGCTGCAATGAGACTCTATGAAGAACGCTTGGGTTTTATCAGGGAGGAGCTTCTAGTGCGATACTACTTGAACTGGGGGGATGCCTACAGATTACGACTTTGGTTCGACGATGAGGCTAACGAGGATGAAGAGCAATCAGAAAAAGAACCACCCCCTTCTGTAATAAGGGGAAAAAGAAGAAAAAAATAGAAAAAAGTAATTCATTCTCTAAAGAAATTACTTTTTTCGGAACATCTTGCCGATATTGAAAAGTCAAAGGAAGAATGCTGTGTAAGGTTTTCATGGCAAATGAATTATAATAGCAGCAAAGATGCGAAGACAAAAATATTGCGTTAATAGTGTTAAGTTCAAGATTATTCTTGCATGGTCTATTGACTTATCACGATATAACCGACATAATAATAATAATAATTTTGAATACTTGTAAAAAATATCAACTTTTGGAATGATCTTTTTCAGCAATTTTAAAGAAACATTTAACTGAGCTTAAAAGGAATCAAATGGATTTCCTTTCTTCTCTACTGGGGGTTGTGGAGGAGGTAATTGAGGAGGAGGTGGAGGAGCCTCTTCTGGAGGTGGTGGTGGAGGGACATCTGGCACTTTCGAGCTAATTTGAGCTGGGGAATTCTGCATTTGTGGAGGCAATGATGTTGGTTGTACAGGATTCATGGCACCTCCCATATTCATTTGGTTTCCTGCAGGATAAGTTGCATTATTGAGAGAATTAGCTTGATTCATGCCAGCTGACATTGCCATCATTTGTGAATGTTGTTGCATTTGGATTTCTTGCATTTTAGTTGTGATAACTTGTTGTATCATAAGGAGTTCCTGGAATGACAAATTTTGAATCATCTGAGTCAATTGTTCGATTCCCAAAGTTTGCATCTGTGGTTGCTGTTGCATAGATGGCTGCATCATGTTGCCATTCGTATTTGTAAAATTGCTGTTATCGATTCCATTACTTTGTTGCATTGGTGGTTGCTGTTGCATAGATGGCTGCATCATATTGCCATTCGTATTTGTAAAATTGCTGCTATCGATTCCATTACTTTGTTGCATTGGTGGTTGCTGTTGCATAGATGGCTGCATCATATTGCCATTCGTATTTGTAAAATTGCTGCTATCGATTCCATTACTTTGTTGCATTGGTGGTTGCTGTTGCATAGAAGGCTGCATCATATTTCCATTTGTGTTTACAAAATTGCTGTCGTCTATTCCATTATTTGGCATGGGAGCGAGTTCAACCTCTGAACTATCCGGGGGCGCCTGTTCATTCGATAGCGTTACGTTCGCCTCCGTCGCGATATCATCCACCGCAATGCTTTCAACTTCTGCCGACTCAGTCAAATGGGCATCGTCGGTTTGCTTTTCCCTTCCAGTAGAGAACTGGATAGTATAGAATGGTTCAAGGTCATCATCAAGATGAACCTTCACAATTTTCACCTGTGTTTTGGTTCCATCCTTTTCCTTGTAGAAAATTGATTGTCCACCTGTATACTTGGACTCTGCTTTTGATTTTGATGGAACATTATTCATTGAGTTTTCATTTTGATTTATTGACAAACCTGAAAAGGCATCAAATGGATCTCTTTCTTCTTTGTCTGTTGTATCCATCGTCTTTGCTTGTTCAGGTTGCTTCTGCTGAAAGGTTTGTGAAGGAAAGTTTCCAAAATTTTGGGGTTGAGAAGATGGAGGGGCACTTTCAAATGAAGGATTAAAGTCTGATTGCATCGGCTGTACTTGATTATTCTGATCAAAATTTGTGTTAAATGAAGTGTTTTGCATTTGTGCAACAGGAGGGAAAGATGAATTACTTTGTGCCTGACTTTGGCTGAAGTCAGCCTGGAATGCCGATTGTTGCATCTGTGATTGGTTGCCATTATTGGAGAAGTCGGCTACAAATTCTTCCTTTTGGATAGAAGGATTTTTAGGTTGAGAATCAAAGTTAGCCTGGAATGTTGGCTGCTGCATTTGCGATTGGTTACTATTATTGGAAAAGTCGGCTACAAATTCTTCTTTTTTGACAGTATTAGTTTGAGGTTGAGAATCGAAGTCAGCAACAAAAGGATCGTTCTTCTGATTGTTTTGTTGAGAAGAAAAATCCGCCTTGAACGGATCATTCTTATTATTCGTTGGTTGTGAATTAAAGTCAGCAACAAAAGGGTCGTTATTTACGCTTGCTGATGGTGCATTAAAGTCAGCAACAAATGGATCATTTTTTTGCGCAGGTGGTTGAGAATCGAAATCTGCCACGAATGGGTCGTTTGAGGAGGTATTAACGTTTGAACTAAATGGGTCATCTGGCGCTTTGTTATTTGTCTCTGGTGCATCCCATCCACCAAATAAGTCTACTTCTGGTGCTGATGCCGTTTTTGGTGGAACAGAAACGATTGTGGCACCGCTACTATTTTTTGCTTTGCTTTTTTTCTTCTTCACCTTTTTCTCATCACTGAAACTACTTCTTCCTGATTCCTTTTTTTCCTCCTCCTCTGCTTCGTTATAATTATAATCAAGCCAAGCCTTATCAAGATATTTCCTTCGGATCCAAACGCGCAAAAGTTGAGGATCGTTATTATCCATAGGTTCTCTAAGACGTTCTCTACCACTGTTTGGATCATAACGAGCTAAATATAAAGCGTTCGCAGCCTCGTTTCCACCTTTCGCCGATTGTATTTTTTCAACTTCTTCCTCAGTAAATAAAGAATGTCCGATTCCTTTGATCCGAAACGAAAATTCTCGGCTACGGTACCATGTATTTTTTGAACAAGTAATTATGAAAGAAAAAACATAAGAAACATGATATGAATTGAAGGAAGCTCAATCAGCGTTTAGTCCCCATGAAATATGTCATGGCTGTACTTACTGTATACCAGCACATGCCGAACATACAAATGTACCAAACATAAGATTCACAAATTGTGGGAGCTTTATGGAAATTCACAATTGATTAAAAAAGGAAAATGAAAGAAATGGAGGTTATTACAATTGTAGAATTATCACGAATCAGTGCTGAGTTTCAAGCTTATCTGGAAGAATGTAATTACCTTCGTTGAGCAATCAGCGCATTTCTTATTACAGGGAAGGCGTTGAAGTTTTCGTAATACCTCTTCAGGTGTGAGTTTCGCTACTTTACGAGTACGAGCAGTCCTTGTGCCCGTACTGGAGCCTGGTTTTCGCAGCATTGGATCTGAATACCTGTTTCGTCAAAGCTTTATTTGTTGTGATAAAAATAACCGATGAGAGAGGATGGCTCCAAGTACATGGAACTCCCTAAGCACGAACAAACCAATATCTCGAAAATTGGCATAAATGACCACACGTGTTGGTCATATAAATATGATGCACGTAGGTTTGTACGACATTTTGTAAAATTCTGTTCGGGGCGTTAATAGTTATTTCTTCTACTAGTTGCGAAATATATTCTTAACTCTCCGGTTTTGCAAAATTAGAGTGGGGGCTCGTAGATCCCAGTACTTGACGATTATTTATTCTTAATGAGACCGAAGGTCGAGTT
>Ga0209092_10000666_pt1 | contig 34366 bp, 28 predicted proteins | sample FraStrMetagenome_FD_187446 | JGI IMG/M metagenome (GOLD analysis project Ga0209092, IMG submission 187446) | Marine eukaryotic phytoplankton communities from Arctic Ocean - Fram Strait ARC3M Metagenome (SPAdes) (version 2) | ecosystem: Environmental > Aquatic > Marine > Oceanic | place: Fram...
TCGAGATAGAGAGAACTGGGGCGAGAACCAGCCAGAACCGTTAAGGGAGATACCACCTATGCAGATTGATGTCGACTCTAGGGTTTTCGAGGGTTAGCTTTCTTGTAGTCCACCACCTTATTGGCTCCTACAGCGGATTTGTCGTGCTTTGAACCTTTCCGGTTGATCGTGATGTTGAATGCAACCTTATCGTGGTCGTGTTCACCGCCCTGTATCTCATTGGGGTCATCACCGCGATGTATAAATAGCTTTGGGCGAACTGTCTGCAACCTTCTGCTGTGGTTAGACATTCCAGTATGATTTCCAAGTTATTTCTTTTTACATCTCCAAGAAGTCATCAATTTCATTTAAGATTTTCTCATGGGCTTTACTGTCTAGGATACCGTGCTTGGTCTTGAAAACTTCTAAACGAACATTTTTCGACTCTGACTTAAGTCGTTTATTCATGTTTTTAACTTGACGGTGGTGATTCGACTTTTTATCCGAAATTAACAAAACATGCGCTGCAAATTGTCCTGCATAGTTGATAGGCGACAAATCTTGGAGCGCAGTATCCGATTCTTCCAGTTGAGGAAATATTTCTTTAAGAGCCTTCCTATTAAAATCACGATCTGGAAAATCAGAAAGATCTGTTATTGGATCAACTACAGCGATTGATTTATAACGATTTGGGTAATTAGCAGCGCTCAGGAGCGCCAAATATCCACCATATCCATAGCCAATCGCATGGATTTTCGTCATATCCAAGCTATAGTGTTGAGACAAAAACTCAATACCATCATCTATATCTTGTAAGATTAAATCATTCTTTAGACCCATATCTGCATTTTTGAGTTCAAATCCAAAACCATCAGTAGACCTATAATTTGGGCTAAAGACTGCATAACCTTTAGCAGAAAAAAAATCAGCCTTTCTTTCGAACCCAACGCTACTGGTCTCACCATACCCGTGCGGAATAACAATTAGTGGGATCTTAGCGTTAGTATTCGCCGTGACTGGTAGACGAAGGATTGCTGGAATTTTCGTACCATCAGATGACGTATAGGTAAGTAATTCCCTTTTCGCTAAATGTTTGATCTTTGGGAAAGCTGATTTGAGTCTGGTGAGAGATAATGTTGACGTATTAAACAGAAAGTAATCGAATGCACCATTTTCGCCACTGATAAACACAATTATCTTCTCTAAGCTATCTTCTCCTGAGATGTAAGCAACCTCGCTTCTAGGAAAACTTTTGTTCAAACGCTCAAAAGCAGAATTTATCTTGGCATCTATAAACCGTGTATTGGGTTTAAGCCCGCCATAAACAACGCCTAAAGTTTGATAATCACGATTATTAATGAAGTGGTTAGCATCCCGATCCATATCGGTAAAGATTGAGGTTTCCTTAGAACCATCTGTTAGGGAGACTGATAACACAGAACTAGGATCTAACTTGCCCCCTAATATGTGTAGTTTGTCTTGATTCTCCGACAGAGACCATCGGATGTTCCGCATACTTTCGAGAGTTATTAAAACTTGCCATTTATCTTTTTTTACGAAAAAGTGTATTTCGTTGCTGTCTTCGTCCCAGTCAATTCGAATAAGAGGGTTATTCTCTCGGTCGACCATCCACGAGCGGGTTTGCCGCGTTCCCCTTTCCAGTATAGAAGACTTCCCTGTTTCTAGGTCAGCCAAATAAAGCGCTGTGGACTGACGTTTATCGAACTGTCCCATTGCCAGTTTTGCTGAATTTTTATCGATCCCATAAATGGAAAGATCCGCCCGGAATAAATCGCGCAACCAACCCGAAGCAAAGGAGTTTGCCGACACATGAGAACCCCAATTAAGTTTTATTTTTTTATTTTTGTTTATATTAAATAGGAATTTATCTCGGCCTACTATGGTTCTTCTATAATCTGTAACATCTACGATTAAATGATCATCTGTCAAAAAATCTAGTTGATCAACTCGTGCGTCAGGAGAATTAAATCCCGCCTTCAAGCTCATATCAGTGAGATTTAGGATCAAAACACTATTCTCTCCACGTTGTCGATCAATATAGGCTAGGGTCTCCCCATTTGGTGATATTCTGAAACTTTCGTATTCCGCATCTGCAACATAGTGCTGAGCCACCGGCGAGGTATCGTTGGCTAAAGCGGACGTAGAAAGGGCAACTAAAAAGATTGTTACTGTGAGTCTTGACCAATATCTGATACTCAGCGCGTGTTCGTTTGAAATCAGTCTCATGAATAACTCTCCTTGAATGTTACCTAATCATAACTGAATACTCCATTCAGTCAAATGATGGCGAGATTGAGGTGCCTCCTTTTTATGCGCTAATCTGGGTCACGTTGTCTCTGACAGCACCTGTGTTAAGGGCATAATCAGCATATGTCTGCATCATTATCCTGCGTTTTTCTACCATTGTAGTTCGGTGATATGCCGCTACAGAAGCATCTGGAATCTTGTGGGCGAGGGCGTGTTCAGCCATAGCGCCGTCAAAGGTGGTCTTGTCTGCTATATAGTCTCGGAAGGTCGAGCGGAACCCATGAGCTGATATGTTGCGTCCCTGTTTATCTTGCCATTCGCCATTCTTGTTCAGTCGTTTCAATACTGATGACATACCAGCCTGTGAGAGATGATTACCGTTGGATAGGTTGGGAAATACGTATTTACTGATCCTCAATTTTTCGAGTTCTCTCAGTTTTGCTACAGCCTGAGTTGATAACGGTATTTTGTGTTCCTTTTTTCCTTTCATACGGTTTGCTGGGATCACCCAAAGGGCTTTATCTAGGTCAATTTCTTTCCATGTCGCCTTGAGCGTTTCAGTGGTTCTCGTCGCACAGAGAATGCATACCTGTAATGCACTCGCTCCCATTCCTGATGATTGGCTGAGGGTATTCATAAATTGAACTAGCTGTTCATGAGGCAGGGCAGGGTGATGGCGTTCTTCCTTAGGTACTTTAGCCTCTTTAACTTTTGCCGCTGAGGTTAGTAAACCTGATAGATGTCCCCGCCATTGCGCTGGATTTTTGTCTGTTCTCAAGCCTAGAGCATCGGCTCTAGTTATAACGGCCTCGATACGACCTCTGACGCGGTCAGCTGTCTCTGGTATCTCGTTCCAGATTGGATTCAGGATAGCTAATACGTGATCTGTGGTGACTTCTGTGATTGGTAGTTGGCCTATGATAGGAAAGGCATATGCTTCGAGTGACCTAATCCATTGCTTGTTGTGCTTCTGATTAGACCATCCTGACCGTTTTTGCTCATATGTCTCGTAAGCAAGTTTCTGAAATGTATTTTCACGATTAGCATCTTGTGCTTGTTTCTGGATTTCTGCTTTCTCAGTAAGCGCAATTTCGAGTTGCCTCTTCTTGTGAGGGTCGAGACCTTGGGCGAGCATAAAGTTAAGTTCTGTTGCGCGTTTTCTGGCATGACTCAAGGTGTTTGTCAGAGCATGGTAGGGCGAAAGAGAGTATTTACGTGTTTTTTTATGTAGGGTATATCGAAAGCTAAAATCGCGCGAGTTGCCCTTGATTACTAGATACAGCTTATCCCCTAAATTATGAGGCTTCTCTAAGCCCTCTCTTAGGATCTTTTCGAAACCCTTTTGCGTAATCTTCTCTGCCATGTGAGACCCCCTGATTAAGCTTCTAAAATCGTATCTAAGGCTGTTAAGACTATCGGTCTACACCTTGTCTTGGTATAGCGCTGTACTCTTAAGCATAGGTTATAGGTACAATATTAGGTACAATTTATCTACCGTATTCAGTAGTATAGTACAGGACAGCATAGGAAGGGTAGATGTTTAATAGCCAGTATTTATGGGGCTATAGGGCATATTTATGGACATTGCCGGAAAGCTATGGACTAAAGTTAGGAAGACTCTCTCTCCGCCAAAAATAATCCTCCGCATCACAGATGCGGGGGGGGTGCGTCGAAAGACGGCTGAGACCCCTAACCGGTTCGAAAAATACGACGGCATTTTGGACGCCAGAGGTGGTGCGAAGGTTGCACGCACATGCACACAGATTTCAGTAAGTCAGGATTAGTCTGCCTACGATCACCGAAGAATTATTGATTAACTCTTTAGCTTGGCTCTATCCAGCTAGGCTATTTCCCCGCTAGAGTGATAGGCTTCTCCTCAGTTATCCAGTGATAAAAGTTACAGCCTGTAACTGTACATAATCTTTTGAAGGACAATATTGGAGCGCAGAGCATGCCAGATCACGATGACATTCCAGACTATCACGGCTCTTCAGTGCCAGCGTCTACCGCGCTTCCTGAGCAGGGCAGCAAGCTAAATATACTGTTGGTTACTCGTGGGCACCCGTTTGATCGCGATGCATTTTTTGATGTTTTCGATAGCAACCCTGATATTCAGTACTCCAATGTCGAGCATCCGGCGGCTCAATTTATGTATAACCCAGAGATGGCGCAAAAATTCGACTGCTATGTGCAATATGATATGCCAGGGGTGGAGTTTGGCGCTGATGGCCCAGAGTATGCCGAACCGCCTGAATTTTATAAACAGGGCCTGCGCGCTATGGGCGAGGCGGGCTGCCCGCTCGTTATCATGCATCATGCCGCGGCCGCCTGGCCCGCTTGGCCCGAGTGGGCTGAAATTGTTGGTGGCCAATTTCTCTATACCCCGATGCAGTCTCGTGGGGTCGAGCGACCTGATAGCGGCTACAATATAGATGTTTCTCACAGGGTAAGTCCGGTTATGGATCATCCCATTACCCGCGGTATAGAGCCCTTTGATTTAGTCGACGAGGTGTATCTTTCGGAAGTGTTTGAAGATTCTGTGATTCCCCTTTTTACCTCCAACTGGACATTTAGTCGTGACCATTTTTACTCGGCGGCCAATGCGGTGGTCGGTGGTCAGCTCAATTCCAATGCCGGCTGGGATCATGATGATGGGTCAAATCTGGTTGGCTGGATCAAGGCATACAAAAACTCACCCCTGGTATACCTACAATTTGGCGATGGCCCAGCAGCCTATAATAATCCCAGTTATAGGCGCATTCTGGCTCAGGCTATCCAGTGGGCGTCCAGCGCTGAAGCCAAGGCTTGGGCACTTGAAGTGAATAACACTTGATAAATAGCGTTTACGGCAAACAATAAATTTTTGTCACAGGCTGCCGGAGCGGAGGGGGTTCCTGAGGGCTTGTTATTATTAATGTATCTGGGTAGGTCCATTAGATGTTGGTTTAAAAAAATTAGCACCCCTTATGGGATCCTTAAGGTAAGTCCGATTACCTTGTTATATAGTTGAGACTACTAGAAAAACTCACTTAATATTTAATATCCACTAAGCCAGATTATTTGATTTCCGGATTCTGCTCAGTTGTTACAAAATAGCCTATTGGGTATGTTTGACTTAAATCATTCAAAAGGGTACTTTGAGCTGAAATTCAATGAACGGTAGACTCATGCGAAAAATTACTTTCTTCCTTTTCTTAATGCTTCCGATCAACAGTTTTGCAAATGATACTGTCGATTGTCATTCAGCTAATTCTGATGTTGGAGACTCTGCATATTGGGCAGAAAAATCTATAGATTTATTTGCTAAAAATAAATTTGAGCAAGCAGTTAAAACTGTCGATGCTTGCTTTGGGTTATTCTCTTATGCTGCTGTTGTTATGCAGAAAGACTTCAATGCTAAAAATTCAAAAGCGCCACCGTCTGGTAAGGTGAACAGAAAAGAAAAGAAGAAAATTTATGCTAATTGGGCTGTGAACGATGTTTCGGTTGCCTTATGGGCTAAAGCAAGGTCTCTTGAAGAAATGGGTAATATAGAGCTCGCTAAAATTGCATATTCGCAGTGTATATTTCTCTCTCATGGCAGGGCATGGGACCCTAAAGGCTGGTTTTGGGTTCCTGCAGACGATTGCGCTAAAAGAGGACGAAAGCTTATTGAGTAATCTTGTAGCCTCTTGACGTAAAGAGTACGAGAGTTCTATTTCATGCTCCGCCATACAATCGAGCCTCTATAGATAGTAACTTATAGGGGCTTTTTTACGCCTGCTTGGTAGCAATATTATTTTCTAATTTCTCTAATCCCAAGGGTGATTTCCATTAAATAGTGAATAGGTGTATGCTCAAAATCAGCTAAATTCTAATGCTAATTAAGTCCTAAAAAATTTGACTGAGGGAAATAAAATGAATAACTATAAAATCCTACTATGTTTTGTTATGACGTCTTTGCTTTCTATCAATACCTTTTCTGGTCACCATGAGGAATCTGCCGGAACGCTTATAGGTGATGTTGAAATGACTGAAAAAGCCCACAGTGAAGGGTTCAATGAGATGAAAAAAATGTTGGGTAAATGGGAAGGCAAGCTGACTCAGTTTACCGGCACTGTTATCGATGTATCTTCAGACTTTAAATTAGTTTCAGGTGGCAATTTAATCACTGAAAGCCTAGTTGAAGATGGCGTGGAAATGCTGACCACTTATTCAGATGATAAAAATGGCGAGTTAGTTGTTAAGCACTATTGTGCACTAGGTACGCAGCCTGTCTTCAAGGTAGCGCAAGTATCAAGCAGCACCCTAGAGGTTGCTCTTGATGATTCTCAGGGGGGCTATCATCCCAAGCATCACAGCTATGTCAATTCTATGAAATGGACGCTCAATGAAAAGGATGCCAATGTGGCAGTGGTTGACTCTACTCTGTATCTGGATGGAGAATTAGTTGAACAGCAGTCAGTGATCAGCCGCGTTAACCAGTAAATTAAAATCAGAGGATCAGTATAAATCTTTATATCTAGTGTTTATTTAAACGATTTTTACTGGTTCTCTACTCTTGCAACATCTCTTTAATAACCTCCCCACTCTGGTAAGTAATTCCACCATTTTATTGTGGATATCAGATTAAATTTCGCACAATGACCACCGACGATAAACCAATCCAAAGGGTGTTAAAGGCCACCATCGTAGGCAATAACTTACGCTCAGAGACCCAGATCAGCAGGCCGGAAGTAAATAATGTAATCACATGCAGCTGCCAGATTTCTTTTTGCCAAATAAGCCCGGGCAGAATAACAGCAGCTTTGGCAAGCCAGGCCCCAGCCTCTACTATGTTGTAATTCACCCAATAGCCCTCTTGGAACCACAGACGATAGCTGTTTCCAATGTTGGCATAGCCGACTCTAAAGTAGACAAAGGCGGTAATGCTAAAAAAGGCTATAGAAGAAATAATAATGTCCAAAACTCGCTCCGATAATGGTTTGCTTCTCAGGGGCAGATACGCGGTACAAAGAAAATAAGATTTAACTTGCGGCTCACAGAATTAAATTATCCCTATAGAGCAATGGTTACAACTCTAAATAAGCTCGATACAAAGGGTGGGGCGCTTCAGCTATAGCCTAATTTAATAGGTCCACAAAGTCCGAGAATTGTACCAGTAACTGCTCAACGCTATCAGCAGTATTGAGCCTTAGCAGTGGTGTTTTATTATCAAAGGGCTCCATCTCGGCAAGTTGGCTGCTGAGCAATTGTGCGGGCATAAAATGGTCGCGTCGGTTAGCTAAGCGCTCAGTGATCAAATCTGGATCGGCTTGCAGTAAAACGCCAGCAGAATTCTTATACGCGCTAAAGATAAGGTTCCTGTGCTGCTGTTTTAATCCGGAGTAGGCGAGGATGCAGCCTTTGCTAGCTGATTCATATTCGCTTAGATGATTATATATACGTTCTATCCAGGGTGCTCGCTGAGTATCCGTTAAGGGTATGCCCTGTGACATCTGTGCAATTGCTTCGGCACTATGGAAGGAGTCCGCATCTACATAGGTTAAGCCAGAACGTTGCGCAATTTCATTGGCCAGCGTTGACTTACCGGTTCCCGATACGCCCATAACCACCACCAGTAAAGGCTGTAGTCTGTGATGGGCGGCGTTTTCTAATAAGGACATTATCAGTCTCTATAGGTGTTGTTGTTTGCGCAATCATTAATTGGCGAAAAAGGGTCAAAAGTTTATATTTAATCGATTGTGCAGTAGTTGTAACTGTTCCTATTGTTACATAGAATGATTGCGCAACCAATAAGCCGTTGAGATTAACTGACTCCGTTAGGCCAGCGTCAAACTTTATAACTAAGGCATTTTTTATGAACTCTGCTATTAAAAAGCTGATCCTGTCAGCCTGTTTTATTGCTTCAGTCGACAGCGTAGCGGCTACGGCCTCTTATTTAGACGCCAGTTTATCGTCCGATAAGCGGGTCGAACTGTTACTTGAAGAGATGACACTGGATGAAAAAATTGGCCAAATGTGCCAGTTTGTCGGTGAAGCATCGGATATCGATTTTGATAGCAAGGACACGAAGACTGATTACACCTTAGCTTTAGGGGCCCGAGCGGGGTTAATTAAAGAGGGCAAAATTGGCTCATTTTTAAAAGTATCGACTTTTGAAGAAGCTAATATTTTACAAAGTTTGGCTGAAACCTCTCGTCTCAAAATTCCCCTGCTTATCGCCACCGACGCGATTCACGGGCACGGCATGTATATGGATGCCACCACGATCTACGCCACTCAAATCGGATTGGCCGCGTCATTTGACCCTGAATTAGCCGAGTTAATGGCTGAATATACCGCCACTGAAATGCGCGCAACGGGTTTTCACTGGGCTTATTCGCCCAATATTGAAGTCGTGCGTGACTCTCGTTGGGGTCGTATTGGTGAGACCTTTGGTGAAGATCCCTACCTAGTCACCGAAATGGGTAATGCCATGGTGCGCGGTTACCAGGGCAAAGACTTTGGCTCTGAGTCCAATGTAATAGCCTCTGCCAAGCACTTTGTCGGTGGCGGCATTGCCTATAATGGAGTCAATGGCGCACCTGCAGATGTTTCCGAACGTACCTTGCATGAAATATTTTTTCCCCCCTTTGTTGGCTCAATCGAAAATGGTGTCTACACCATTATGCCGGCCCACAATGAAATAAATGGCATTCCAGCTCACGCCCATGAAGGCTATTTAACCGATTTAATTCGCAATGAGTGGGGCTTTGACGGTTTTTACGTCAGTGACTGGATGGATATTCAACGCCTCGAAACCGCACATAAAATTGTCGACTCCGAAAAACAAGCGGACAAGGTGGCTGTGCTGGCCGGTATGGATGTGCATATGCAGGGCCCAGGTTTTTTCGACAATGTAAAAGTCTTGGTGGAAGAGGGTGAAATACCACAGAGCCGCATTGATCATGCGGTAAGTAAAATTCTCTACGCGAAGTTTCAGCTGGGGTTATTTGAAAACCCCTATACCAGCCAAGAGGTAGTCGATAATACACTGCTAAATAAGGCTCATCGGGACCTGGCATTAAAAACTGCACAAAAATCCATGGTGTTACTGAAGAACAATGGCGTATTACCTCTTAAGCAGGGCGTTGAGCGCATTTTGGTAACCGGCCCCAATGCTGATCATCAGGCGCTTTTGGGCGAGTGGGCTAGAGTGCAGCCAGACAATAACGTGATTACGGTCTTAGAGGGTATTAATCAGCAGTATGGTGCAGCCTCAACCATAGAGCATGTGGCGATTGCCCGGCACGAGCTTATTTCCGCTGCCGAACTATCTGCAGTGAGCCAATCAGCAGAGCAAGCCGATGTAGTCATTGCGGTGATGGGCGAAAACTCGCTGCGCTTTGATGCCAATAAAACCAGCGCTGAGAATGTTGACCGCCCGACACTGGACCTGGTTGGCAATCAAATTGAACTGCTTAAAAACATCAAAGCCAGTGGTGCCAAGTTAGTGGTGGTGTTGGTTAATGGGGGCCCGATTGCCTCGGAGTGGTTAACTGAAAATGCAGATGCAATTTTAGAGGCCTGGGAACCGGGCATGTACGGCGGCCAGGCGATTGCAGAGACACTGGTGGGCAAGGTTAATCCCGCTGGCAGACTGCCGATTACAGTGCCGCGCTCGGTGGGTCATCTACAGAGCTTTTATAATCATAAACCCTCAGCGTTTCATCGCGGAGGTTTTTACCTGAGTTCGCGCAAGCCGCTGTACTATTTTGGTTATGGGTTATCTTATACGACCTTTGATTACCGCAATCTCACTGTGCCAGAAACCATGACCACCAAAGACAGTCTCACTATGACGGTTGATATTAAAAATACCGGTGAAATGGACGGCGATGAAGTGGTACTGATTTACATTAATGACAAAGTCAGCACAGTGACTACGCCGGTGAGAAAACTGGTTGCCTTTAAACGCATACATTTGAAACGCGGTGAGCAACAGACAGTGAGCTTTACTATTGATAACAAAGACTTTGAGTTATTGGACCGCCATATGAAGCCGGTGGTCGAGCCCGGTGAATTTGAGATTATTATTGGTGACCATGTAAAAGTCGCAACAGTGATAGCTCAAGATTAAACACTATAACCATTGCTGCGAAATTAATATCGCAAGGATTTAATGTGGATTTATCGCTATTTTTTGTCGCCGGTGCCGGCATTGCGCTGTTGTTACTTTTGGTTGTCAAATTGCGTGTGCCCGCCTTTTTGGCACTGCTGATCACCAGCTTATTGGTTGGTTTAAGTTCTGGTTTAGAGCCGCAACAGGTAATAGATTCGATTAAAAATGGCATGGGCGGAACCCTAGGTTTTGTCGCTATAGTGGTGGGGCTGGGCGCTATTCTCGGTCAAATACTCGAGAGCTCTGGCGGTATCCAGCGTATTGCCGACAGCCTGATTCAGTCATTTGGCAGTGGAAAAATCCAGTGGAGTCTCGGGGTGACCGGCTTTATTGTCGCTATCCCAGTATTTTTTGATGTGGCCTTCATTATTCTGGCACCGCTGTTGTATGGCTTGGCCAATCGCTCTGGTCGCTCGCTTCTGTATTATGCGATTCCCTTACTGGCAGGTCTGGCTATTACCCATAGTTTTATTCCACCTACGCCGGGCCCTATAGCCGTAGCCGAACTGGTCAAAGCTGATCTAGGCTGGGTTATTTTATTTGGCGCATTGGCTGGTATTCCTGCAATGATTATCGCTGGCCCTTGGTTTGGTCAATTTATTGCCAACCGATTATTTGTTCCAGTACCAGAGGCCCATAGAGACCAGTCTACAGCAGCAGATGTATCAGCACCGAGCTTTGCTTGGATGTCATCGATTATTTTGTTGCCATTAGTATTGATTATGCTCGCCACTACCGCACCCTTTGTGCTGGTTGCAGAGAGTCCTCTGCTAACCGTTGTGAGCTTTTTAGGGCACCCATTTGTCGCACTGACTATTGCCACTATTTTGGCTTTAATCATTGCCCGTAAAAAATGTGATCTCAGTCGAGAGGCGCTGTTAAATATCGCCAATAAGGGTTTAGAGCCCGCCGGCGTTGTGATTTTAATTACCGGTGCGGGTGGGGCATTTAAACAAGTATTAATCGATTCCGGTGTCGGGCAAATGTTGGCATCGGTGTTTATCGAAGCGCAATTCTCGGTGTTTATTCTTGGGTTTTTAATCGCGGCGATTACCCGAGTGGCTCAGGGTTCGGCAACGGTTGCGATGATTACCGGGGCAGGGCTTATGGCGCCTATTTTGGAGTTGCAGCCTATGTCAGCGCCAAGCTTGGGTCTGTTGGTGATTGCCATTTCGTCTGGTGCGACTATTCTTTCTCATGTAAATGATTCAGGCTTTTGGCTGGTGAGTCGCTATTTGGGACTGAGCGAAAAGGACACCTTAAAAACATGGACAGTGATGACAACATTAATCTCTTTGGTTGGCTTGGCCAGTTGTCTGGTGATATCGCTGTTTTTGTAAGTGGATCAACTTAATTCTGGTACTGTTTAATTCTGGTACTCTTTAAATTTGGTACTGTTTAAATTTGGTACTGTTTAACCCTAATACTCTCTAATTCTGAGATTCGGCCGGCATGGTTTTTCTAGAGTAGGTGAAGAGGTTGTATAGCTAATGGACATTTTTTCTGATGACTAAGCCCCAAAATGGCAAGCGACTTACCCTAAAAGACGTAGCGGAAAAAGCGCGGGTTAGTCCTATGACTGTATCTCGCGTGGTCAACGGCTATGAAGGGGTGCGCGCTGATGTTCGGGAAAAAGTCCATGCAGCCATTACTGAGTTGGGCTATATCCCCAATCGCTCGGCATCCGTGTTGGCATCATCAAAATCAAAGCTTATTGGCGTACTTATTCCGTCTTTGTCCAATGTTGTATTTAACGATGTATTGCGTGGTATTTACGATATCGCGATTCCGGCTAACTATCAGGTGTTACTGTTCAATACCCATTACTCTCCCATTGAGGAGGAGCGTGCGATTAGAACATTGCTGGGTCAATCTCCAGAGGGGCTCATTATCACCGGTGGTGGGCAGACCGATGCCGCCAGAGCCATGCTAGAAGCCTCTGGCGTTCCTGTGGTTCAAATAATGGGCAAGGTGGACGCTCCTATTGATATCAATGTTGGGTTCTCACACTTCGATGCTGGCGTTGCTGTAACTCAGTCATTGGTTGCCAAGTCATACACTAAAATTGGCTTTATCGGCGCCCGCATGGATACCAGAGCCTGCGACAGGCTAGCCGGATTTGAACAGGCTTTATCCGCTGTTAACGGCTTGGACAAGACGCGCGTGATTACAACCCCTCAGCCATCTTCTGTGGCTATGGGTGCATCGCTATTTAGAGAGTTAATGGCCAATACTGAGGGAGACTGCGACGCGGTATTTTGCTGTAACGACGACCTGGCGTTGGGGGTCTTGCATGAATGTAAAAAGATGAATATTAATGTCCCCGAAAAGTTTGGGGTCTGCGGTTTTAACGATATTGAAATGGCCGCCTACGCCGAACCGGCACTGTCCAGTGTCAGTGTCAATCGCTATAGCATGGGCAGTAAAGCGATCGAGATTATTTTCCAAAAAATCAATCAGGCACTTAATCAACAAGCCAATCAGCAAATCAAACAAGACGACAAAGTTTTAGCCTTTTCGAATTATATAGATACTGGATTTGAGCTAGTTATGCGCAAATCAACCCGATAATCTTAAATCAAAATACCCAATCTATCATTAGGATTCCTACAGTGTTTACGACTACATATAGCGCCAAAAAAATCTCACTTATGGCTGTGGCCTGTTCTTCCATTCTGGCGACTTCATGTTCGGATATAGAGACCCCTAAGCTTGCCAATAACCTGACATCCATAGCTCAGGCCAATGCACAATATTGCTCTGCGGGCGCAGAAAACATAAGGCTAGATTTGGCTAATGTAGTCCTTAAACGCGAGCAAAATATTCCACTGATGTATCAGGGCTATAACAATATCGAAGGTCCTGTATGGCACGATGGGGCGCTCTATTATTCCAATATGGGCACCCATCAGCCGGATAAAAGCGGTTTTCAGTTAACCAACCAGACTACCATCTGGCGCTGGGTTGAGGGTCAAGAACCACAGGTTTGGTTAGATGACAGCGTAGCGGGCAGCAATGGTTTGGCGCTGGATAGCCAGGGTAATTTGGTGGCAGCACGACAGCTTGACGGCTCGCTGTCTTATATTGACTGGGAGAGCCAAAAGGTTACGCCCATTGTGTCCAGCTACAAGAGCAAGCGATTCAACGCGCCGAATGATTTGACCATTGGTCATGATGATACAATTTATTTTACCGACCCTAATTGGAATACCCCTTCAAACATTGACATAGAGACGGTTCAAGGTGGTGGCCAAGTGGGATCAACCGAGCCGGGGCAGCGCATTTATCGGGTCACCCGTTCGGGTGTAGTCAATGCCACCGCGGTGACTGAGCTGGTTCCGGCACTGCGCGATAAACCCAATGGGATTATTCTGTCACTGGATCAACAACAACTGATTGTGGGCGGGATGCAGGGACTGTGGGCCTTTGATTTAATCGCCGGTGAAGTATCGAATCCGAAGAAAATCCTAAACACGCCAATTGATGGTTTGGGAAAAGATTGCAGCGGCAATATTTACGCCACGACTACCAGACAGCTGGCCTCCAGATCTGATGGTCAGGTGGTGGTAATAATCGATAAAAATCACAATGAGCTAGGTCAGCTAAACGTTGAGGGAATCCATATTGTTACCAATGTTGCCTTTGGTGGTGAGGATGGCAAAAGGCTTTTTGTTACCGGTTTGACCAATCTGATGGATGGGGAAAGCCCGCGTCAGTGTGGTGCTGCTAGCTGTTTAGAAGCAGGGATCTATACTGCACAGTTAAATGTGCAGGGCTTTCCGTTTTAGCCGTTAAAGGGATTCTAACGACGGGTTTAAACGTGAACAGACTAGGCGAAGATTAAACGCTTTTTTCTGCACCGCTAAAATGCAACGCCTTATCCGTCTCTATGGGCAGACTAAACAATGCCCGCTCACTGCGAAAATCTTGGCTATTGACCCAGGGTGCCTGGTTGCCCTGTTTAGGCTGAAGGTGCATGCCCCGCTTTAGGTAGCCAGCGGGGAAGTCGGCAATCCAGTCTTTGGTGGGCATATCTCGCAGGGACTGCGGTAGCACTGGTACGACTTTTCTGGTCTTCGTTTCACGCATATGATTTAAGGCTCTGCAAACCCATTCTGAGATCAGATCTGCACGCAATGTCCAAGAGGCGTTGACATAGCCAAAGGTCGACACCATGTTGGGCACATCGGAAACCATAAACCCTTTGTAGGTGGTTAGTTTGGCGAAGTCTACGACTTGGCCATCGACACTAAACTGCGCGCCACCCATAACCTCTAGCTCAAGACCTGTGGCACCAACGATAATATCGGCGGACAAATGCTGTCCGGATTTCAGTTCAATTCCGGTTTCGGTAAAGCGTTCAATATGATCCGTTACTATATCGGCGCTACCGTTGCTAATGGCTTTAAATAAATCGTCATCAGGCACCAGGCAGAGGCGTTGTTCCCAGGGGTTATAGTTGGGCGTAAAGTGCTTCTCGACATCGTAATCCTTGCCCAGCTGCTTGTGTAACTGATGAATTAAAAAACGCTTGGCCACTGCAGGATAGTTGCGCGCTTGTTTAAAAATAAACTCCTGGAATAAGGTATTTCTGGTGCGCGTGATGGCATAGGCCCAGGTGGACGGCAAAATTTTTCGCAGGCTATTGGCAAACCAATCCTCAGAAGGTCGCGAGAACACATAGGTGGGAGAGCGTTGCAGCATAGTCACTTGCTTGGCTTTTTTTGCCATGGCGGGCACTAGGGTCATTGCCGTGGCGCCGGAGCCAATAATGACGACGGTTTTGTCTTGATAGTCGAGATCATCGGGCCAAAATTGCGGGTGAATCACTTTACCTTTAAAGCTAGCCACTTCCGGAAACTGCGGGTCATGAGGTTTGTCATAGCTGTAGTAGCCGGCACACATATAGAGAAAGTTGCAGGTCATCTGCACAGTCTGGTCGCTATCAGATTGGTGGACTTCTAATGTCCATATGGACTGTTCTGATGACCAGCTAGCGGAGATTAAACGGTGGCAGTAACGAATATGTTGGTCGATTTTATGTTCAGCGGCGGTTTCGCGAACATAGTCGAGAATCGAGGGACCATCGGCAATGGCTTTGGCGCCTTCCCAGGGTTTGAAGCTATAGCCCAATGTGTGCATATCACTATCACTGCGAATCCCGGGGTAACGAAATAGGTCCCAGGTACCCCCCATGGCTTCTCGTGACTCGAGCAGAAGATAGTCGCGCTCAGGGCATTTTTCGGCGAGATGACAGGCGGCGCCAATACCCGAAAGGCCTGCACCGACGATAATAACGTCGCGGTGCTCTCTGGTTAATTCTGCATCTGGTTGCTGTGCTAAAGAGTCCGACATTGCTAGTTTCCCTTGGGGTCCTTCGAGTAATTCGAATTTACAGTATAATTGATGGCGTAATAAGATGGGGTTCAAATACGGTCAATTAAGGGTTCATTTACCGCCATTTAAGGCTATGCCCCATCCTTTCAGGCTGTTGTCACGGATTAGCCTGAGATACTGGGCAGGCCTTTAAGTGGTTTTTTATTGCGCAACAGGGTTAGGGGTAGCATAAACAGCGGGAATAATGTTTCGTAGTGCATAGGTGTGAGACGCTGGCACAGATCCATCAGTTTGGCATCGGTACCGACAAGAATTCGGCTACGTTTCTTCAATACCCCATTGAGCATAACCTGGGCTGCACGACTGGGGTGCATGCCATTTTTCTGAAAGAACTCGGCCATGGCTTCCTGATCATCATTTAAACCGACTAGCTTGCCCACTAGGCGTTGAAAGGCATTCGCCGATTCCTCGCTTTTATTTATCCGCGCATTGCCGAGAATATTGGTTCCTATATGGCCTGGGTGAACACAGTGTATTTGCATCGAGCTACCTTTGAATTCTTTGGCCAGGCTTTCGGTAAAACCACGCACGGCAAATTTTGCAGTGTGATAAACCGATTGTCGTTCGACCACAATCATGCCAAAAATAGAGGAGGTATTGATAAGGGCGGCTTCAGGTCTTTGCTTTAGATGCGGCAAGAAGGCGCGACTGGAATTGATCACTGCCTGCAGATTGATATTCATCACCCAGTCCCAGTCGGTTTCCGACATATCTTCAAAGGTTGAGTCAACGGTAACGCCGGCATTATTAAAAACCAGATCAATATGACCCTGTTGAGATATAACGTCGGCAGGCAAGGCTTCTACTGCGGCTTTGTCTGCTACATCTAACAAATGGCTGGAGACCTTAATCGGGAAGTCCCCAAGCATTGCGACGGTCTCTGCAAGGGCTGCTTCATTGATCTCACAGACGGCTACATTGGCGCCATATCTTGCCAGTAATATTGCGAGGTAGCGGCCTATACCTGAGCCGGCACCGGTAATCACTGCCACTTTGTTAGAAAATGTTTGCATTGAAATTGCCTCTTTTTTTATTCTTTTTATTTTTGGCTTTAGGTGAATGCTGTGCAGTGCTGGACAGACCAATACCAGATTAAAGTCGCATTAACATAACAGTAACAGCCGCGCAGTAAGACTGCGACTAATGGTATTTGCAATCAATCTAAGCCCTGTATTGTAATTGACAGTCAGCTAAAGGACAGTGTCAAATACCGTCAATGAACTATTCATTTAGCGTCACTTTGCCATGTCTTTGAGGTCCTTATGCTCTCTCCAGTACTACCTGTATTAGTCGACTTACTGGCTGATCAGGGGATATCTGAAACCCAGTTGCTGGATACAACCGGCATGCGTGCTCTGGACTTAGACGCCACAACGTTCTTCAATTCTCAACAGGCGGACGAAATTTGTGGCCGAGCCATCAAGCTGTCCGGTGACCGATTGCTGGGTGCCAAGTTGGGCTTGAACCTCGAAATAGTCTCTCTCGGTATTCTGGGGTACGCGCTGATGACGAGCGCCACCGCCGGCGATATGGTGAAGATATTGGTACGTTATAAACGGGCAGTGCTGCCCAGTGTGCGTATTGAGTTGATACCTGGGGCTGGCACAGTGGAGTTGCACTGCTCAGCCGCCCATCTGCCAGAGGCGCTAGAGCAGTTTTATAAAGACTCACTGTTTGCTGGTTTAATCACCAATCTAAAGTTGCTCACCGATAATCGGGGTGCAGCGGCTAGCCTCGAATTGGATTATGGTCAGTCAGAGGATATGCACTTTTACCAATCCATATTTGGTTCGAAGGTTCGCTTTAACAGCAGCCGTTGCTGCCTAATTTTTGATGCCGCTAGTCTAGCAGTGCCGATAACCTCTTCAGATCCTGTGGCTCAGGATATCTTTCGCCGCGAGTGTGACCGCATTCTGGCCAACGATGATTACGCCGGCGTGGTTAGCGAGCGGGTCAAGCAGGTACTGCTGTTATCCCGTTCAGAATTTCCCACCGGTGCCGCGGTAGCCGAGCAGATGCATATGAGTGAAAGTACACTGCAGAGACGATTGGCCAAAGAGGGGACTCGATTCCAGCAACTGTTAGATCAGGTAAGGTATCGGCTAGCGCTTGAGTATTTGCAAGGCACAGAGTTGCCCGTGGCAGAGATTGCGGCTTTGGTGGGCTTTAGTAGTTCGGCTAATTTTCGCAGGTCCTTTAAACGCTGGTCGGCAACCACGCCAGCAAAGATTCGTCAGGCTAATGAGTTGGGCTAATGAGTTGGGCTAATGAGTTGGGCTGATTAGTCGGGCTAGCTATCTAAATTGTACTCGGCGTAATAGCACTAAGGAGCGTTAGCGTGATTTAGCAGTTAAAGCTGCCATTTTTGCTACAATCCCAAAGACTGATAACCTTGAACTAAAACAATAATAACAAGATTCTTTTATGCGAAATAATTCCCCTAGCCATCTATGGTTGTTTCTCTGTTGCAGTCTTCTCTGTATTCCGACTGTTTCCGCAGGCATTGTTATTGACGGGGTTCTCGATGAAGAGGAATGGGCTGGTGCCGAAATTTACACTGACTTTGTCACCGTGGAACCCCTCACTGGGGACTCGGCAAAATATGGTACCCAGGTACGAGTGATCACCAATTCCGACGGAATTTTTGTTGGTTTTAGCAATTATCAACCGGCGTCAGTAAAACGTGTGAATCGACAATTTGCCCGCGACGCACAGATTGAAGCAGATCGAAATATTGTCAGCATCGATTTTGATAGCACCGCGCTTGCCGGCTATGACTTTACTGTAGGCTCGGCTAATTCGCAGCAGGATGGCATAGTGACGCCGGGCGACTACTCCGGAGACTGGGATGGTACCTGGTACTCGCAAACATCGTCGAATAAGGATTACTGGTATAGCGAAATCCATATTCCCTGGACTGTGGCACCTATGACTGATGCTGGAGATGGTCGTAAAAAGATCGCTCTGTGGTTCTCCAGAGTGGTATTTGATGAATCCCTGCGCTTTGCTTTCCCCAACGCCTATTATTCGCGACCCACTTTTATGGAGGACTGGCATCCATTAGAAGTGGAGCAGGTGTCTACCTCAACCTTAGATTGGTTCCCCTATATAAGCTTCACCAGTGACCTGCACGACAGTTCATCAGGCGCGTCCAGTGGCGCACTTAATGGGGAGTTTAATGAAGAGTTTAATGAGGAGTTTAATGCAGGACTGGATTTTATCTGGCGACCCAATAGCAGCAGCCAGCTAACGGGTGCGATCAACCCTGATTTTGGCCAGGTGGAGAGTGATGATCTGGTGGTTAACTTCTCAGCATTTGAAACTTTTGTCACTGAAAAGCGGCCATTTTTTACCGAGAACCAATCCCTTTTTAGCAGCAATATTCGCAATGGTGATCAAACGCTCTATACCCGGCGCATCGGCGCTGGTCCTGCGGGACTGGGCGGTGGCCTCGTGGATATTGATCTCGCGGCCAAGGTGACTCATTTTGGTGAGACCATTGACCTGGGCCTTTTTGTTGTTAGAGAAGATGACTCCGAAGGTAATTATGGCGGTGACTTCCTATCCAGTAGGGTTCAGCGCACAGTTGATGGGTTGACTCTTGGACATCGTTTAACCTACGCAGAGAGGTCTATTCTCGATAGGGAAGCGACAGTGCAAGTGCTAGATATGATCTGGCGCAAAGATGAAACCACAGAATTTCGCGGGCAGGTTTTGCATGCCGATATTCAGCAACAAGGCAATAGTGTTAACGGTCAGGTGTCCGTGGACGAGCAAGATTTTGCGGGTTGGGCTAGTTGGTCCTATGCGCCCAATGATGAGTGGTACCACAGTGTCTATTTATCTCACTACGGTGATCAGTTTGATATGAACGATATGGGCTTTATGAAGCGCAATGACTTCAGAGAGTTTTCCGGTAGCACGCGCCACGATCGTCTGGAGTATGAAGCTGATTCAAATATTCTTTCCAGCAGTACGCTGTTTGAATATAACTATGTGGAGAATACTCAGGGCGATCGGCTCCAATTACGCGCTAACTGGGAGCATACCTGGATCTATAAGTCGACTCGTAAACTAGCTATAGAAGCTGGAGGCACGGCGTCGCGCTGGGACGATCGGCTGACCCGAGGCAATGGCCTGCTGGCTAAACCACCTAGATATTGGTTAGAAGTCAGTTACTCAAGTCCGCGGGGCAATGACCTAACCTTCGATGTTGAGGCCGAGGTTAAATATGATGATATTCAAAAGGCTACCTTGGGATTCGAATTTAGTGCCCAGAGATACCTAAGTGAAACCGTCACTTTGGGTACCAGCCTACGTTATAAAAAGTTACAGGAATGGTTGATCTGGGATTTCGATACAGCCCAGTTGGCGGGTTTTGAGGCTGATCGCTTTAATGCCGATCTGCGTTTTGATTGGTACCCATCGGCGCGACAGGAAGTGCGCTTAAAATTCCAGTGGGTGGGAATAGACGCGGAGCAGGTCGACAGTTATCAGCTCAATAGCGATGGTACTCTGGGCTTATCCACGAGTGCAGCGGCGAATTTCAGTCTCAGTGATACGGCGTTGCAGGTGCGTTATCGCTATCAGTTAGCCCCCTTGTCGGATATTTTTCTGGTCTACAGTCGCGGTGGTTACTTCTCCAGTGATGAGGGTGATGAGGGCCCGGGAACGCTGGTGAAAGAGGGCTGGGATGGGGTTCAGGTTGAATCTGTTATTGCTAAAATTCGCTATCGCTTTTAATGCTGGTAGTTTCAAAGGTTTGCGCCACTCAAAATACCCTATTTAAGGGAAAATAATGCATGGTAACTAGATGAATGCGGCAATAATGTAGACGGTCATATCAGATTTCCTGTGATCTAAAAGATTAAAGGAAAGGGGTTGCTGGCTGTTCTACATAAATGCCTTACTGGGGTATTTCCTGGCCCTGGCCATACAGCGCATAGGTCGCTTTAACCTTTGAGGGCAGTATATTAACCTTGCTTAGGTCACCATTGATATGGGGTAGAGCCAGCACACGCTTATCCATCACCCTAAACCACAGCCATGGAATATAGGCGAGTAGATACATGCCGTAATAGCCATTGGGCAGCTCTGGAATATCATCAAAATTACGCAGGCTCTGATAGCGACGAATTGGGTTGGCATGGTGATCGGAATGGCGCTGCAGATGGAACAGTGCCAGATTGCTCATAATATAATTGGCATTCCAGGAATGGTGTGGCTGGCAGCGCTCGTAGCGGCCATTGTCATTTTTCTTGCGCAGTAGGCCATAGTGCTCAATATAGTTGGCGGAGGTCAGCTGATACCAGGCCCAGAAATTATGCACCGCTAAAAACGGCAGCATTATCCAGCCGAACAGATAAACCAACGTACCCTGTAATACCAGGCTCATTAGATACGACTGCAAAATATTATTGTCCGTGGACCAGGTTGCCTTGCCCTGTTTGTTGAGGCGGGTCTTTTCTAGATTCCAGCCGCGCACAAAGGTGCCGGGGATCTCTCGCAGGGTAAAGGCATAGATGGATTCACCCAGTCTTGCACTGGCAGGGTCATCTGGCGTTGCCACCAGTACATGATGACCGCGATTATGCTCGACACAAAAATGGCCATAGGCGGGAACCGCCAGTGCTATTTTCGCCATAAGCTGTTCTAACGCAGTTTGTTTGTGTCCCAGTTCATGGGCAGTGTTAATTCCCAGGCCGCTGTAACCACCGGCAATAATGGCCATCACCAAGACCATCCACGGGCTCAGATCATTGGTGCCAACAACATAGGCCATTACGCCAAGTACGATAAAATGCAGGGGAACGGTAAGCATGGTCAGAATGCGGTAGTAGTTGTCAGCTTCTAATTGGGGCACCAGTTCTTCCGGAGGATTATTGACGTCGCTGCCCACTAGATAGTCGACAAAGGGCAGAATCAGATAGTTGACCGCCAACGGCAGGGCCAGAGTCCACTGAATGCCGGTTTGATAAAAGACAGCCACACCCATCAAGGGGAAGGCTGGCATCAGCATGGATATCAACCAAAGGTAGCGTTTTTTGTCGGTGTACGTAATCAGACCTTTATCTGGGTGCTCTAGGGTATAAGTCGCCATTCTGATCTCCTTCTGTCGCGTTTCGGGAACGTCTCTTTCCTAAATTGTAATTGACAGATTGGTAACATAGGGTGTCAAATACAGTCAATTGGCTAGTCATTTACCGTCAAATATAGGGTTTTCTGTGATAGTTTTATTTGCCACGGTTTTATTTTTTACGCGTTTATTTGTCACAGTTTTATTCGCCATCCTGAGGTGCTTATGATTTCGTTTGTGTTGCCTGTATTGATAGATCTGTTAGCAGAGCAGGGTATCTCCAAGACTCAACTACTCGAAAACACTGGGTTGGAGGGATTAGACCTCAGTAAGACACAGCTGTTTAGTGCCGAGCAAGCCGATGAGATTTGCGGCAGAGCTCTGGCGCTTGCGGACGATAGTTTGCTGGGTATCAAGCTGGGCACCCGGTTGGATATGGTTTCTCTGGGCATTTTGGGTTACGCCCTAATGACCAGTGCGACGGTGGATGATGTGCTTAAATTATTGGTGCGCTACAAGCGTGCGCTGCTCCCTAGTGTGCGTATTGACTTAATAGCAAGTGAAGGTTCTGTGGAGTTGCGCAGCGCAGCACCCCATCTTCCTCAGGCTTTAGAGCAGTTTTACAAAGATGCACTCTATGCGGGTTTGGTGACTAACTTGAAACTGCTTACCGATAGCCAGAGTGCAGTAGCCGAGCTTGAATTGAATTACGGACAGCCACAAGACCGAGCGTTTTATGAGTCGGTCTTTGGCTCCAATATTCAGTTTAACTCTAGTCGCTGCGGGCTGACTTTCGATGCTCAGAGTTTGGCGGTGACTATTTCTACCTCTGACCCTGTTGCCCAAGATGTGTTTCGCCGCGAGTGCGATCGGATTTTGGCTAACGACAGCTATTCTGGCGCAGTGAGTGAGCGGGTTGTGCAGTTGCTACTATTGTCAGGCTCAGAATTGCCCACAGCTGCAGCTGTTGCCCAGCAGATGTATATGAGTGAAAGCACTTTACAGCGCCGGCTAACCAGAGAGGGGACTCGATTCCAGCCGTTGCTGGATCAGGTGCGGTATCGGCTTGCGCTGGAGTATTTGCAGGGCACAGATTTACCTGCTGCAGAAATTGCCGCGTTGTTAGGTTTCAATAATTCGGCTAATTTTCGCCGTTCATTTAAACGTTGGTCGGGAACAACTCCGCTGCATATTCGGCAAGCCAAAATTACGGCTAGCACGCTTTAACTGCACTATATACAGAGCGTTTTTACTGCTTTAGTGGTGTCAGATTAGCAGCGGGATTATTGAGTTAGAAGGCTAAATGCTAAGGATAATAATTTAAATGAAAAAAGTTTATTTAAATATGAACTTTTCAGCAGATAGGGGTCTTACTTTATGTGCATGCTTCTTCCCCAAAGAAAATACACATTTTACCCCCCCCCTAGAAGAGCCCTGTTAACCCAGGGCTTTTTTTTGGCCTTAATAAATCGCTCGCTTTTAACTTGTTACCTTGAGTTAGATGGAAGAGTCTGTTGCGGGCTGGTTGAGATCCTTCGGCTTCGCTCAGGATGACAGGGGTGATGAGCTCAGGATGACCTGGGTGATGCGCTGAGGATGACAGGGGTAATGCGTTCGGGACGACCGAGGTATTAGGCGCAGGATGGTAGAAGTGCGGTGACCCGTTACCATTTAGGCTGTATTGTTGTCTTTATGGCAACAAAGATACCCATATAGCGGCATTTATCTGCGCTTTCAAGAGGGTAATAATAGCCATCCTTTCGTTAACGACTATGCGCCTGCGCCTAGCGAAGAATAACAATAATAATCGGTTAAAGACGGAATCCGGCCGGTTTCAGCCTAGGAGCAATCAATGCCAGCGAGCAATAGTCCGCTATTCAACTTTTTGACCAAGATATCAAAGATTGAAGCGTCGGAGGCCAAGGCTGTTCTCTGCTCATTTTTGTTTGTGGTGGTATTGATGTCCGCCTATTACATTCTGCGGCCCGTGCGGGATGCGATGGCCAGCGACTGGACTGATGCAGAGGTCAGTTGGCTGTGGACGCTTAACTTTTTTATCAGCACCGCGGTGGTGGCTGTCTACGGCATAGCGGTGTCGCGTGTCCGCTTCCGGCTTTTGGTGCCAGCGATGTACGCTATTTTTGCCCTGACCTTTGTGGTTTTTTATCTGTTGGCATCGACCGCTGCTGATCGAACCCTGGTGGACAAGTCATTTTATGTCTGGGTCAGTGTCTTTAGCCTGTTCCATATTTCCGTGTTCTGGAGCTTTATGTCTGATCTGTTCAGTAAAGAGCAGGCCGGAAGGCTGTTTAGCATTATTGCTGCAGGTGCCAGTGTCGGGGGGCTTGTTGGGCCTTCGATACCCTCATTTTTCTCTGCATCTCTAGGCACCGATAATCTTATGCTGATTGCCAGCTTGATGTTATTGATCCCGATCCCGATTATTTTCTATTTGCAGTCACTGAAAGTATCAGACCTTGATAATAAAGAACCTGAACTTCGAGCCCCTCGGGGAGCCATTGGCGGCAATCCCTTTGCTGGCTTTAAGATGTTTTTCTCAAACCCCTATTTACTCGCCATCGGCTTGTTTATCTTTCTCTATACCGGTATCAGCTCCTTTGTCTATTTCGAGTTAAAGAATTTGCTCAGCGCATTGAGTCGCCCAGAGCGCACAGCAGTTTGGGCGCAAATGGATCTGGCGGTAAATATTCTCTCCATAGCGACGGGCTTATTTGCCACCAGCCGCATTGTTGGCAAATTTGGTATGCCCACTACTATTGCGCTGGTTCCAGTAATGATCTGTGTCGGTTTGCTGATTTTGGCGGTTTCACCCTTTTTAGGCGCAGTGGTGGCCCTGCAGGTGATTCGCCGTGCTGGCAACTATGCTGTGACGCGACCGGCTCGGGAAATGCTGTTTACGCGAGTTGACCGGGAAACCCGCTTTAAGGCCAAGCCGGTCATTGATATTGTCGCCTACCGTGGCGGCGATATGCTGATGGCCTGGTTATTCACCGGATTAACCCAGGGCCTCGGTTTGGGGCTAGCTGCGGTTGCCTTAGTTGGGGCCGGTATTGCTGCGCTCTGGTCACTAGTGGGTATATATCTTGGACGCTGGTTTGAGCAGGGTGAGGGCGGGTCAGTTGACCGGCCAAGCGAAACAAGCTCTATGGCGCCTCAGAGCAGCGTGATATAGGGGTCGCCGATTAAAAAATTATTAACAATCGATAATGCCTGCTAGGGGTATTAGGTTTAACCAACAATAAAAAGGTAATGGATCAAGATCATGAAAAATTTATCAATTATTACAATTTTGGCGCTTTTTTTAGGCTCTACCTCTTTCGCAGGTAATGGTGATGAGGCTGCCAGTGGCAAGCAATACATCGAGTTTAGTCGGATCGGCAACCCGGCAGAGGTGCTTGAGATAAAGTACGAAAAGGCTCAGCCACTAGGCGCTGGTGATATTAGGGTTGAGGTGTTGGCCGCGCCGATTAATCCATCTGACCTATTACAGATTGCCGGCAAATACGGTGTTGATCCAGTCCTACCATACAGACCTGGCAGCGAAGGCGTTGGTCGCGTACTCGAAGTCTCTGCTGAGGTGAAGCATATAGCCGTGGGCCAGTTGGTACTCCTCGCCAGCGGTGGAACCTGGACTGAAGAGATAGTGGCGCCGGCTACCGGTTTCCTTCCTTTGCCTAATCTCGGGCCAGTCAATGCCACAATGATTGAACAGCTTGCTATGTCAGCGGTGAACCCTCTGACTGCATTGCTAATGCTAAATAGTTTTACCGATCTTGAAGAGGGTCAGTGGATTGTTCAGAGTGCGGCGAATTCCGCGGTGGGTGGTTACGTTATCCAATTGGCAAAACAGCGCGGTATTAAAACGGTTAATGTTGTGCGTCGCGAGGGCTTGGCGGAAGATCTAATGGCTAAGGGTGCGGATGTGGTTTTGATTGATGGGCCTGATCTTGCAGCACAGATCGCTCTTGCCACAGACAATGCGCCAATTGCGCTGGCACTGGATCCAGTGGGTGGTAAGACCTTTACCCGTCTGGCAGATAGTCTCGGTTACGGCGGTACGCTGGTTGCCTATGGTGTGCTCTCGGGGCAGCCTGCAAGCGTAAATACAGGCAAGGTTATCTTTAACGATATTAGCCTACGCGGTTTTTGGCTCTACAAGTGGTATCAGACAGCCGACATGAAGACCAAGCAAGCGGCTTTTGGGCAGATTATTCCGTTGATTGCGCAGGGTGTTTTAAAGGCGAATGTTGACTCACGCTTTTCTATCGATCAGATCGAAGAGGCAGTCTCTCGTGCTGCCGCGCCAGGAAGAAATGGCAAGGTATTAATAGTGCCAAATGCCCTTTAATCAGAGTCTCTAGGTATTTTAATTGGGGTATTCGGCAATCCGGCTGAGTATCCCTTTTTGATTGGGGTAGGCTGCTTTGGCCTCAACTGTTTGCAAAGCGTGACACCAAAAAATCCACTGCAACCTTTACTTTCGGTACCAGATACTGCTGCTTTTGATAGAGGAGATAAATGGCCAGGTCCGGATTTTGGCTGACTCTCAGTGTCGGTTCTATAAATAGCTCTTGTAATTCACCACTGTCGAAATAGTCCTGCATCAACCATCTGGGTGCCATCATAATGCCGCGTCCGTTAATCGCCTGTTGCCCCAGCCATTTGCCATTGTTTGAAATGATGGCCGGTGAGCCTGAGACGTCTAGCCATTGGCCATCCATTTGACATAACCAGGGGCTGGGCCCTGCAGGTGTGCGAAAAAACAAACCCTGATGTTGTTTTAATTCAGTAGCCTTTGTGGGGGTGCCTATGGCGGCTAAATAGCTCGCGGCTGCCACAGGTATAAAGTCGTTGTCCATTAGACGCACGGCCTGCACTCGTTCATTGGGGGCATAGCCACCGCGGATGGCAATATCCACATCATCTCGCGACAGTGTGGACAGCTCATCGCTGAGGCTGAGATCCAAAATAATCTCCGGGTAGAGCGTTTTAAATTCGTCCAGCAGAGGTAGCAGCATACGCTCGCCAAAACTGACCATTGCACTGATGCGCAGAACCCCTTTGGGCTTAGCCTGATAGCTGCGCACAGTTTCATCACTCTGCTCAAGCTGGGCGAGAATATCCTCTACCTGCTTAAAATACAGCTGACCAATCTCAGTTACCTGAACGACTCGGGTGCTGCGCTTTAGTAGATTTGCACCCAATGTTTTTTCAAGATCGGCAATGCGCCGAGAGAGAGAAGAAGGGGGTACTGAAAAGGCTTCGGCAGCCCGGGTAAAGCTGCCGGTTTCTACAACCTTGCTAAAATATCGTAGTGCTTTCAGTTGATCCATGGAAAGATTATCCTTTAGAACTGCGGCTGTTTTTATTTTAGGAAGGGAGTTTAAAGACCATAGGATAGCGCACTTTAGGTTGATAAATCTGGTTGCTAGATTTTTTTTAAAAGATCAGCTGTGCTTCGCCTATTTTATTTTTTCTAACGTTAGAGGCAGCAATCGCTCAACAAACTCAGCATAGGCGATTTCTGAGGGATGCAATCCGTCAGAGGCTACTAGGGCAGGGTTTTCTAGTCCCTGATCGGTAATGTCGGTTATGTAAACGAAGGAAATGCTATTTTCTTGCGCATAGTTTTGGGCAAAATTGTTATACATTTCAAGCTCTGCGGTAATTGTAGCGGCTCCGCTGCCTTGGCCAAATCGGGTAAATGCATAATCGGGGATTGAGAGAATAATGACCTTGCTGCGGTCGCCTCCGACAAAAGAAATGGCAGAGTTAACAAGTTCTTCAAACTCGGTTTCAAAGAGGCTAAAGGGGATTTTTCGAAATTGATTATTGACCCCAATAAGTAAGGTTGCCAGATCATAATCTGCCGCTGGGGCTGCGGTGAAAATCGCTTCTTTTAAATTGGATGTGCTCCAGCCAGTCTGGGCAATGATCTGTAAGTCAATCTGATCCCGTTCGGAGTACTCCATTTCTAAAGCGGTTTTTAACTGCATTGGAAAGCTGCAGGACTCACAGACACTTTGACCAATGGTGTAGCTGTCGCCAAGGGCTAGGAGTTTTATCTTTTGGAATGGCTCGGTGTCTTTAAAAAACGACCAAATACGATCATAGAGATTGAAATCGCTCTCAAAATTAAGGCTGTGCCCACCCTCGGCAACGATAACATAGCGAACTTTTTGACCGTCGATGCAGTCACTAAAGGTAACCTCCTCAACACTGAACTCACCCCAGTTTTGGATTTGGCTGGTGGCTGTCATATTGCAGTTGGCACTTTCCGCCCAGTTTTCTGCGCTGACTTGGGCAGAGACAAAAACGCTATTGGCAAAGCCATTGCCACCACTTACAGGCGTCAAGGTGTCTAGGCTACCATTGACTTGGAACACTGATAATGCCTTGGGTGGCACAGTTTCTAATAAGGATTCGGTTTGCTGACTGAGTAGGGGGGCGATGGCTTGAAATACACCTGTCTCTTTGGCGATTTTGTTGACTAGTCCGCCGCCGTTTGCAATGCCCACTGCATAGATTCTAGTCAGATCAAACAAGCCAGTAGGGTCAAAGCTATTGATAATTAGGCTGACAAAATCAACATCATCGGCGTTGGTTTCACCGCTCACATTCCAGCTGTTTTTATAACCATCGGGAAAGACACCGATAAACTCTCCCGCGTCGATCAAATCGGCTAGTCCCGGGTTGTTATCCAGCCAGTCTTTGCCGTCCCCTCCAGCATCGTGGAAAAAGAACAGAACAGGGTACTTTTCTTCTGTGATTTGTTCTGGGTAGCGCAGGCGATAAGTGCGCTCCACAAGCGTCCCATCGACTGTTTGTGTGATGGTGCTTTCTTCGTATGCTGAAACATCTGAAACATCTGAAACATCTGAAACATCTGAAACATCTGAAACATCTGAAACAGCAGGGGGCTCGATGGGCGTCTGAGTTGCAGAGGTCGGAATTTTTGGGTCGCTCCCGCCACCGCCGCCGCAGGCAGTCAAAATCAAAACAAAGATCACAATGAATTGCTTCATACTGTTTCTCTTTTTAAAGCTCTTTCTTTTTACGTACTACAGTGGTTTCCACATCACCGGCCTCAAGTCGCTTATCGATCTCTTCCAGAGACAGATAATCCAAGTCCCAGTGATTACAGATATCGTTTCTGTAGCGGGTATGGTTTTTGTCGGTAGAGTTTGACTTCTTCCGGTTGAAATATTTGAGTAATCGATCGCTGATAGACATGGGTTTAATACTCCGAGACTAAAGAATTGGATTGCTGGGCAAAGGCAGGGCATTTGGTGATCGGATACGACGAGTTATGGTTGATAAATACTATATGAGGGTTGTAATAGTCTTCTATTAGAGTTTCGGATGTATACTTGGTCGAGAGAGCAGAGTTTTTGCCGCGCGTTGATACGCTGTTTAGCTGCTCGTTCTAGAGCAATACTCTGGCCTTAGTGTCGCGAAATGATGGGACCCTATCTTGGATTTATTAAGCTTTGAGCAACTACGTTTGGTGATCGTTGTGTATCTTTCTGCGCTGATGCCGTTGATTCTGATTCCGATACTACACCGCCAAAAGTTAATTCCATCCTGGGTGCTGCGATTCTATGGTGCGATGTTTGTGGTTTGCGCTCTTGGCTGGGAGCTGTGGTTTAACTATGGCTTGGTTGCTGGCGACAGTGTCAGTGTTAGGCGAGTGGATATTCTAAATCAGATGATTCCGCTGCATATCAATGGGTTGCTCAATTCACTGGCTGATGCTGGGACCATATGTTGCGGTGGCCTACTTTTGGTCTGGCTACTTATGGGACGTGGAGACTCTGTCTACAGAGAGTGGAATTGGCGTGTTTTTAGCTTATTAATGGTGATTTTTATCGGCCAAAACATCTTTGTCGAAATGTTTCTCTATCATGATCAGCTAGCCGATGGTAAGCACCTCTCTTGGGCCCCGCTGTCACCATTGGGAATCTGGTTTGATCCGGTTCTGTTTCAGTTTAACGATCGCAGTATTAGGCTGAGTAGTCAGTTGCCATGGCTGATACTGACGCCACTGTTGTATTTGGGCTTGATTAGGTTTTTACCTCAATCTAAGTCATCGCAAAGCGTCACTAACCAGTAAGCAAAGCTTAAATATCGTCACCAAACTTGTCGCTGATTTACATTTTTTTTCGATGCCGTAGACTAGTGTTTGGTCAGAATTTTTCTGGCGATCTCAGAGGACAGTCACTCCATGCAAAGCCAATTACCTTTTAGCGATAATGTCAAAGTTCGGTTCCGCGATCTAGATGCTCAGGGGCACCTCTATTTTGCTAACTACTTAGTCTATGGGGATGAGGTTCTTGGTGCCTATATGGAAGAGCTTGGCCTCGATATCATGGATCCGCTTGTTGCGCCCTGTCTAATCTTTACGGTGAATATCCACTGCGACTATATCAATGAGATCGGTGGTAATAGCGAGGTGAGGGTGACTGTTGGCTATTCGCGGCTGGGAAAGTCGAGTGCTGATGCGGTATTTGAGCTCTATCATAGCGATGACGGGACGCTCTTAGCTAAAGGGGGGTTAACTCAGGTCTTTGTCGATCCGAAAACCCGCAAATCTATTCCTATCCCCGCGTTCTACAGGGCCAATGTTTTAGAGCGACAGCCGAGCTTGGCAGACTGAGGTTGGAGAGCTTGGGTTAGACAGCTTAAATTAGAGAGCTTAGGTTAAAGAGCTTAGATTTTTGGCTCAATGGTTTAGCTAAACAGAGCTGACATCTTTCCAGACACTGTCGGCGGTGTACTCTACAGTGACGACAAACTCATATGCCGTCCAATCTTCAATCATGCTTAAAAGATAGGTGTCATCGGCCTTTTTATACAGGTGGTAGCGTTGGCCAACACGAGGAACAAAGTTGTAGGACGCCCTGTAGACAAGCTCATTTAATACAGCAAGGCTTTTTATAGCCTCATACTCTCTATTCAACAGCTCAACGGCGTTCTCAAAATAGTTCTTGGTTAATGAACCGCGCTCTGAAAGAAACAGAGCGGTATCAGGTAACACTATTGAGGGTGCACTAGATGTTGTTCCGTAGGGCAGCAGTGCTTTTTTCAAGCCAGACATAGTTCAACCTTTTGTGTTCTAACCAAGTGTGTTCCCTACGGAAAGCTCACCTATTTTGGACCATTTTTCGTTCGCAATAACAGGGTTTGCCTTGGTCGAGCCTGATATAAAGATCTGTCTTTTATTACTGATGGGCCCGAAGCCCATATAGCTATTTGTGGTTGAATATTGTTATATGCAATTTTGTATAGAAGGTGACTGTGAATCGTTGAAGACGCATTTCACTTGGGTTGATGAGTTTTGGTTAATATTATGACGTTCCGAACAGGTTTGTTAAGCATCTTGATAGGGGTCACGTTGTCTGTGAACTCAGCAATGGCATCTGACTATGATGTTGACGGTAACGGCCAGGCGGATGCCCTGACTGATGGGATTTTGGTGCTCAGGCACCAGTTTGGTCTCTCTGGGAGCGCTCTTGTTGATGGCGTGCTAGCCCCAGACGCTTCGGTGACTGATGCGGAGGCCATAGCCAATCATATAGATCAGCGGCCAGCGGCCTTTGACTTGGATGGGAATGGTTCCGGCGATGCCCTGACTGACGGTTTACTGCTGATGCGTCACCTATTTGGTTTAACCGGTGATGTGATGACTAACGGTGTTGTTGGTGATGGTGCCGCACGGGTAAGTTATGCCGACATCCTAGCTTATATTACGTCTGGAGGAGTCGTCGCGCCGTTCTTTACCTCAAGTTCGTCCTTTAGTGTTATCGACAGCGTTACTTGGGATGACTTAGCAATAGGCATTGTCAGCGCGTCCTCTGATGAACCTGATACGCTTTCTTTTAGTATTTCGGGCGCATAGTTAGTGATTTCATCTTCTGGGGCCTTGAGTTTTGCCTCTGCGCCGGACTACGCGGTGAAGAGTTTTTACAGCGCCACAGTGACAGTGACTAATGGAACTGATTTGGCAACCCAGGATATCGCTGTTTCTATAAACTCGCTACAGGGTTTATCGGTTGACTACTACGCCGATCCTGAAACAGATCCTGAACATATTCCAGGTACATTTTTAGCGCATCACTGCCACTTCTTCGATGATGCTAGCGACAGTCACAAATTACTCTCTGATGCCAACCTTACCGAGGCTCAGCGGCAAGCGACCTATACTCAGCACCAAACCGTCTTGCTTCCGGAGGGAGAGGTAGGGCTTCAATGCGAAGCTGATTGGTCGGTAGAGTTTAGGCTCTATGTATCCGGCTGGGCTGGGCAGGAGCGCAAAGACCTTGGCTTGTATGGGTTGTCATTTTTTTCAAGAATTTTCAAGGATTCGGCGATAAGGTCGGAAGCTCAGGCGGGTATTTGGGGACAATGGTTACAGCCCAATAACTCTCACCCATTTTCATCTCTAGGAAGTATTGAAGGTGGTATTTTCTCCGATGATAAGATGGGGCGATCATACTATCCAAAGTATATGGCCAGCGGCGCAACTCATCTCTACAACGGCAATAGTTCCATTATGGGATGGGGCTTTTATGAAAAGAGGGTCGGCTGTGGTTATCTTGGAGGTGTACAGATTGCCAATACATTAGTGGTTCCACCTAACTTAATTTCATTTGATGAAGATCAGGATACCCATGAGGATGAGGGCGGGTTGTTCTTCGGTCATGCCTGGTTAGCGCTGCCCTTTATTCAGGGTAAGCAGCGAGAGAATTGGTCTGTTCAAGGGGGCAATGCTGATACGTCGGAGGATTTAGGGAAGCTCAGCTGGACCTTTTTTGCCGAGGCTGAAAATTTTTCCGGGCCTGTTTATGCTTATGTGCCGGAGTTCTGGTATCGCAGGATAGATAGGTGGAATGCACTTGAAGTATTGCTGGATTCTGACTGGGACAGCAATGTGGCAACTACGCAGCCATTAAAAGACTTTGTTGCGGGTAGAATTTCTCGCGACCAATTAATGAGTGTAGTGACCAAACAAGACTGGTACACCGACGGTTTGGATGAGTATCAATCAGGTCACTATTGGTCTAGGGAACAGGACTCCTTTGGTTTTACGCCTGCCGGTCGGATTAGCATTGGCGCGGAGCGGGATAATTCATCTGTCTTTACCGCGCTAGATGAAAATGGCGACATCTATGCCAAGGCCTTTTTGCCAAACGTGCCCTCGCTTAACAATATCGAACCGCACTCCTTAAGCGCTAGGAGCTATGGTGTTGAAGCCTACAACCATTTTGTCGATTTCTTTAATGGCCAGGTCAATGCCAATTCATTAGCGACAGACCTCAATGCATTTACTCATCCTGTGGAGCTAGAGAAATGGGCCGAAACTGAGGTTACACAGCCAGGTGAGTTTAAGTTTTTAGGGGAAGGGGACGAGTCAGAATTAGAGTCAAGTGGAGATAATTTAGCCTTTCAAGCTGGTATGACAATGACTACTGAGACGGTCGATCGTGGCGTCAACCTTTTTTATGATTGGCGCAATAGAGCTGAAAGAGGTTTCAGCCAATATTACAAGGTGACCTCTGGAGACAGTCCAGCTGATTACCAATTTCTCTCGGTGTCTGAGAGTGCTGTGCCAGAGAAACTCAAAAGTTTATCCATTTCGAACAAGCCAAACCCCACCTCCTTAATGCCTCATGTGAAGACCTCTGCAGATTTAGAGTTTGAGGCGGAAGTTAGAAGTAATACCTCTGAGCTTTTTGCTGCGGATGATGATTTTATCGATTACGCCTGCTGGATATGCGCTGCAGAGAATGGCTGCGACTCAACTGAGTACATGACAGAGATGGATGATGGCAGCAAGGTTAAGTATCGCTGGTATAGGTTTAAAGACCAGCCAACCTTTCAAAATTTAAAGGCGGATTACCCAGAGATCTATACCGAGGCCTATCTCAGTTCGCTGCAAGCGAAAGTGGAAGATATGCAGCAAAACTGGATTAACAAGCCGACTGATTTTTTGAGCAAGCCTGAGAAGGCGAACAATAATAAGGTCAACCTAATAGAGCTTGATCACGGCCATATAGTTGAGCCGCCGGCCGGTAAGGAAAGCGGTTGGGTGCCGATTGTGCTGTCTGTGGAGATTCCCTATGGTAGATGGCAGTCTGAGATCAATACAGTCGAGGGCCCTAATGGCAAACGAATAAGTGGCTATTAAGGATCAGGGTGTGAAGTTGGGCGGGTTCTCTCTGTCGGCTAACTTTCACCTTCTTTAGGTAAGGGACTCTCTGCTAATCGAAGATTAGCTGCACTTGGTTGTTTGGTAGGTTGCGCGCCGAAAAGTCCTCTGGATTATGCTATTTCTAGCATCTGTAAGTTTTTAGACTTGTATTGTAGATCTGTTGTGAATTCTTCTGTTTTACTAAAATTTTAAATAGGTTGTTAGTTGACGATTTAAATTTGCATAGACCACGCTTAATTGCATAGTATAGTCCCAATAAAAACATTTGATT
>Ga0209092_10000667_pt1 | contig 34357 bp, 28 predicted proteins | sample FraStrMetagenome_FD_187446 | JGI IMG/M metagenome (GOLD analysis project Ga0209092, IMG submission 187446) | Marine eukaryotic phytoplankton communities from Arctic Ocean - Fram Strait ARC3M Metagenome (SPAdes) (version 2) | ecosystem: Environmental > Aquatic > Marine > Oceanic | place: Fram...
TGGTGATATGCTGATCCTCGTATTTCCATGCCAGTCATCCAATTGCTTTTAAGTAAATTTATCGCAGCTAATAATAACTGTTCAAAAGACTTTGCCGTTAACCCGCTTAATTGTTAGATACGAGAAGGTCTTTTATTTTTAAATTTATGTACTGTGCTGACGAAAGTTAACTAAATACTTGATTCTGCTTAAGATGAAGATCAGTACACCGATCATTTTGGTAATCCGATTGAGAGCACGTATTGATTGAACCAGGAAATGCGATCGTCTTCTATATACCGTGGATATCTTCTATTCATGTTTCTTTTACGTCGTGTATCCGGTTATTCATCAATCCGAATGTCTAGTTCTTTGTCCAACTCACAAGAGATCAGATCCAAGCCTGCAGCTCTCATCTTCCTTCATGGATTAGGAGATTCTCCTGCCGGATGGTCATCTTTGAAGCATACACTTCCATCCTTAAAACCAAATTTAACCGAACTAAAATATGTATTTCCTAAGGCACCAGACATTCCTCTATCAATAAATGGGAATATGGTAATGCCTGGGTGGTTTGATTTATATGATTGGCCAATTGGAGTTGGCAGCAAAGATGACAAAGAAGGCAAAATGAAAGCTATAAATCAAATAGAAACAATAGTCGAGAATCTAATTGAAGAGAGTGCAGGGACATTGGACCGGGACCGGATTGTCATAGGTGGATTTTCACAAGGAGGAGCTATTGCATTGTTGTCGGCTTACCAAAAATCAAGGGAAACAAAGCCATTTGCAGGTTGTGTTGCTCTCAGTGGATGGATTACGCTAAAAGACCAAATGGTTGCGAATCTGAAGTCTTCATCAGCTGCTCAGACTCCACTATTTTGGGGGCATGGAGAATATGATGATAAAGTTTTGTTTGAGCAGCAGAAATATGGGGTTGATATTTTGAAGGAGAATGGAGTCAATGTCAAAAATGAACAATATCCTATGGGACACGAGTCTCATCCGTTAGAAATACAAGCGTTCGCTGAATTTTTAGATGAGACTCTTTTTAGCTCTTGCGAAGATTAGTTTTACTCCTATGAAGGCGTTAAAGAAAACATACTTGAAGGACTTCATATTGCGCCTTGCTAAACTTTTCCTTGTTTGTGCACTTGTTTTTCATTTTTGCTCTAAATATTAAACCATCTTCAAGGACTTCTATGTCATCATCAGTAATATCATCATAACATATTTTGTAGCTTTCAGCCATTCTATTTTCTTTGCTCTTTTTCCTACTCTTAATTGTGACTCCAATTATCCAAGGAAGCATGATTGTCGTTCTTTGGTGAATGAAATGCCAATTAAAAAAAATGATCAACATAGATTGATCGGAATTCGTGACGCATAGTATGTGCTAATCTGCCAATCTATTGCGATAAAAATAATGAAAGTAATCCGTACGACACGCAACTTATGAAATTTTGAAGATTTCCTTCTTATGTCATGTATACAGATAAGTTTTATATATATCATATACGAACCAAGGTTCACAATAATGAGGGAAGAATTCTGTTCTGTATGCATCAAAAACAGCAGCAGATACCGGTTTTCGAGACCTTTAAATGTTTTTTGTTCTTCATTCCTAGTATATGGAATACATACGCTCAAAAAGACGGTAAGATATCATATATATTCACATAGCACATTTTGACGAATATCTTTCATTGGCATACTTACTCACTGACAATCTTATTATTACTGCTCTTAGGAAATTGAGTTTTTTGAGGGGGGACCATGAAGAACACTAAAAATTATTGCATTAGGTTCCTTTCGGCATTAATATTCTTCACTCATTTGTCAACAACAATCACTCATGGATTTTCCAACCATCATGGCGTGTATTCTGGATATGGTAAAGCATTATCATCATCCAAGATCTATACAAATCCATTCTCTCCTAAACCCTTATCAAAGAAGCGAGATCGATATAAAAAGCGTAAAGAATCGTATGTAGTTGCAATGACGAAAGAGAATACTCAAAGTGAAGGTCTGCCATATTCCGAGTTTATTCATCCAAAAACAGGTTGCCAAGTCATATTAGTAGGATGTCTGCATGGTTCTTCATCTTCTGCCCAGGAAGTAACTGAAATTTTGAACAAGAAAAAAACCGATACGGTTGTCCTTGAGCTATGGTAAGTGAAAAGAATTGATCCAAAATACAAAGATTTCAGCGATTAGTTCACAAAATAATTATTGTTACAACAAAAAATATTACCTTCACTGATTTTTATATCCGATTTGGAATGAAACCCCAGCGCAACTAGATTTCGAGATGTAATCCGAGGAATGGAGGTATCAAACAATGCCGAACATGCAAAATTTAAGCCAGGTTGGAGAAGTTATATCAATATGGTGATCAAGACAACGAAAAAATTAGGAGTATCGTCGGGAATTGCCGCCGCATTATTAGGTGGATTTTCGAATATGCAAACAGCTTTGAGTGGATTTGAACCTGGATTAGAATTTATACAAGCGATTCAGTATACGAAAGCAAATGATGGTTGCAATTTGGTTTTGGCTGATCAGGATGTTGGTGAAACATTAAAAAGATTGGGGGTAGGTGATTCATGTTTTACTTTGGAGGTTTTTGTTTCTTTTCTGACTAACTATAAGGTGTCATTGTGAATTTTGAAGGATATCCCAAACAATTCCCTAGCCTTATTTCTCTCTCTTTTAGGAGTTGAGAATGGAAGAGAGAGTAAGATAAATTTGAGCACTCTACCTTTCTATAGTCGTAGTCTATTCTCATCGGTGAATGGATATGATGATGTCGCAGCGCAAAATAAATTATACCAAGTAAATATGGGAAAAGTGTTACTACGAGATTCTTCCGCCATGAAAGATTTGATACAATTGACTATGACACCACTGCTAGCTCTTAGTGTATTGTTTTTCATCATGAATTTAACGAGAGCTGGAGATATAGGGATGTTGGAGCATTTAAGATATGGACTATCTATAGGACTAACTTTTCCAGAATCTTCCTCATTTACAGCATCAATAATACAAGATATACTTTGGGAACTTGGGAGCAGTATTATGGTACTTGTGCTTGGATACATATTTTTAGCTATTCCAGTTGGAAAAGTGATCATCCATGAGCGCGATGATCAACTAGCTCGAGGAGTAGCCGCTGCCTGTCAAGAAATAGCCTTGAATCGAAGTTATAATCATAAGGATGGCGAAAATTTAAGCGAATCGGATAAAGATGAGCAGACGCCAAATGGAAGAGTTGTGGCCGTTTTAGGTCTCTTGCATGTTAACGGAGTTACAAAGAGATTACTCGAGGAAAACGATTGCTAAAAATTGTTTTGTTTCAATTATTTAATATTGAATGACTCGTTTGAATCAATTATAATATCCAAAAGTAAAGTTTAAACTATGAAACAAGTTCAGTTTGTTGTATAGAATCTTCCCTCTCGCTGATTGTAATCATCGTGTGAGATTTCTATATTTTGTCATTACCAGATTATCCGCTATAATTGCATTCTCAACTGAAAGATTTTCAATTTCTTCGTTGCTTTCACTGAGCTCTTGCAGCAACATTTTACCTGTCTTGAGCAATTCATTATGGTTTGCAGTTTTTGATTTCATATTCGATTCTAAAGAATTGGAGTTTGCGCAACTATTCGTATCAACACTAGAGCAGTAATCATTATATTCTTCTCCATTTTGCATATTATTTAGATTCATTGGCTTTTCATCAAAAGACGGTGCATAGGATACATCTTCCGCGACTTCTATTGCCGATGCTGTTGATGGAAGGTCCTGATGAGTTTGATCATCTTTTTTATCTTCTTGCTCTTCTTCTTTCCCTTTTAGCTTTTGCGGACTAATTAATTGATTCAGTTGCATGCTTAACCTTATAGAATGTGTTGGTAAGGGAGTCGGCTCTACCATTTTGACGAGAATAATATTCTGAAAGAAGGCGAAGCTACATTATAATTCTGCTTAGTCTGAATTTCTTATCTATTCAGTATGTTGGAATGTCTTTCGCGCCTTTTTTATTCCTTTTTCTCGATCTGAAGTTGTTCCTGAATTATGGAACAAAGTACATCCAAAAAGCCAAAAAATGAGTGCAATTTCACCATGACTGTAAGATCAAACAAGATATTAAAGGCAACATGATAACTTTGAATTTTTGACTGTCCAAGAAATCGCCTCGCAATCTGCTGATGATTTCCTCTGATTTAATTTTAATGAAAATTCAAATTCATTTCAAATTAGTTTTGACTAAAAGTTAAGAATTTTAAGATGGGGGCCGTAAATGTGCCCGGAACGGTAAATGAAATAAAAACCTCATTTTTTAATTGATATATCCGTGCCACCTTAAGTACGAGATCATACTCAAAATGGAAAACTGCCGTGACCACTTATTCCAAGAAAGAACTTCTTGATTCCATTATATTTTGCAACATCAATAGGATACAGACCATTTCTTTGAATTGTTCTAACTCTAATATTCTCTTAGAAAAATTCAGGTTATCTCTCAAGAGCCCTTTAATATAAAAACATGAAAAGGAACACATCGAAAGAAGAAAAAGCCCAGGACATTCTCTCTAGTGAAGATGAAGAAGATGAAATGAACGATAAAGATGAAATGAATGCTGAAGCTCAAGCACTTCGTCAAGCAATCAAAGAGGGCGTCTTTGACAATATCAACATATCTAAATCATTATCTAATAGTACGAAACAGGATGAAGATGGTGAAAATGAAGGTTCTGATGAAGAGGAGGAAGAAGATGAGAAGTCATCTGAGATAGAAAAAAGTAAAGCTCGTAATAAAGCTCTTCTTGCAAAAACTTTGGAGCTTGAAAATGAAAAAAAAGAGTTTCACTGGCTTGAGAGCTTTGATGTAATAACTTCTGATCCGTTGCCATTTTATAAAGCCAATGGTGGCAACCCTCTTCATGTTCATGATGATCTAAAACGAGAGGTGTCATTTTATAATGTTGCATTGGAGGCTGTGCAGAAGGCGAAACAGCAATGTCATGAAGTGCAAATTCCCTTTTCTAGACCTGATGATTTTTTTGCAGAAATGGTCAAATCTGATGATCATATGGCAAAGGTGAAAGATCGACTAATATTTGAAACTAAAAAGATGGAAGCATTTGAACAACGCAAGTCAAATAAGGAACAGAGACTTCGTTCGAAAGAGGCACGATCGAAAAAACTAGCTGAAAAAGCTAAATATAAGAAGGACAATCTCAAGGCTGTTGATTCATGGGCGAAATCAGCGGCGTCAAATCGAATCGGCGACGGCAAAGTACGTGATGGAGATGATCAGCAATATTTACAAAAGATGGAACAAAGTCAAAGGAGAAAAAATTTAAATAAAAAATATGGGTTTGGAGGACAGAAAGGTAGGTTTAAGCAGATGGATCAAAAAACAATTAATGACATGTCAAACTATAATCCAAAGGGTAATTTCGGTGGTGTTGGAACTAAGAGGAAGGGTGGTAGTGGTAATAAAAGAGCTGGAAAGAGAGCGCGGGATTCACTAAAGCAAAAGCGTTGAGAATAATAAGTAAAAACTATAGAATTTCTATTTTTATTTTGAACATAAGCAGATATTACGCCAAATCATAAATTGTTGCCTATTGGCTCTTTCTTGCTTGATGCTTCATCCTTACTTTTCACGTCTCTTTTGAATTGTGGTTGCGGGAGGCCAAATGCAGCTCTTAAGCCACGTGATAAAACACGTTCTCCTAGTGATAAGATGATCATATTCATGTATCTTCCAACACGGGGTTCCTGTGATAATTTTCGTATTAATGGCAAAAATCTTGACGGATCATTTTTACCTGCCTGTGTTCTGAGAAGAGCTAAAATTTTATTCATTTGTTTCAAGGAAATTGGAAGCTCTGGTAGCACATCTTGAAGATTTTTCTCAATCTCTTCTTGAACTGATTGTGGATCCTGTCCTTCTTCAGAGAATGTTTGTCTATCAAGGATAATTTGAATTGATTGTAAAGTGCGGGCAAGAGCGACTTCATCGTCAATGAGAAGAGCTTGAAATGCAGCAATCAAGTACGTTATTGTTTCGGTACCCAGAGTGTCTGCACTTTCTATCAACTGTTCTGATAATTCTTTAAGAAGCTTTTCACCATCGTCTGAAATCATATAATCTGTAAGTTGATCAAGTGCAACTGTTACATCATATCTAACAAAGCCACACAAAAGAATGAGGAGTATCATTAGATTCCATATATGAAAAATAATATATATTTACATTCAAATAGAGAAAAGTAATTCAACTTACCCAGACGATTCCTGTGCTTCCTCTAACAAACCTTCTAGACGATTCCAACGAATATTTCCCTCGCTTGTAAATGCTAGACGTCGAAATGCTTCCTGCAAGTCATCTTGAGGGTCCGTTAAAACACGACTTGCGATATAGGGATATGCTTCACTTATTACTCTAGTTTGAGGATCAACCTGAAATTTAACCAACAGTCCAATATATTCAATATTGAGATAATTTACTCAAAAATGAATTAATTTGTTTCCACTTACCTGTATAGCCAATCCTTCCAAAACCCCTAAACAACGGATGATTGAAATATAAAACGGAGGTAATGAAAATGGATAGGTATAGAAAATATCCGATAACTTATTGATCACATTCTTAAAATTCAATTCTGCCACATCTGCATTTAAAACATCAGGTAACGCCTTTTCTAATGCAACTTCTATAGCGGCCAAATCAGTACCTTCAGGAATGAAACCCAAACGTTGATATAATTGTACAAGCTCTTCCCAGTCTCTGTTGACAACATGTACGATAGCAAGTAGGAAACCATTTCGTTGTGAAGCTTTCGCATATGACATCATACCAAAATCGAGGTAACAAAGACGTCCATCTGGACAGGCAAGTAAATTACTGCAAATCGATTGTAAACCGTGACAGAATTCGATACAAGGTTTAGAAGAGGTATGAAAAACAGAAACTTAAATCCGTTCGTAATAGTCACTTACCCTGCATGAGGATCTGCATGGAAGAAACCTGCATTGTAGATATTATTGGATCGACAAGAGCAATTAGTAATATGCTCAATTTTTAAGAAAAAGATGTCATCTGTATTAGCTTACCGTTTTCGAGAATCTGTCGCAGACTACACTGAATAAGCGTGTCTAAGAGCTGTACACAAGGAAAGAGTAAGGAATTCAAGTCTTTTGTCCAGCATGACGAAGACCTCAATCATAAACGAACTTACTTTTTTCTTATCCAGACCATTCAAAGTTAATTTATCGTTGTCTGTCAATCTGTATCCATCAACCCTGTGAAAGCATGTGCAACCATGGGTAAAAAAATGCTTAAAAGAGAGAAATCCTCCACAATAAATTGCATATTTACCATTCCATTGTGAGCACACGTCTAGTAGTCAAATCAGAATATACCTTCGGAACAAACACGTCTGTAACACCGGCATATAATTCAGTAAAACGTTGTGCATTCGCGGCTTCAGCAACATAATCTAATTCTCTATAAATCAATTCACCGAAATCATCAATGATATTTTGAACATCAATGTCCCTTCCTAATGCTTTTAGGATAGATGTCGCAACACCACTCCACCATCGCAACACATACAGATCCAAAGCTGTAATTTCTTCACATCTTGGTCTTTGAATTTTAAGAGCTACAGTATCTCCATTAGAAAGAAGACGAGCTTTATATACTTGGCTGTACGAAAATAAAAATTCTTTTTGTGAGAAAAGTAAGGAAGACAAGAATTGATGAATCCAATAAACTAAAAACTTACCCAATACTAGCAGCCGCCACGGGTTCATCTTGCAAAAGCTCAAACACATCACCAAACTCAATATCAAGCTCTTCTTCAACGGTAGAAAATGCAACACCATTTTCATATCGAGGAACATCATCTTGTAACTTTTGCAACTCCTCTAAATATTCACTAGGGAGCAAATCAGGACGAGATGATAAGGCCTGTCCTCCTTTGATGATGGCAGGACCTAATCCTGTAATGGTACGTAAGAGCTGTTGAGCTCGGGAACGGCGATTATTTTCTTCTTGACCTGTTAAAAGATCAACGATAACACCAGATGCCCAAAGACCCAGTGGGAGGGCAATTTGGATATTACGGAGTACCCACTGAAATATTTTTTCAATGTTGTTAGTCTTGTTGCAGTTCATGACAAATCTGATAATTCTTTAAACTGTCAAAGTATTATTACCATTTTGGCATATATCTTACCTTAGTAGGTTGGCGAAACAGTGATTTTTCTGCAGTTATGGGGTCATATTGTATCAAGGGCTTTGGAGTGAATATAGAAATGGAAGAATTTGAGTAGCCGCCTGTTGATAACATGATTAATATAAATAGTTTTCCTTTATTTTTTACATTACGTACCTCCGCCACTTTGACACCTCCTGCCCATCTAGCAACATAGTCACCACTCCCTTGCAAATGTGCGTTTGACCAGTAGGAATCAGGAACAGGCACGATAGGATCAGCATCTGTTAGATTTGAATGAGTATCATTTTGAAGTTTATTTTGTGTGGATTTGGGGATGGAATGTTGTGCTTCAGTAGATGGAGATGAATTCGCTTGATCGTCTTTTGTCTCCTGAATGGTTGGCTTCATAACTTCTACCGTAGAATTATTTCGTTTCAAATTAGTATTCCCATCTTCTACGATATTAGTTTCATATTCATTCAACAGCCTTCTTGCTTTATTTAACCGATTAGATGATGTTTTTTTCATTTTTGGAGATGATTTTTGTCGTTCTTTTTTCGAATCATTTGGTGATACTTTCTTAGATGACTGAGATTTTACTTGTTCTTGCGTTTGTTGAGTATCAAGTGATGTGCGCTTAGATTCTGAACTTGTGAGATTTGACGAGGATGACACGTCTTCTATTTTATACCTTGAACTTTCTGCTGTTGCCACAAAAAGAGCGCTGTTTTTGTATCTTTGCTCTTTTGTATAAAGTGAAGTATACCTTTGACAAAATGGGCCATTGCGCTGGACTTGAGAATGTAGCTGAAACGCAGGAAAGAGATGACATCGCGAAAGGGTGATAAAACATATCACCGCTATGTTTTGTAGGTTTATTGCACCAATTTTCTTCATTTTTGAAAGTTGTTGAGTTTTTTTCAATCCAGGTGCAAAAATTTTGTGCTGATTGTTCTGATTTCACTTTGAAATATTCAATGTACAAATCACCAAAGGCTCTGTGCAACCAGCAAGTGTATTGATATTCTTCACTAGAATAGAATTTCCCTTAAAAAAAGATCCTTCGGCAGGATGTTGAATTTACCTGTCAAATTCTTCTTCCGATCATGGAACTCAATTTACGTATGTACAGAAATGTAGCTCTCAACAAATATATGGAAATGTACACGAGCAGATAATTCTTGGGCAATTTTATCTACAATAACCAATTGATTTTTTGATTGAGAAGCATTTTATTTGTGATGCGACGTTTTTATATTGATGATATCTATGTAAAATTGTGAAAATAAACGATAATTGTGTGATTAATCATTTTAATGTCGCCGACATCTTCTCCACCTCTCCGAATTAAATATATGAAGTCATGCATTTATTACATTTTTTATCAAGAAATCCGTATCCTACTAGATATCCATAATATTTATACATTACTCACATTATATTTGCCCGAGTAAGATTTAAATCATGAGCAAGGACCTCGGAGTAGCTTACTGTGTTACGATAATTTGTATGTTCATATGCTGGAAATTTTAATTGAATGTAAATCGACAGGATGCATGCATTCCACAGTATTGACAATCGGAATAAAAAGACCAGGATCATTTCAACATAAAATTTCTATCTTATCTATTTAAAAGAAATGAACTACCAACATCCAAAAGGTATGGAACAAAAACATAGATAATGATTCGTGTCATATCAGGAACTGTCGCGGATTTTTACGCGCTCAGCTTTCTTGCATAATGAAACATAAACTTGATTGTTTCCTGCACACAAATTACAACCGTCCCAATTTGCATTGAACTGTTGATAGCATGATTTCTTCATTATGAAGTCAAACAAATTAATTTATCCAAGCGTGAGAGTCGTCCTTCCACCAGGTTGATTTAAAACTCGTGATGTGGAACGACCAGTAATGACATTTCCAGAGTTCATGTTTGCTCCAGATGCAAATGAATTACTTGAGGAATCTTTTGAGAAGGTCAAAGGATTATCTGAGGATGCAGCTAGATTATGTTTGTTTTCTATGGGAGTCTTTCTTGGTGATTTAAATTCTTGACGAATTTTAGTAGTTCCTATGGAAAAAAGAGCGAAGATAAATGTTAGAGCACCGATTCAATTTATTGTAGTGGGGCTCTTTTGCAATGCGTTTGCATTATGATTTATTCGTAAACTGCATAGAACTTACGTTTCTTCACAGGTGTGGACTCTGTGGGTGCGGCACCAAACAAGGAAAACGACTGTTTTCCTCCTGGATTTTGAAGGACGCGAGAGGTAGTTCTCCCTTGGGTTACAAAGTAATTTTGATTATCGTTGCAACTATATCCGGATGACATTTTTGTTTGGTTTTGTTGAAAGCGAAGTGAAGTGGAATATTCTAAAAAAGACAAATAATGAGAGAGTCACAGTTGGAAGAAAATGAAAATATATGACCTTTTCCTGAGGAGAAATGGAGCGAAATATTGAGTTTAGGATCAACTGCAGTAAAGGAGTTAAATTGATGTCTAGTGTAGATTAATAATAACGGTTTTATGGTTAAGTAATTATGACATGAATTCTTTCATATAATGAGAATTGCTGTAAGCGTTAATGTAGAGTCAAAGATTATATTGCCAAATCAAACGGAAACATTTACGTTTAAGCAAGTGCTCAACCAGGTTTAGGACACATTTAACGGAAAATATTGAAAATCTGATCCTAATACGTGGTATCATGATAAGTTGTCTTTTATTAGGACCTTATCTTAGTCGTGTGAAAGTTGTTGTTGCACTACATTATTAATAAAAATATAATGAGTGAACCATTCTACTGACACATTTTATCGTTGAGTTAATACATCTTGATCATACATAAAGACAACGCTTACGTTTGAGTTTCGCTTTTAAAACTCAATGAATTAAATAAAATTTATTCTTCTCTATTGTACGCATGGCTAATCAACATTACTACTTAGAGATGACATCAAAAATCTGCTATGTATGTTTTTTGTCCTGCATGTAATTAGATGAACAGAATTTGTTTCATCTTGGAGGATATGAATATTGACCTTGACTCGGCCCCCACCCCAAAATTCTATAGAATTTCTACATACGTGAAAGGGTATAATCATTGATTTACGGAACTTTCAGAATTGTCAACTCAACAAAAGAATTGTTCTGATTTGAACCATGTGGGCGGCCTTACGTTCCGACTTGACTGAATTTGTCAGCAATGTTGCTGAAGAAAGTACAAGTGCTCTCAATGCAATTGATGAAAATATTGGTATTCGAGAGACGGATGCTATGAATGCATCGGATGAGAATGGAGAGGTTGTTGAAAGTGGCGCTATACTAAGTGACGTGGATGTCCCTGTCACAGGCAAGGATGACTTCAATCCAGCAGAAGAAGAAGCCGCAAAGCTAAGAGAAATGGAGGAGACTTATCTGATTCCTCTTGTGTCCGAAATGTTTGAAGAAAAGTGGGGTAAAAAGAAGAAGGGAGAAAAATCAGAGGATCAAAAAGAGATTCCTTCTGAAGAACAAACCCCTGATGCTGATGTTGATGCAAACACGAATGATGCTCTAGAAGAGCCAGACAATGTAGAAATTGAAGCTAAAGCTGAAGATGAAGATGAAGATGAAGAAGAAATCGAGATGGTTCAAGGATATGACGAGATAGAATTGGAGGAAATAAAGCTCTACTTATCTTCCTTCGAAATTGAATCTCGGACTGAAGACATTAGTCATATTCTAGAGAGACATGAAAGCACAAAAGCTTTCTTTGAAAACCTTGTTCCAACTGAAGTTTCCTATAATCAATTTTGGATCCGATACTTTTATCGATGTGATCCTGTACGAATTGAAGAAATATGGAGAGCAGAAGAAGAGGAACGAGAAAAAAGACGACAAGCCCGTGCTGAGGCTATTAGAGGGGGCATTACCAGTGTCAAAAACTTATTTGGAGGTGTGGGCAATGTTGTCAGAGATGCTGTATCGAATACAGTCATACCTCAAAACTCTTCTTCTGATAATTCTGGACAGGGCTTAACTGGTTCTTTACTTTCAGGTGGAAGACCTCCTTTTGTGATGAATACTGCAGTAAGTGATGATGAAGAAGAGGAAGAAGAACTTGGTTGGGATAGTGATGAGGATGATGAAGATTATGAAGACGATGAAGAAGAAGAGAGCGAGTATGAAGAAGGTCCGACGGAGGATGAAATAGTATTTTCCTCATCTCCCACAAATAATGCAATAATGGATGAGGAACGAAATCAACTGCAAGAAACCATCGAAATGCAAAAAAAAGAGATTGCTCACTTGAATGAAAAAATCAAAGTGAATCCAGATCTTGCAAAGCTGGATACGCTAGAGATGGCTCTTTTTGAAAAGGATGCTGAAATAGCGGCCCTCAAGGCAAACATTGACGACAATCGTCAAAATCACCAAGGCGCAGATCCTTCTTCTGTTCAAAACTACACAGACAAAATGGAAGAACAAAGACTTGAAATTGAAGCTCTTACATTGAAATTATCCAAGGCTACGGAGGCCATGGCATCCATGCAAGTCAATTTTGATTCTGTCACCCAGGAAAATAATAGCACAATAGAGCAAAACAAACTTTTACATGAAGAGATTGAAGCGCTAGAAACATTAGTAACCCAGCTAAAATCTTCCAATGAGAATCAAATGTTAAACGATACCCATATTGAACTACCAAAGGACCTAAAACAGGGAAAAGAGAAGAAAGCTAGTCAAGAAATCGATTCACTTCCTAGTTCACTCTCTAGCTGTGTCAAGGTTTCCGGAGAAAATTCTGGTATGAATTTAAAGTCCTCAATGGAAACAGAAAATGATAATCTAGCAAACGAAATTCCTGATGAAGAACAATCGAAAGATTTGAATGGAAATGGAAGTGACGAAGAAGATGAATGGGGCGATTCATGGGGAGATGAAGATCTTTAATCAATGATATTCGTGTGTCTACGTTTATCATATCACCAAATCACATACTATCCCATTTGGAAAAGGACATGTGAAAGAAAATAATACTCTAGCCAATTATCAATGTGTGATTCATTTATATTTTTAGCACTATTTTATATACAATGTAATTATTTCCTTATGTAGAAGAGAATATATGCGTCTTCTTCCAAAGTCTGAATTTCACATTCACTCACAAAGGCATCATTGCATGTATACCACTTATTCTTAACATTAACATTCGCCACATAGTGACCCTGGTGTAAGTTACCTTGATGATTCACAGTTGCAAAGAGCTCATATTTCAACTGAGGACTTGATGCAACATTTCCTGGTGAAGTTTTCATACCTTGCCCTACCTCACACCTTAGGTGTTTAAAAATAAAAATCAATGAAATGAGAAAGAGAATAGTATTTGTGTTAAAAAGGTGCTTGAAGTCAGGTTAAAACGTACCAATGAGGTAAGAAATCTCCCATCTCAAGTTCTCGTGGAAAAGTCACGGGATCGGTGATTTTTTTATTTGTATTTGATGCATCAAATCTCTTCAAGTGCAAACACAATACTTTTGGCAATTTTGCAAATGTATGCTGTTTTTGAGTAGGAGTTTTAATACCACAGGAAGGACACATCACAGGATCAGCTAAAACCTCTGGTTCTGTGAATTGCTCCAGACAATTTTGTAGTGTGATTAGTTTAGAAATATTACCAACTCCTCTTCTGGAAGGCATTGAGTTTGGACTCAATGAACAACTGGAATTGTTAGCATTCGTAACATTAGAAGATTTTTTGTTTGCGTTAGATGGTGCATTTTTTCCTTTTCTTTTCATGATGGGAAGAGATAGTATATTAAACGGTTCAGGTTGCGTTCGCTTACATCCGCAACGATCGCAAAGAAGAACAGACCGCAATCTTCCTTCGAAAATTTTCCTCACAATATCTAGTAGGGAGGACAAAGTAAAGCGATGAATTTGAATTACTGATTCAAAACGTTTTTTCCATGACAGTTTCTATTTGTGCACTTACCCCGATCGTTGTGCATTATCTCTTCCCTATCTATTCGTTCATCAGATAATGAGCAAGGTTGTGCACCATTCTTAACAAGCAAGTCTTGATAGGATCGTACATGTTTCCCCATTGTATCTAGCAAGGCTTGTAAAAATTCATGAGCATCGCGCTGCTCATACCCTGCTAGATGCGTCAAGCCCGCAGAATTCCATGCAGCTGACAGGAATCGGACAGGTATTAGAGGGCTTCCAGTACAGCTTTGTTCCGGACTTGATGTAGCATTGCATGTAGTGTGGTCACAGTGCGAAGTGGATGGAAATAAGATACTCTTGTCTGCAATTGACGAATTATCATTACTTCCTTTTCCTTTCGCATTTTTTTCCTGAATAGAAGGTGCTTCTGGCATTGGCTCGAGTTTTGGCAAAGATTTTTCAAGTGCTTCGATGACATTAATATTGATCGTACTTCCAAAAGTTCTTAAAAACAAACGATCCATTTCACTAGCAATACAAACGGTATATTTTGGTTTCCCTACACTTTTTGAATTATTTGTATTCAATTTCTTGTTATTTTCTACTTGCTCTTCCTCCAAGAGGTATTGTTCACGCACAAATTGGCTTGTTAAGTGATCATGACCCACTTTTTCTAAAAAATATTTTTGCAAAGGGGCGCAATGAATCAAACATTGCAATATGCAGTTCATGTAGCATGTATTTCCAAGATTGAATATACCTACTGGTGCACTTATTGTACACCGATTCTCTTTATCTAAGTTGTTCAATATGAATGTGATGGAAAGCAAATTGAAATAATTAATTTGAGGTGCAAAAAGTTGTATGTTGAATAAAACACCTTATCATTTATTTCTATAAGTACTTACCTGTATTCTTTTGCCTCAGCATAAATTTAAGTGATTCAGTTTCCCCATTGAAGGATACATTTGAATATCCATGGAATAATTGGTACCGTGTTAAACTTTTTCTGCCAGCTTTCATTAGCACGTCCGATGCATCGCATGGATAAGTAGCTTTTAATCTAAACAATGGTAGTGAAGATGTATCATCCTTGGAGGAGCTTAGATTCATTTGTATGGGATGAAGCAAGTCAATGGAACGATTCAGAACACCTTGCTTCCATGATAGCCATGGTAAGTTAAATGAAAGATCAACATTTAACTTTTCTCTATCGAATATGGGATGGTATATGAAGTCACCACAACGCATACAGAAAAGTTCACATCGAGATCCACATGTCACTCCTATTCCATGTATTATCATGTCATTATAAGAAAAACAAGATAAAGAAAAAATGTTTTTTCACTTTACAATACTTACCAAAATTATGACCAGAAGTAACAAAATGACACATGAGATTATCTTTTGCACTAAAATTGGATGATAAAGGACCAGAACCAATCTTAGAAGATTCCAAGCATTGCATGACTTCATCACCGTAAAATGGGAGACTTTCGACATTGCTTTGTTCTTTATATAAATCCAAGTCGCTGTCAATTCTTCCAAATGGTTTCAAAAGTTTTGATTTTCTTGATACTTTTGCTTGTGTTTTACGAGAGGAAACTTTAGTCCAGTAATTTCGTCTCGATTTTCGAAATACATCTAGCCATAGGTCAACAATGGAGGAAACTTGAATAGCTTCTAGGACTTGCTCATGATGCCGACGTTTGCGTTTCAAATAATTCTTTTTTTCGGATTTAGAAGAGGCAGAAGAAGGATCCTCTGTACTTTTTGTCACATCTGGGCTTATATTTTCTGTCTCAGCTTCCTCTTCTGCCTGTCGCAATTGCTGATACCTCTCTAAGCTCAAGTTGCATATTTCTGATTCATCATTTGTTTGCAGACTCTTTTCATCTTGGTCATTCTTTGCAGTGATATTGGTTTTAGATTTCGTTTTTGGACCTAAATCGTTCACACACAACGAAAGGTGAGGATGCCTCAGCGTGGTGTTGAATGTACGCATCAATCCAGGTTTCGATTTCGCTTCCTTTTTAGAGGCTCGTGTTACACTTAGAGAACCGGTGTCATTAGCAGTGGGCACATAGTGTGCTTTCGTGCTCTGGTTGTTAGTTCCATTTGCTGATGCATTGGAGGCAGGATCTAGAAAGGGTAGAAAATGAAGTTGCTGTATAACTTCTGCACCCTTTCGTTTTCTACGTTTTCGACTATCATCGAGAATCAAACGCCAGTCAATTTCCTGCGGAAGTAAAGCTTCTAGATGAGGACAGCGACATGCCTTGATTGAAAGTGGAGACGCATAAGTATTTGAAGGATCCATTGACAAGAACTTTTTGGTTGCAATATGACCGTATTTAAATATCATAATTTGCGTAGTGCCAAATAGTTATATATAGTACGTCCCAACGCTAATTAAATTCAGGTCACAAAATTTCAGTTCATCATGACACTTTATTGTCATCTTCTCTTGAAGATGAGACTGCTCAAGACTAGAGTCCAGTCATTTATTATAATGTGCCTCAATGTAAATTTTTTGTAGTTTGCATGTAATGATTTATTTCTTGGTGTGCGAGATGCCTTCATACTTCTTTATCACCATGTTACAAGTCCTTCTAAATACACTAATTCAAAGAAAAAAAACAACCATCGGAATTTCTAGTTTTACAGTAAATTATTCATCCCTATTGCACATATTCCAAGTAATTTTGAAGAATCATATCTGCTCTTTTTTATTCTTCTTGAGCAAATCGTAATAACTGTCTTTCACACAATTATTTGAACATACATGACACTTATTAGGAAAATGATTTTTTCTATAATTGTCATTTAACGAAAGAACGCCAGTCCTTCTAAATTTAGTCGAGAGATATATTTTATATATCTCAAAAATGCATTCATATTAAGAATCCTTATTTTCCCAAAGAGGATCTAACGAATTGTACGATTATGGAATTCTTGCACTGCCACAAATCTTAGATAGAAGCTACATTACCATGCAATATTCAAAAGTATGTTTATATTTTTTATTTTTAGATATATGCCAAGCCCTTTAGGGAATGCTATGTATTGCAATGCAAAGGTACATTCAGATTCATCCCAGGCAAAATGTCTAGGTACCGTCTTATACAAGCTCTATTATCTAGCGCCTTTATAAACTTCTCTAGCAATAATTGTTTATATTGCATATGTGGCATGTGTTGTCAATTTTGGATATTATACTATCTTGTTTTCACCTGCAATATCTTCTAAAGCTGTCTCTTGGAGATTCTCAACTACAGGATCTTTCTTTCTCGCTTTCTGAAAGATACAAAAGACCGAGACACCGATAAGAAAACAGGTAGGAACCAAAACTGCGGTAACCAATTTGCCGATAATATTTTTGCTAGATTCTCCATGTGACAGTTTGTCGGAAGAATCTCCATTATTGTTTTTGTCATCATTGCGATATGTGTATGGCGATGTGTCAGAAGGTGGTTGTTCATCCGGAGCCTTTGTAGGTATCATCCCAGTGATCGGGTCTTGTCCAGTCGATAGATTTTGCCAGGCATGATCTCCTTTTTCATTAATAGATAATACATAAAGATTTGTGTAGCCTTCACTGAAATCCCATGCATTTGCAGTAAGGAAAATTTCCCCTGAAGAAGGATTAATATCTAAACCTACTAATTGATCTTCTCGATGAGAATCGATTTGTCGAAGGAAAATCATTTCACCATTATAAGCATTGAAAGAAGCTATGAAAATATCATCTGTATCTGCAGTAACTTGTAAATTGTTCTCTTCAAGAGTTATACCAGAAGGAACGATTCCTCCCACAAATAGATTATTTTCTTGAACGTCACAGTGTGTTGCTTTGATACCTTCACCAACAAATTGCTTCTTCCAGATAATATCCAGCGTATCTATGTCAATTTTCATTACAAAGCCACCACCAGCCTCAGATCCTACCATTTTTCCGGATGTGGAACCAACTACAAAAGCCTTATCATCCCACATGCAAAGACCCAAAGCAAAATCATCCTTATTATATTGAGACTGAATTCTTGTCGTATGGGATTGGTACGTACCAAAATTTTTGTTTTCAATTTTTCCTGTTTCTACATCAACAAGAGTGAGAAATCCATCCCAGACTCCTCCTGAATACTGTTGTTCTCCAGTGCTTGGACCATATCCGTTAGTCGTCCCCACAACTACCAGGATGTTACGAGAAGCAATAGTTTCCAATCCAGTTATAAAAGTCTTTCCTTCGGATGTTTCTAATAGTGTTTGCCACTCTTCTTGCCCGGTACTTATGTTATATTTGTAAACGATGGGAGAATAGGAATCAGGCATTTCTATATTTGGGTGAGTCAATTGTTGCAGATACTCCCAAGTCGCTAGACTATTACTATCTGACAACTTCGAAATATCATCCCATACAAGACCATTCAAATCATGAAGTGCGACATATATCCCACTCTTTTCCTTGTTCTTGTCTATGGCCATAACTGTAGGGAAGTTTCCACTTGGTAAGTTGATACTTTCCTCTAATTTTGGTCTTGAAGATATTGTTGATTTGTAATCCAATCTGAATAACTTGGGTTGTAGTCCATCCATAGCAGATATTATTCCATCTGGTAATTGCAAAGATGAAGAAGTATTGAAAAATAAAAGATCCAGGCACATTGTGGGAGAATCAAGAACCATTCGATCAAATCCATTGGCGGTTCCGACCGAAATGTAACAATTGGTCTTCTCCTTTTGATTTTCATTTGAATCTATTCCCAATGTAATGATTTTTGGGCCCGATCTATCCAAAGCAGCCCCATACGCCAGAACTGAATTTAGATGTGACACAAGAGAAAATCCCGAAACTCTGATTTGAGGTAGCAAAATTAAAACTAATATCGTCTGGACGTTCCAAAGTTTTCTACTCATTGTTTTATTGATGTATGGAATGAAATGTGAGAAAAAAGATTCAATCTTTAAAACATCATATGGCCTATTAAATAGTTGCCATTCATAAAACTACGTACCTCCATATACATTTTTCATGTAGAAAATATTGACGACTGTCTCAATAGGCCCTAAGTGTGTGACAGACAGAGAGAGAGGCTTTATTTCTGTGAAAGGTCTGGAGCCTAGAACGTTCTTTGTATTATGAATTTTGACAGTAGATTTAAGATACTCTCTTGACACATTCTCACTTTTTTTATTCATCTTTGTTAAAAAATATCTCACTATCATATCTTTTCCATTGCCTTTAATTGACACCAATATTTGTGAAGATGAAAATTTCCAACATTGCACTCTCGTTCATGGCTCTTCTAGCCAGCCCTGCCATTGCCGAAAACATGAGGGGTTGTGTCACAGACTTTGATCCAACTGTAGATTACTTCCCGGATAAAGTGGAAGTTGAGCATGCCGAGCATTGGTCCGTGGAATATCATAATTCTTATAAGATTGTTCGTAATTCCGATGCAGGTACGAGTTATCTTTTATACCAATGCGGAACTCCACCTCCTGAAGCAGAATTGGATCAGCATGACGCCGTTGCTTCCATTCCACTAGAAGATGTTGGTCTTCATTATATGGTTTTCATTCCATATGTGGAATTGCTCGAAAGCCGTGCTCACATTGCTGCTGTGGCTGGCCAAGCTTCATGGATTTATTCTCCATGTGTCAACAAGATGGTAGACGAAGGAGCTGTTACTATGGTTGCTGACATTAACGACCAAGCCCTTCTTGGCGAGATCAATGTTGGAAGTGATCTTCCTTACTTTGTAGGCGTTGGCACTCCTAACGCGTTTGAAACAAGCTTTGAAGTCTCTGAGTGGAAAGAAACCAGTCTTTTGGCCATCTTTGAATGGCTCAAATTCTTTTCCCTTTTCTTGAATGAAGAGGCAAAAGCTAACGAAATCTTTGACGATCGTGAGGGAAGCATTGGATGTTCAAGAGAAAACGCAAACCTACTTTCCACTGACGCAGAGGAACAACCAGTCGTGTTATGGGGCACAAGGAGCGATTACTGTGGAGGCTGGGACGTTGCCCGATCCTGTCCCAATTACTATTGTGAGTTGGCAGACACATGCAGTGCTACACTCCTCACTTCTATGGAAGGTAGTATCGACTCGGAAGCTTGTGGCCGTAACTACATGACCACTGAAGAGTTCCTTGCTCATGGAAAGGACGCTGATATCTGGATTTATGCTGGCCATGACGGGGATTTTGCTGGTACCCTAGCTAAGTACCCTGAACTCCTAGAGTTTAAGTCAGTCAAGAATGACAAAGTGTATGATGTTTCTGGACAGACTATGGATGCTTGGTTTGGAGTGCGAAAGGTAGAACCAGGTAAGCTTAAATTGATTGTTGAAAATCTTGTGTGCAATTTCCAAGTTGATTCTGGCTCACCCTTTTCCATATGAACACAATCATGATTCAGCAACCCTCATTCAAGACTTTTGCTCTGTTGTTGGTCGTGAGAACCCTGCATCTCTTATGCCTCATGAGTTGACATTCCTCCGTCACATTAATGATGCGATCGACAGTCCCCCTGTTTGCCCAGAAGACCAAGCTCCAGAGGAGGTTCCATTCTTGAAGTTGGGACGTAGTACCTGTCAACTAATTACTGAAGTCGCTCTCCCAATCCCTGAGGTTCCTGCTCCTACTGAAGAGAAAGAAATGTCTGCTCCTACCATCGAGATTGAAGTATCTGCAACTACCGAGGAGTCTTCTGCCTCCACCGCGTCTGTGGCACAGATTCTCACCTTCATGCTGTCAGCAGCCGGAGCACTACTTATGTAAGAGATTACAAATACGTTGATGTTCCAATAGACGTTACGATGCGTGAAAATCTCTTCCTTTATGATGGGTTAGGATTTTTTGTTTGTTGCCGTTTCTATGTCTTGGTATTGCGCAACTATTGATCAGCTATCGAGTTATTTGTCTAAGGTATCTATTATCGAAAAACTATGGCATCACATGGCCATAGGCATAAGGTAATTGGCATGATAATTCGCGTTGATTTTATTCATAAACTAAATTCAGTGTTCAATATTATATTAAAAGCTTCTACATCCCATTTGATACACATTTCATAAGGAGCGACACCTCTACGTCATTTTGTTCAAATTTACTCTGATCTAACTTGTACTTGCAGTACACTTTAAAATTGATTTCTTTTAGATGTGTACAGTACCAACTAAAGTTTTTCATCGCATCATCAAAGAAGGGGTAGAGACAACGGACCTGTTCTGTTTTTAGATTTGGAGAGATCTTATTGTTTTCTCTTCAATTATCCGAAAATTACGTTTTACAGAAAACATTATAGGTAAAGATATTTTCACAAAAATAGGATATGACGATTCACTGTACGTAAGGCCTGTCAAATATTCCAAAAGCCTACCAGCTGAATTCAGTTTTGTGGGATGAATCGATTTTGTTTCAAAAAGGCCTTCCAGACATCACAGAAGTTTTGGAACAAATAGGATTGCTCTCATAAAAAAAGAAAACACTTGACTTTATTTTTACAAGAAAAAAGAAGTGAGGAAAGATATTTTCAAATTTGAAGAAAGATCTTTTATCCGTTGAATTCATTGTAACATGTGGTCTCCAACCGCGATTTCTTTTGTTTTTATGGCAATCATAGCGGCTATATATGAACCACTTCGCATGTCACTTCATGCCCAAAATGTTTCTCTAAATATTGGAGGTGTTGGTGGCGTCGGAGGTTTAGCAAACTTACTTGGAGCCGGAGATAAGAGGTGTGATCATTCAATCAACCTTCATAATTCAACCTATCACAATAACTATTGCTATGAAAAAGGTGTTCTTGGCCCTTTTACACCATTTTCTGTTTTCATGTTTATGGTCTGGGTTGGTCCTATTTTACTCGCCGCACTTGTTACAATGATGTATGATGAAGCCCATACGATATACAGTAGAAACATAAATGCATCTTCTGCCCCTCTTGGAGTGTTCGCAGCAATATGGATTGGATTGAACGTGCTTTGGTTTGTGATTCCATTGTCCGTATTTTGGTTTAATTTGTCATCAGACGTGGAGGGAAATTTACCTTCATTGAGAGTCTTAGCGATTGCTATTGCTGGCGCCCATCCATTGTCCTGGAATCTTATGGTGGCAGCCATTCCAGCCTCTGGAATTACAACAAAGCTCCTTGGATGTGATCGGCCAACAATGTTTAAGTGCCATCGCTTTGTTTCTTACTTTACAGTAGGATGGGGCTTGCTTCATGGTATTTTTGAACTTATATATATGACCAGTACTAGGTCGCTTGTGACAGGAAATAGAAAAATTGTGGACGAGCTTTTGATGCGAGAAGACGGAGAAGATTTACTGTATATTGCAGGAGCTATGGCATTACTTATTTTAAGTGTTCAAGGAATGGTTGGTTACAGTCGACAAGTTCTTCGAATTAATAATTGGTCATTCAGGAAGATTCATAGAGCACTTGCTTTTGCCTTGCTTCTAGTAGCAGCAGCACACTGGTGGCCATTTTACCTTTTTCTAATTCCAGCAATTTCGCTCCATGGAGTGGGCATTGCATGCTGTTTAATGGATGTGGATGAAAGCGATCCTGATAATTCACTTTCCTCGGTTCCAAATCGCTATACAAGAGCTGAAATTGCACTTCTTGTATTTTTGTCGGTCCTCTGTTCTTTTTTTGCCACTTTCTTCATCTGGACTCTTCGGGAAAATTTCATGACTTCTCCTACTGCAAACTTGAGTGTTCCGTTTTTCTTCCCGGTTCTTTGCATAGCCTTATCATTGCTAGCATCTGTATTTGTCTCAACACTCTATTTGATGACTCGTAAAGTTAGCATCGAGGAAAGCACTCTGGAAGAACTCTCTGCTCCTCTAGGAGAAAATTTGCCATTATTAGAACTAGCGACTGGTGAATTGGAACATCAAACTGAAGCAAGAATCAGCAGTGAAGCTTTGTAATATACGGTTTGTTTGAAAAAAAAAAACCAGTTCAATTGGAATTGGGATTGTCACGAAATTTCATTCATTAGAAATTTGTTGGAGAATCTTCAAGTCGTACATCGATAAACTTGACTTTGTGGGAAAGAATAAACTTTATTCTCGAGATTAAAAACATATTTGGCAGGCTCTGATTTCTGTTGAATTTAACGTTATCCTTTATTTGGGCATTTTCAATGTTTAAAAGAGACCTGGAATTGCGAGAGAGAACCAATGATGTTAAATATTAATTAAACTGAAATCGGATTCAGTTGTTATTTAACCATGATTTATTTTGACATGTACAACAGTACCAAACATAATCTATTAGCAGGTCAATCATCAAGTCGAATTTATCGCCAATTCTCACTAATCTGCACATTTCGTGAATATCAAAATTCAATCAATGCAATACTGAGACGATTATTATGATTCTAACAGCTCACGAGGTTAGCAGGCTTGGGAGGGGGAGACTCGAAATGATTTTCTTCACTAGTTTGGTTGAGTTTTATTTTCTAATTTTTCATTCCATCGAAACTAAAATCTATCTAAAAATATTCTAGAACAATTTTTGCAAAGTTTATGATCACAAAATAGGTTGAACAAAATTTTTCTTTGAAAAACCTGTAAACTATCAAAGGACTTCATTTTGAACTGGCATGTCCTTAGTTTTTTATCACTGTCCTGCTAGAATTTCTAATAGCTTCATTCATTTGTTGACGCATCATCAAAATATTGCCATGAATTCTGCTTTGTGCTGCACAGTCAGCGCTTATGGATTGACTCTTTTCTCTAAAATGCTTGAAAGGAATCATGTTTAATACCACAATATTTATTCTTTCTTCTCGGTAGATTACAGAATCTCATGTCTACAATCGATTGTATCGATTTCTTATTGTTTATATGATGTTATAACATTCCAATTTTACATACAAATAGATTTTATTGTCGTTATAATTGGTTCACAAAACCGAGTGAGAGCTGTAGAGGAAAAATATAAGGTATTCATTTTCTCTAGGCATGATGGGATTACGATGCGGAAAAAGAGTTAGTAAGTAACCCCGACGTCACATTGCTGAAGAAGGGAATTACCAGGTCTCTATGGGGATAGTACAATCACAAGCTTGCAAACCGGTCGACGACCAGAACCTTAGGTCGGACGGATTCCTGTTGGGTTGGGAAATGAAGCTTCTGTATACATCGCAGCACGAACTACAGATATAACCCATAAAGTATTACAAACATAAATCCCCAAAAGCACCTCGTCACAACTCGGGATTTTTGCTTGATTTTAATTTATTTATTGTCCGCATGAAGGTACATTTGTGTGTTTGTTCTGATATAGGTTAGTTAGTTAGTTTAAAGAGGGTTTAGCAGACTATAGTTCAAGGACAATCATATGCTATATTATGCAGACACAGTGGATTAAAAGGCTACTCACTATTACGACTCAATTAAGAGAAAGATTTACTTCCAGGGCACTCGGCCCCGAAAAACAGAAGCTAAATACACTCCTCTATAACAAATCACATCTTTCTACATAGTTATGCAATTCCTTATTGATTACAACGATAAAAAGGACAGACTTTCTCTACGTTCTCCCATTTATCTTTTTGCCATCAAATTTATGAGTCTCTGTGCAATTAAAGTATTGAAGTGCGGCGAACTTGCAATATTTGTGCAAGACGCACGTTTAACATCATAATCATTAGTAATCGCAATAAATATAGTTACTAAATTAGTAATAAGATATCAGCAGCAGCATTTAAATTCTTTTTGATTTGGACTGATTTTCATCGTATTCACGCTAAATTTATCAGATTGCTCGCTCGAGCAACTTTTACTTAACCGAGCCAAATTAATGTTTCCATAATGTTTGAAAATTTAGCACGTTTATTAAGACACTCAGAAAGTATTTAACTTTTTATATATAGTAAGAATATAACATTACACCAAGTTAGCACGTTCAATTCATTAAGTCTTCCTTTTTTTCGAAAAACTATCAGAAAAAATATACTTCGTGAATTTGCTAATACTGTATTGCTAAGTCTTAGTAGTACTTCACAATATGTAATGCACGGATCCAATCACGTCTAAATTTCCTGACTATGCCTCTTTCATGGAAACATAATACGAAGAAGCTTGGATCATCGAAAATCAGTCGCAAGTTTTCGACCATGAACATTCTTCAATTCTTTCTCCCTGCAACGATCTTGGTATCAGGTATTACCTTATTTGGTCTTGAATCAGAAGTCTTTTTCAGATATTATTTTCGTTTGAAAGTCAATACGAAAAAAGAGGAAAGAGTTTCACTCGATTACCTCAATGAGGTCAAGAAGACCTTACAGGATGAGATCGATCAATTAAATGAAGGGCTTAATGCTATGCAAGCTAAGATGGATGAATATAATCAAGAACCGGTACCGATAGTGCGAAATATTATCCCGATCCATATAATTGAGCAGACAGGAGGTGCATTTGTAAACCTCGTGAAGCTTTCACAGATAGTTTACAATATGAACTTTCGCATGATTTTACCAGGTATTGATAATGACACGAATGACATGACTATTTTCAGGGGTTATACAGGGAGTTCAATAAAACCATTTGGTCACTACTTTAGTACGAAAAATTTAAATAAGCCAAAATGTTTCTCTGAAGATTTTGAGTTTCAGAGCGTGCAAAAGTTTCAAAAGGAGAATCCTACATTGGATGCAATTTTGATCGTCGTGCACGAGGACGACTATAAACCTTGGTTTGCACCGGATTATGATGGGCTTATGGTGAACGGAGTTTGCCGGGATAAATTTCGTGAATGCTTAGTAGACAAGGAAATGTGCAATTTCCAATTTACATGGAACCTAGATATTGATTTAAGCTCTTGGGAAATCAATGAAAAAGCCAAAATTGTTTGCATGACACATAGACTTGATAGGTACAAAGTAACCTTAGGAGAAGTACTAGAATCTCCACGACTCGGTGTAAATGCAGAAAACATTGCGCTATTAAACTGGATGGGAATCGGATGTGAAGAACAGTCACCTCGAGTATGCACCCCTTTCAATGCAGATGAGTATTCAATACGAAGTAATTGTCTAGAAGTTTCTGATGATATGATCAGTCTGGCAGATGAAGCACTCGATAATGTTGGGATTAAGTACATTATTGAAGGAGAAGAAGAAGATGCTGAGGAAGAAACCGTCCCGGTACGTGCTGTCTCATTCCGATCAGAATTCCTTGCCTATTTTGAGGGAACGTCTAGGTCATGTATTGAAGCTTATTTTGATGAATTAAGAGAAATTACTTCATCGTGGAGTGGCGAATGGCTTCGATTCGTTGACTACAAAGATGGTGCATCTAAAACTTATAATGAAACCATGGTCGGATTCGAGTGGTTACCTGGAATGATTGAATCGTTCTGGGATAGTTTAGATGTGAATTATACTGATTTCAGTTGCGGTGATCTTGATAAGGTTGGATGCTCCCTACGCGATGCTGTCATACTTGCCGAAGCTGACGAGTTACACCTCTGGGGTAGCGGTGGCGGTTTCATTGGTAACGTGGAAATACTTCGGTCTCACCGAGGAAAAAATGAGTCCTTTTTTTTCGAGTATGACCCCTCTCATTGCTCTGATGAGGATGAATTGGACGAATGAATATGTCTACATTAAAACGATCAACATGTGATTTGTAGTTGTCCATTGAATCGATCTGCTTCATGAAATTCGAGTAGTTGGCATGATTTTTTTTCCCCTGTCATGGAACAGTTTTTTTGCCAAAATAATAATAATAATAATAATAATAATAATAATGTTAAGTAACTGTTAAGGTTGTCTAATAATTCATAACTCTTGCGAGTTTTGGGAATACCGTAGAGTGCGTACGGCATATTGAGTCGGAGTGCGTAGATTCATGCTACTGCACTTAGCTTTCGTGGATTTTGGTGTTTTCGGGTCAATTTTCATATTTAATTTGTTGAGTGCAAAAAGAATGTGTTTAGCGCTATGTATCGAAAACGTATTACCCAGGACTTGTTTTGCCCATTGTCCTGGGGTCTGTGCATGGTAAGTGTTTGTGAACCATATTGAACCAAATTTTTGTTTCCAAAGGTTTGTTGCTTTTGTCAAAATGTTTCTGTGCCTATTTTTATGCATCGAAAGACGTATTAGGTCTTGTGTTTCGGTTGATGTAGAGCGTTTGTCATAGGCGTTTGGAGCGATGTCGAAGGTTGAGTTATGGTGTCCTATCAGTAGGTCTGTGGCAATTGGTCCCATCATACCATGATGGTCAATGGTGAAGGGTAGTAGGCGGTGCTGTTTAAGCGTGAGTTCTTTTGAAAGTTCATTAGCTGTGGAATCGGATTTTGCATGATCTTTAAGTTTGAGTTTTTTATACTCATATTGTTGGTGATGAGTGCTCATTGTTTCAGATATTTTTGCATAGGTGTTGATATGATGTGGGGGTTTGTATGGTGGAATGATTGTTACATCTATGAGAGTTGTTGAGTGGGGTTCCAGTTTTGAATTCAGAGGGTGCTTGATAACAACATCTCCAGGGCGAAGTTGGGGTGCCTTATCGAAAATGTGCGGTAGTTCTTTATGTACATCGTCGCGTGTTGTATCAGATACAAGGGGAAATACGTGTTTACACACCATGTAGACTGAGTCTCGCATGCGATTATGTAAGTCATGCTTGCTTGCATGCGGGCACACAAAAAAATGGTCGCCAAATCTGTCAATGCTTTTGCCACAGCTGCATATTTTTGGGGGTGGTGGCCATATGGGCATTCGTAATTTCCTTTGAAGAAATACACGGAATTCATCAATGGAGAAGTGGTTGGATGGGTCAGTTCTCGTCGACATTCCAACTGGGATGGACGTGAGGCAACTTAGCAGGGAAGGAAAGTGCTTTCTTACATCTGGGGGTAGTGTTGGCCATAAGGTTTTGTGGCGGTGCAGGTTAATATTTTTTTGGATTTGCTTTGTGATAGGGTTTAATGGTAGTGATAATGTATAAGAAGTGAGTGTTATTGTTGTTGGTATTTCCTGTCTGCTTTGTAAATTGTTTGGCATTTTTTCGTTCTCAATATATTGATTTGCGATTAGGCTATATTTTTGGAATATGTGAGACGTATTGTGTTTCCAATTTTTAAAGTGGGCGGTGAAATATCGTGGTAGGGTAATCAAAATATTGTATGCTAGACTGGGATCTTTGCTCACTATATTAGGGACTATGCCATGTTCCATGCTTCGGATGGTGTTGGCAAAGGGTGCGGAAAATGTCCTATGCATTCTAGATTCGGTGTCGAGGAAGCCGAGCCCACCGAGGCCTGTTGGTGTTGTTGCTATATGCCAGGCATATTCAGGTAGTTGTTCATGCATTAATTGGTCAGGATTAAGAACGAGTTTATGTAGGAATGATTTCGTGATGGAATTAATAGTGGAGGAGAAGAGTGTGCGGTAGTGTTTTGGTGTGGAAATTTGGTTTTCGTGATGTAGGATGTCCGAGAAAAGAAGATGTGTTGTGTAATGCTGAAGTGAAAATTTATAGAGGGTGATGGCAATATGGGGATCAGGGACTAGTAAAGCAATGGATTGTATTGCTGTGCGGAGTTTCTGTAGCTTTTTGGTTTGGTAGGAAGAAACAAATTCTCTGTTTCCTATGGGTGCTCCCAATACTCTTGTTCCAGTTATAATTTCACCATCTAGCTGTCCACCGCAATATTTGTCTAGACAGTGGAGTAGGGCTTGTTGATGCCGTGGTAGTAAGAGTGGGAGTGGGGATGATCCGGTTGTTGAGGTAAGTATTTTGCACTTCTGTGCTTTTAATATACAACCTAGAGGGGTTCCAATTTCGGAAAATTTTTCGAGGAAGAACTGTAGGTCATCATAGTGTAAGCTGACAGTGGTGTCATCTATGTAGCACATAGTGACTGCTGTGTCATCTGGACTATCTGGGTGAGTTCTACGTCGTGTGTTTGCTCTTGTGACTAGTTCTTCATTTATTTCTTTCACTATATGGTCAAGCACTAGGCAAGCGAGAAAAGCAGCGAAGGGGCAGCCTTGGCTGGATCCTTCTCTTCTGATTATGTAGTGCCTACTCCCATCTGGGCGTCTGTACCAGCAGCGAGTGTTTTCAAAATAAAGGATGTCGAATAGGGGGAGAAGGTGAGGGAATTTTGTATATATTATTTCTCTCGCCTTGGTCATTGAGATGGAGTTGAACATGTTTTGAAGGTCCAAGACTAACACTGCTCTTGTAGGTGCTTGGTTCTGGCGAAGGGGTGTTTCGATGAAGGTGTCAGTGTGGGATTGTATTGTGTGGGTTATGACATCTATTCCAGATGACATGCCTACTGCAAATTGATGTGGTGACAGATATTGTGCAGCGACATCTTTGGTTGCAGACATTGCATGTGCTGCTGCTATTCTGCGGAGAGCGGTGCCTATGCCAATAGGTCTTATACTGGTGAGATTGTTTGCATCTTTATGGAAGGCTACACTCTCATTTGCATTTAGGTATTGGCGTACATCTTTAGGTAGTGCTCCTTTATAAAGGAAGCTTAGCAGTGTGCACAGTACATGGATCCTAGGGAATCTTTCTTCAGTTTGGTTTAGATGTTTTGCGCGTACTAAGAAAATATCCTTGAGCATGTCTGTAGAGTCAGCAAATGGGCCTGACGACTTATCTTTTTTCAAACGTCGTAGTGTGTTGATGGTCAGAGAAGGGTCGGCTAGTCTTGCTCTGAGGACTTCATCGGCCGTAGAGAAGATGCTTTGGTGGAGTGAGGAAGAAGGCCGTGGTAGGGTTTCTTGTGGTATATAGGGGGTTGGTGGTGGGTGCAGAGATTGGATGTGAGGTAGATAGGTGTCATTGAATGGGACTGAAGGGAGGGGTTTTTGCAGCAGTTGACTGGCTTTCTTCCAGTCATCATTGTTGGCTGCTCGTGCTATTTGAGCTTGACGTTGTTCAATGTCAGGAGTGTCTGTTCTTGGAGAGGAGAGGTGCCGCATAGCATTTTGATACAGGATATCGAAGTTGCCATTCAGGAACTGAGCTACTCTTCTCTTGATGAGAGCTTGGTAGTTGCGCTTCGGATCGCTGTCTGTTGCAGGTGCCATAAGGCTACCTTCAAATAACAGTAGCATTTTCCAGATTGGGCTTGGTGACGTTTGATATGCACTATAGTGGGGAGAGCTGTTTTCAACATGGGGTTCTTGTGCTTTTATTAGTAATTCTATAAAATTATAAGCTAAATTCTGAATTAGAGAACGCTCATTAAATTTTAGTTTACTATAAATTGACTTGCGAAATGAAAATGGAGTGATATCGTGGCGGTGAATGTATGACAATGATCTTTCCCAATTTTGACGTGTTGCCGGAGCTTGTGCTGGGTCGACCTTGAATGTGGAAAGGAGGAGATCGGCGTTTGTTTCTGTTCTGGTGGACATTTTGTGAGTTCGTTGGATGTGGCGAAGGAGAGTACCATTGGATGCAAATAGTCCTAGTTTGTGCGTAGGACATACAGGACATTTGAAGACATCAGCTTTGTGGTAGAATTCAGTAGGGATGCATCTGATTTCAGTTGCAGTATGGTCATTGATAAGGTGATTTTTGATGATAAAGGGGGTATTTTTCGTGAAGGATGTGGTGCAGTTCGGGATTGGGCATGGTACACGATGGCGTGTTGGTTGAGTTCGAGTAGATGAGATGCCGGATCGGCTTCTAGTGGTAGATGGCATTTTGGTTAAATAAAGGCTGGGTTTTCCTTTTTAATTTTGCTTTTTTTGCTGGACCTTAACTTTTTCTTCTGTTGTTTGTCTTGATATTTGTTGAAGTCATTAAATAGTAGTGTGACTTCCGACTTTAGGTCTGTTTTTGCTTGCAAAATAGCATCTTGGAGATTGTCGGCCTGGAATACTTCGTATGCCATGGTGGTGAGCGATTCTTCATTTATGAAAATTTGTTTTTTGGAGGATATGCTGGATCTTAGAGTTTTGGTGATGCTTGCGATCTGCTGGGTCTGGGTGCCTGGACTGGCATCTGAATCAGGAGACGAAGGGGCTGAGTTGGAGGTTGTTGTAGATGACGTGTTAGAGGCTGGAGTGGACGGAGAATTGGGTTTAGCTTTCGACAGAGGTGGTGGTGCGGATTTGGGTGATAGTGCAGATGGTAGTGAGCATACCTGTCGTTTGAGGGGGGTGAGGTGGGAGATGGAACGAGACTTGGCGTCCTCTGTGAGAAGGGGTACATGAGGAAGGATGGGAGGTGGTGGATTGAAAGAAGGAATTTTGCGGGCCTGCTTCGTGGGGCTTATTTCAATTACTTCTGCTGGTGGGTTGGGTTTTGAGGCCTGTTTAGGCTTGCGAGTAAATTTTGCTTTCGCTTTTTTTGGTTCTGGGATTTCTGGGTCTGGGACATCCGTCACTCCCAATGTAGCAGCGAACTGAATAGCCGATGCATTTAAATTTTTAAGGACTGCATTCAGTATCGATTGAGCAGGTAAGGAGGTTGCATGGGGTGCATACGTGTTTTTTGCGAAAAATAAGGATTCCCGTACGGATTCTTCAAACCATGAGCGAATGAGGGGGTCGTAATTGTTGGATTCGGTTGGTTTGTTTCGCAGGTAAAGTTTGGTATTCACACCTTTTTGAATGGAGTGTAATATTGCATACGTAATAATATTCTTGTTGTCAAGTATGAGGGATCTGGTTGATGGTGCGAGGGGGTCTTTAAAAATGGGTGTGCTGATTGTTGGCAATGATTCAATCATCTGGCGTTTCTTCCTGATGTCAGCGGAGATGGCACGTAAAGTTTGATAGTGTTGCGATAGTGCTCCTTGTGCTGAGGAGGCTGGCCTGGTGGGGATTGGAATGAATGTGGTTGGGAGGTTATAGATTCTCATGTTTGGGTTAGGTTGAGTTGATGATGGAAATAGGAGGTTGGAAAGAAGGAGTTGGTCGGTATGGTTGGAGATGTACGCAACATACACGTCTTCCTGTACTCCTTCCATGAAGGTGTAGTTACGCCTTACTTGCAGCCCAAAGGCCTGGCAAAAGTATGGGTAATTGTGGAGCTTCGAGTTGGAGGGGAGCTTTGCTTTAATGGCAACATGGAGCTGGGACAGGATAGCTTGAGTGTGGAGGTGTTTACGTCCGAAGACGGAGGGAGGTAGTCCGGACACATACGCAATTGCTTTGTTGTAAGGGTGATTACAAGGTGGAATTAGGAAGAAGAACCTGGAAATGAGCTGATTCGAACTGTCGAGGTTCAGTTCAGCCCTGCAGTGCCACCGCTCGAAAACAAAGTCGTGCAGGTAGGCTTCTAGGTCCTTGAAAGTCGGAGTGCCATAGCGGGCATACACGGGATTGGAACCCGGAGTGGAGGTAAGGAGGGCACTAAATGCCACTGAGTAAGTTGGCGTGACAGAGTTTTGTAGACAGCGGAACTCAATGTCTCGAATACGGAGTGCTTGCTTCAGGGTGGATAGTGCAGGATTAGCTTTGAAGCTTTGCTGGATCAAAGATTCAATGAACTTCACGGCTGAGCCATCATTATGCATGGTGGCCAGTTGCAGGTCTGCATCGAAGTCTTGGCTGCGCCTCAATTGGCAAAGGAGGAAGATAGTGTCGCTCGTGTAGCTGATGGTCGTGGGAAGGTCAGATACGATCGACTTGTAGGATTTGGGCGAGGTAACAGCTGTCTGGACTTCTTCCACGGTTGGGCTAACCTCTGGGGCGCTGTTGTGGTGGAAGCCGGGTGCTTCGGAGTCGATGTGGGCGTTGATAGTCATGACTAGGGGGGGGCTGCGGACTGATTAGAAGGCGGGGTCGTGAGATACGGTTGTAAAAAAACTTTTTGGAAAAAAAGTGAGCTGATTGTGTGTGGCGGATTGCAAACTGACTTGTCGTTTTGATTGTTGCAACTGTCAAATTTGAATTTTGTCGTTGGTTGTTCTAGAAACGGAAACATTGGGATATCTAGAAGATGCGACTGGGGAGGGTTGGGGGTACTTAGAGTAGATCGGAGGAGGTTTGGGAAGGTTTCTCTAAGATGCGCAACTTCATCTGAGCATGTCGTGATAGTAGCGTATCTTTCGAAGTGGATACTTAGGTGGGAGAATTGTTCTTTTGTAAGTTTACTTAGGTGACATCCGAATCGTGCTTGACCAATGTACATGTGTATCACTTGGAGGAAAAAGCCGATAGAAAAGATGGCGAAAGCTAACGTTTTGGGGGAAGATGACCATGCTATGATACCGAGTTGGGATGGGGTGTTGGTTGAGATCTCATGAGTGGGCAAATCTGAGATTCGGGAAGATTTTGTGGTGATTGGAATTGTTAGTGTTTGTGTTGGGAGGCAAATTGGTTGGGTTACGGGGGAAAGTGCACTGGGTTGTGTTCGAATTAAGGTAGACGATGACAGAAAAAAACTGGCAAAAGGCGAGATGTGGCAATTTAGGTCATAAATGAGCAGGCGCCACGGATCTATAGCTTTGGGGGGAATGGTCGGCGGAGATGGAGGGTCCGCCATCTTTATTCGTGAAAATTGAAGAAAATAAAAATGAAGATTTAAACACAATATCGCTAAACATTTACGTACCTGCTAGCTTTTTAGGTTAAAATACAGTTAACATCATAATTAATAAATAATTGGTGTTTCAGGAGGAGAGCAATACGAAGGTACAATTCAACAGAATTGCTATCGAGATTCAACCCTGCCTACGTAAGCAAATATAAACAATTTGAATGGATAAATTTTATTGTCACATTTCATTCAATAAATGGCAGTAAAATATCACATTTATTTTTGGCAGTAAAATAACATTCAACTATTTTACGGAATGAGATTCTATCTATTTCCTGCACTTCCTACTCATTAGCTTCATTGATAGATAGATAGGAATGCGAAATTTAGTTATTTAACTAGATATTATTAAGTATTACTCTAATTGATCATCAGTTACATTGAATAAATTTCTATGGGTTTTTCCGGATTCATTGAATCCCGTCTACCCTCTATTGTCAATCTAATCCTATTTGCATATTTAATGTATATGCATATGTGCCTTTGCTGACAACAAACCATTTGGTTAAAGGGTGGGGTGTGGGTTTTTCAATCTATCCGAAGCAATGAAATTGATGCGATCAAAGCAAACTCAAATTTATGAAGATAAATTAATTCCAAATTTGCGCCTCCATTTGAAATCCTCTCCGTTCAATTGTACTACTTTCCATA
>Ga0209092_10000668_pt1 | contig 34347 bp, 33 predicted proteins | sample FraStrMetagenome_FD_187446 | JGI IMG/M metagenome (GOLD analysis project Ga0209092, IMG submission 187446) | Marine eukaryotic phytoplankton communities from Arctic Ocean - Fram Strait ARC3M Metagenome (SPAdes) (version 2) | ecosystem: Environmental > Aquatic > Marine > Oceanic | place: Fram...
GTCACATCCCTTGGGAAGGCCGCAGAAAGTGGGTAACTTTAGCACGCTTGCCAAGCTCTTTTTTTACAAATCGTACGCTTTTATTTTACCCCAGCGCAACTACCTCCCAACTAGCTACTTACAGTTCAATGAATTCGCTGCGGCTACCCATTCAGAACCAAATCAGACCCAATCCACTACGCAGAATAGTACAATACAGTCGATCCTGGCTGCGAATCTAGCGGATAAGCAGACCAAAACAGCCGCGGCAGCCTACTTGTAATTGGCCACGTAGAGTAAATACGCCGCTCGCTTAGAACCTGCGTGTACCTTTGCAGGCACCTTAGTCACACGAAATCCCGCACGCTTCAGGCGATCTTCGAACCTAAGGTCAGGGCCCGCAGACCAAAAGACCGCTCGCCCGGTAGGCTTCAATGAAGCACGCATCCAGCGCAGGCCACTGTTCGAATAGAGTGATTTATTCGTCTCCGAAACCATTGCAACGGGGCCGTTGTCTACATCCATTAAGATCACATCGTAACGCTCACGTTCAGCCTTTCGCACATAAGCAACCACATCCGTGGTATGAATCTCCACACGAGGGTCATCCAACAACGCCCCATTTAGGCACTTCAAATACTCTCGGTTCCAGCTGACTATTTCCGGCAACAGCTCAACCAGCTCAACCGTGGTTGCCGCGCCCATCGTCTCCAGCACACTGCGTAAGGTAAAACCAAGCCCGAGCCCACCGATCAAAATGCGCGCTTCAGCGTCACGATCCAATAGCTCGACGCCAATTTCGCCCAATAAAATCTCCGAGGCACTCGCCCCAGAGTGCATCAACTCCTGCCCACTATAGCTGATGCAATACTTCCCATCATGCTCATACAGTGCCATGGCACCGCCATCAGCAGTCGTCGACTCCGCAAGTTTAATACGTGGTTTCATTCAATCTTGGTTGTTAAAAAAAGTAGTAGGCCTTAGCCATTAGGCGCAGCACAGATTATTGCCCCTGCGACTTATCGCGAAGCATCGTCTCAAGATCAGCCAGATCTTTGGTAAATTTACAAGTAAACCGACGCATCTTGCCCGTTTCAGGATGCACTAACCCAAGGCTCGAAGCATGCAGCGCCTGACGTTGGACATTATAAGGCATCCCGCCTTTGTTTTCCAACGCCGACTTATAATCTGGGTGATAGTGGCGATCGCCGAGCAACGGCACACCGGCACCGGCAGCGTGAATTCGCAGCTGATGCTTCAAGCCAGTCTCCAACCGAAGGCGGAGCTTACTAACTGTATGGCGTTGGCCCTTAACCGCGGTCGGCCACGAATACTCCTCCACCACTTCATAGCGACTAATCGCTTCAGTGGCGCCCTCTTCTTCGGTTTCGAAGACAGTTTGATACATGCCTTCTTCATCGAGGCGGAACCAAGCGCGCCATTCACCACGCTTCTGATCCAGTTTGCCATCACCAATCGCCATATATTCGCGCAGAAAGGTATGATCGCGCACTTGACGAACCAACGACTCCCGCGCCTTCGGATTCATCGCGAAACAAATAATACCACTGGTATATTGATCTAATCGGTGCACCGGCAGAGGAATCAGGCGCTTACGATGCACGCCCTTCTGCTGGTCTAATTCCGTCGCACCTTTGCCTTGCAAAAACTTCTCTAACACTGTCAGCGCAGACACTTGATTGCTATCAGGCACAGGCACCGACAACAACCCTGCCCCCTTATTTACAATCGCCAACGAGCTATCAATATAGAGTAAAGTGGCTTGAGCGTGAATGCGTGTCGGCAAGTGTCGAAAAAAGACCGGCGGTAGCGTCCCGCCCATCGACAGCCGATCGCCTGGATCCGCGATCTGCTCATGCGGCTTCTTGATGACCACGCCATCCAACTGAATGCGTCCCTTCGCAAACCAATCCTTGAGGCGCTTACGTGGACTATCTGGGTAGCGCTGACTAAGCCACTCCAATGCTGGTTTCATCTCTGCTTCATTTTCGCTATCTGACATAGCCGCACTCTCAAGTGTCAAACCACGAAGATCAACCCTCAAGCAAACAAGCATCAGATCCAATTTCATCGCCAACAAAAAACACCGTCCATCCAAGCACAGATACCATTCGCAGCCAATTGACCCTCTAATTAAAGCGCATACAATTAAGGCATAACTCAAAAGTACAGTCGCATCCACTCACTCAAACAGAACACCACCATGTTTAATCATAAGAAAACCGATATCGCCGTCCTCGGCGCAGGCCCAGTAGGACTGATCGCAGCCCATGCTCTAGCAGATCGTAACATCGACTATGTGCTATTCGACCGCGAACAACGCACCAACATCCACAGCTACGCACTGGCCCTACATCCCGAAACACTCGAACTCCTCGATTCCTTTGGCCTCGCAGAACGCATCCTCGAAAATTCACTTCAGCTACCAACAGTCAGCATCTACGAAGATGATCATCCCAAAGCCACACTCGACTATACTAGGCTGCCGCTCAAATACCCATTCCTGACTGTTATCAGCCAAGGTGAACTAGAGGGAATCCTAGTCGATAGCTTAAAAAAGAAGTCATACAAACCTCTCTGGAATCATCGCGTGCGGTTTATCGAGGAGCACGCTGATGTGCTTAATATCGCGGTAGATCGACTATCCGAAGGAATGACAGGCTACGCAGTCGCGCACATCGAAACACAAATCGACAAGATCCTCGACTACCAAGCGAACTATATAATCGGCGCCGACGGACACGAATCCGTGGCGCGACGTAGCGCTGGCATCGACTTCCCTGAAGTGAGCCCCAGTACAGACTATGCAGTCTTCGAGTTTAAGACTGACGCTGAGCTACCCAACGAAATGCGCCTCATCATTAAAGACAACAAAACACATGTTTACTGGCCACTCCCCAACGGCCACTGCCGATGGAGTTTTCAAGTCGATCATGGCGAGGCCTCGAATCACTCACGGAAAAAAGACCATAAATTCAACCCATTCAACAACAGCAGTCCCCCACTCTTAGATCGCGAACAATTGGACACCTTCCTTGCCGAGAATGCAGCATGGTTCAAAGGTTCAGTCGAAGACCTTAGCTGGAGAATGCTGGTAAACTTCGAGCATCACCTCGCCAACTCCTTCGGCAAGGATCGCATCTGGCTCGCCGGCGACTCTGCCCACATGACGCCACATGCAGGCATTCTTAGCATGAATGTTGGCATGCGCGAAGCAGTCGACCTCGTCGACATTTTGAGCATGTCCGACACACACCTCGGACGCCAGAAGGCCCTCGCCGACTACAACGAGCAACGCCTCGCCGAGTGGCAACGCCTCCTCGACCTCGACCACCATATTTACGCCGTCGATCAAACCGCACGCTGGGCGCTCGGCCATCGCAACAGTCTGATCGGCAATATTCCAGCCAGCGGTGAAACACTCAGCGAACTGCTCGCCCAATTACATCTCATCGACGCCGCCTAAGCCGAAGCAGAAAAACCCATCATATCCCGCTTGTCAGAAGCGGCACCTGTAGATTAGCTGTATTCATACCAGATACAGTAGATGAAAGTATTACAGAGTACCGCCACCGTTCTCATTCTCACGCTCACCTGCGCGCTGCACTCGCTAAACGGCCTCACGCTCTCGAACAAAGAAGGCACGGCCATTGACGTTGCGGTTCTGGAGATCGAAGACGCGCGTATTCAAATACGTCAGCCTCAGAATAACCAGCAGCGCATCTGCAGACAACAAAGGTCGTGGCCAGAAATTTTCCGACGCCCACCTACGCAAACTCACGACACAGAATATTATAACGCGCCCCAACGGCGATGTCATCATCGACAATATTCCGATGGTCAACCAAGGCCCCAAGGGCTATTGCGTGCCCGCAACCTTCGAACGCTACCTGCGCTATATGCAAATCCCGGCCGACATGTATATCCTAGCCATGGCAGGTCAGACCGAAATCGGCGGCGGCACCTCACTCAGCGCGATCATTGCCTCAATCGAGGGATACATCGCCTCTCAGAGCCGCACAATGAAGCAGCTCAATGAACCGATCAAAATCCGCACCATTCAGAAATATATCGATAAAGGGCTACCCCTGATTTGGACCATGTTTTCCTCAAACGCATATAACCAATATGCCAATCAACGAACTCAGCAGCGGGAATCAGTCACCGATTGGCAGACTTGGAGCAAAGATATTCAAACAAGCGCCCGCGCGACTGAACTCGCAAAAGATCTCATGTCCGCGCACGCCTGCATGATCATCGGCTACAACAAAGCGACTGGCGAAATCGCAGTCAGCGATTCGTGGGGGCCTGCCTATAACGAACGTTGGATCTCCGCCGCACAAGCGGAACAAGTGTCTCAAGGATTCATTTATCTCGTCAGTTTTTAACGAATTGAGTTTGCAGGAATACAACACGCAGTTGATCGTGGGCGCACATGAGCGCACAAGATTACAATTTCGACACCTGCCCCGATCGCACTGGCTACGGCTCCCTCAAATGGGATAAATACAAGGGCCGAGACATCCTGCCACTCTGGGTGGCCGACATGGACTTTACTACCGCGCCCGAAATCATCGCCGCCCTGCAGCAGCGCCTCGACCACGGCATCTACGGCTACACCATCCCCTACCAAGCTCCGATTCAGGCCGTCCTCGACTACTTGGATCGTCAGCACGGCTACAGTGCCAAGGCCCATTGGCTCAACTTCCTGCCCGGCCTCGTGCCCGCAATCAACCTCTGCTGCCACGCCTACGTCGCAGCCGATGAGTCCGTGATGACTGCCACACCCGTCTACCCGCCATTCCTTGGCGCACCTGACTACGCAAATCGTGAACTGATTAAAACTCCGCTTTGCCTCGACGCCGACGACCAGTGGACACTCGACTTCGAGGCCATGGAAGCCGCGGTGCAGCCAAACACCAAGCTGTTCATTCTGTGCAGTCCGCACAATCCGGTCGGCCGCGTTTACACCAAAGAAGAGCTCACCCGCCTCGGCGACTTCTGCGAGAAGCACGACCTAATCCTCATTTCCGACGAGATCCACTGCGACCTAGTGTTTGACGCTAACGCAGAGCACATCGTTACCGCGAAACTAAGCGAGAACCTAGCCGCACGCACCGTCACACTGATGGCTCCGAGCAAGACCTACAACCTACCCGGCCTCGCGTGCGCCTTCTCGATTATCGAGAACTCAAAGCTACGCCTCCAATTTCAGAAAACGATTCGCGGCATCATCACCGAGGTCAACTGCTTCGGCTATGCCGGCTGCGAAGCAGCCTACAACCTTGGTGAGCCATGGCGTCAGGCACTACTCTCGTATTTACGCGACAACTACGAACTCACCACCAAGTTCATTCAAACGCAAATTCCGGGCATTACCTTCCGCCCGATGGAGTCGACTTACCTAGCGTGGTTCGACGTCACACGACTCGAACTAGAGAAGCCAGTCACCTTCTTCGAAGACAACGGCGTCGGCTTATCCGACGGCACCCCCTTCGACGGCATCCAACATGTGCGCCTCAACTTCGGTTGCCCACGCAGCCGGCTCCTCGAAGGCCTCGAAAAAATGGCCACGGCCCTCAACAACCGATAACAATCTCAGGTCTCAAGCCTCTTACCTCAAGTCTCTGACCTAAAGTCTCACATACGAAGAATGGAATCTGTCCGCTTAGACAAATGGCTCTGGGGCACGCGCGTGTATAAAACACGCAGCGATGCCGCCGAAGCCTGTCGCGGTTCCGCGATTCGGCACAACGGCACCATTGCCAAGCCCTCGGCAAAAATTCGTGCTGGCGACACCATTATCGCACGCACCAAAGCACTCACCCGAACCCTACACGTCGTCGGGCTCACCGAGAAACGTGTCGGCGCGGCATTGCTCCCGAATTACTTCGAAGATCAAACACCCGAATCCGAATATGAAGCAGCCCGCGAAAAACGTGAGAACGCCAAAGTCTTCAGCCACAAAGGCGCAGGTCGCCCAACCAAAAAAGACCGCCGCGACATCGAGCGCCTGCTAGGGGATAAATAAAAAAGCATAAATCTAGCTTTATTGATCGAGGGTAACGCTCCGTCGTTGCCACCGACTACCAACCAGCTTGCCATTTTATACGCATAGAAATGACAGAGCATTTCCCTCCAGCATTTGTTAAGGCACAGCTTTCACTACCACTATAACTATCACTCTTCACTACCCGTGTCCTACGAAGAAATCCCATACACCGTCGAAGACCGTAAACTACCGCCCGTGGTGAAGGCCTTCATTGACGAAGCCGACCGTCGCTGCGACGACTTCTACGAGCAGAAGCTCAACAAGCGCTATCCCCGCTACGTGCCGAGCGAACCCGCGCAAGTTTACGCTGCGCTACGCCACGTCACTGAGCAAGGTCTGCCCCTCGGTGAAACCTTTATCGAATGGGGCAGCGGCTTCGGTGTCGGCACTGGATTCGCCGCATTGCTTGGCTACGAAGCGCACGGCATCGAGATTGAAGAAACGCTAGTCGAAAAGGCTGAATCACTGCTCGCCGACCAAGGCCTCGACGCAGAGTTCCTACCTGTCAGCTACATCCCCGACGGCTTCATCAGCTACGATGCGCTAAGCGGACACGACATCGTGCGCGACGATAGCTTCGGCCATAGCGTCGAGGGCAATCCGCGCTACGAAGGCATGGATATTGACATTGAAGAAGTGGATCTATTCTTCGTCTACCCATGGCCAGGTGAGCAAGAAATGATGCTCAAACTCTTTGACGCCGTTGCAGGCGAGGGCGCGATCCTAGTCGCCTACTTCGGTGACCGCGACATCTGCCTGTACCGCAAGCTCGAAGACGAGGATTATTAAATCCTGAATTAACGTCGCCCCGCGCGAGGTGGCTTGCGGCTATATTTCTCGCCCTTGGAGTTCAGCTCACGGCGGGTGCGACGACTCACTGTGAGTTCGCGTTTTTTCTTACGCTGGCTGAGTTTCTCCAGTTCAAAATCAAGTTTTAGGTAATTAATAAAGCGCTCACGACTCAAGGTGCCCGCTTCGATCGCCGTCTGAATCGCACAGCCCAAATCTGAGCGGTGCTTACAATCGTGAAATTTACATTGAGTGGCGACCTCGTCGAAATCGCGAAAACTTTCCTTCAATGTTTTCGCATCGGTCCAGACCTGCACCTCGCGAATCCCGGGGTTATCGATCAGCATACCGCCTGCCTTCAGCGGCAACAGCTCACGCGCCGTCGTCGTATGCGTGCCCTTGCCTGTCACACCATTCACCTCACCCGTCCAGAGCCAATCTTGACCGATTAATTGATTGATCAGCGAAGACTTACCCACACCACTGGAGCCAATCAACGCAATCGTCACCCCCGGCTCCAGATAACTCCGAATCGCATCGACTCCCGAACTTTCGATTGCAGACGTCAGAATCACCTCAACATCTGGGCTCAGTGCCTCCAATGCCTCTTTCGCCATCTGATTGATCTCATCCGGATACAGATCACTCTTGTTCAACAACACTACCGAGCGTGCGCCACTACGTAACATCACCGTGAAATAGCGCTCCATACGGCGTAGATTAAAATCCTGACCAGCGTCGGTCACGACAAACACGACATTCACATTGGCAGCCATCACCTGCTCTTCAGTACCCTTGCCCGGAGCTTTACGCGAGAGACAAGTCTGCCGCTCCATGCGCGCACGAATCAAGCCCTCGTATTCATTGCCCTCGGCACCCATTTCCAGTGCGACCCAATCACCAACTGCAGGCAATTCCGCATCCGTCTCCGCCTCGTGGTAGACCGCGCCACCTAAAGCCACTTCCATCTCAGTACCATCATCAAGCACCGCACCATACGAGATCTTGTTGTCCCGGATCAGACGCGCAGGCACCCAGCCTTTGTCTCGGCAATCTGCAAATTCCGCTTCAAAGCGGTCGTTCCATCCTAGGTCATTCAGTGTCATGTGCGGCCGACTCTAGCGACAACACAGCAAGTGTTAACCACAAAAATCACAGAAAATACAAAACCCTAAACTCAGCGAGTTGAACTGAGTGACTCCCAAACATTAGCAGCGATCTAAGCCCTCAAACTCCGCATACAATGCCTTCCACTCGGCATCCAAGCTGGTGGTGCAGACTGGTTGCACCGCACGATTATACCAATACTCCGCTTTAACTTCATCGCCTTCGACTCGATGCAGGTACGCGTGCACCCACGCCGACTCCGCAGTAACCATATACTGCACCATCTCATGTGCTCGCTTCCAGTCGCCCTGCTGCTCGGCTTCCAACGCTCTTAGGTAAATATTTTTCTCCTGCATTGTATTCTGATCTGTCGAGGCCTCGCCTAATGGCGAGCTAGAAAAAGCGCAACAGGCAAAGCTCTGACGATTGAAGACACAAAATCACGCATCTATAGTTTGCACGCGACGCAATGCGAATGCCAGCAACAGCAACAGCACCGCAACTGTAGCGAGCACAAACACCGCCGAGCTCGGCATCGCCAACCACTGCAGAGACTCCTTAGCAAGCCCAGTCCCGCCGAGGCGAGGGGCTCGAAACCCAGCCCACATCCAAAATATCGAGTAGCCAAATCCGCCCGCACCTAGCCCCACGCTGACTGCCTGAAGTAGGCGCCTAGAAGGAGTCAGCCAACAAACTAGAACGATTAAACAAACAGCTGTCGTGCCCATCCCCCCAGCATGTAAGTGAGACCGCTTCATATAAGACCACGACTTCGCAGTAACCGCCTGCATTACAGCTTCATCTCCCTGATATACTGACTCCCGAACCTCGCTTGCCGAATGCTGCAACTCATTTTTAATGGCAGCTTCGTTCAGCCCAAAAACAATGCCCATCGCCTGACCATAAAAAATAGTCAGCACGGCAAGCACCAGCCCCCAAGATACGATTTGTAAGTTCCTCAAGATGCAATTTATATTCATAACATTAATCTAACAAAGCACTGGCGCGCCTAAAGCCCGAACACGCTACGCACGAATCGCCAAATATCAAAAGACGCTGGCGGTGGCGTACTATCGCCACACTCAGCATTATCACTCTCACTACTCCGAGCGCTCTCACTCTCCGCTACCTCCGAAGGCTCGAAGCTTAACTCCAAGCGATAATCTGCAATCGAAGGGCGCTGCTGCACTGCCGCTTCAACCGTCTTGGTCAACTGTGCCAGATAATCCTGCCCAGTGGATTCGAGCAGGATCGGGCCAAAATAATAGCTCAGACTCTCGTGCTTATAGATCACATACCAACCGCTGTCTAACTCGGTTGGCCCTGCCTTTATCTGCCCAGGGAAACGTTGATCAAACCGAGCCTTCGACAAAAATCCGGTATACGAAATCGCCGACTCTTTGATCACGCGAATCTCTGATACACTCTGCGCAACGCCATTAACAGAACCAATCAATAACACCAATAGCAGCCACCCGAGAGCCCTCAATTGCTTCATATTATATCTGGCGTTTGAAATTTCCATATTTACAGACCTGAAGGTAAATCCGAACCATAGTCGCCACTACCAGCTTCCACCCCCGGCGTGGAAGCACCCGCACCTGATCCAGCGCTCGGCGTGCTCGTAGGCGGCGGCACAGCGCCGCTGGACGAACCCGGCGGCGGTGGAACACTCGCACTCTTGGACTCATGCACTTCGACCGTGCTGCTCGCTCCACCTGTCGCTCCAAAACCAAAATCTTCGAAACTGCGCTCAGTCGGTGCGCCGCCGCCACCTGAACCGCCAGTGCCAGTCATTTCTACGGCTGGCACGCCTGCGCCGCCGCCACTGCCTCGGCCAGTAGCACCGTCAACCGATGTTTTACCGCCACTGCCGGCGCTCGGCGTGGTCGCACCTGACTTAGAACTCGCACTGTCAACAGATTCACCTCCAACAACCTCCCCGACACGACTAAAATCACGCCCACCATCACTAGATGATTCGGACGCAGCACCCGTTTTCGAACTCTCGCCCGCCACTGCTTCGCCAGCAGTCACACCATCAATCTCGCTAAAATCACGCGACTGTGACGAGGCCTCTTCTGCGCCTTCGCCAGCACTCTGCTCTGCTTCGCCGCTCGCACCTTCGCTGCCACTCGCCTCTGGCGATGCTGCTGGCGGCGAAGGCGTCATCATGCGTCCGTCAAACAAATCAGGATCTACACCGGCATACGTCGCACCGACGGAGATCAACAGACCGCCCGCCCAAGCGAAGCAACTCTGTATAAATAATAGCAAGCGACGGCTCATTGTTTCTCGGTGCAAATTACTTCAATTTCTTTCAAACTTCGAGTATCTATTTTAATCTCGATTTCAATCGAGCGATAACCCTTTCGGGTGCCCTTCAATTTATAGACATCAGGATACAGCTTTAGATCCTTTTCCTTAAAACGCTCTGGGGCAAATACCCCGATGATGCTCACGTAGGTCTTTTTGTCGGATACGACATGCAACTCAATCTGCTGGCCCTGAATCGCTAACTCGGCACGAAGTCGCGACTCTTCCTGCACCTGACTCAGCGGCACGCTGCTAGGGCGACTCGTCATCGCATCATTAAAAAATTTCGCGGCGAGCGGATAGCGCCCTTCCTGCAAATACTTCGCCGCCGATGTAATATTTTGCGTGTAGCGAATATTTGCGAGGTAGAGACTCGAAGCCTTCTCGAGTCCAGTGCGGGCTTCCTTCGACTCGGGAGCCAGTGCGACCGCCTCTCGGTACAACTGACGCGCCCCATCAAAACTCCCAGCTTTCAATGCATTATATCCATCTTCCAGCAATACCTTCAAACGCGCAGCTTTCGCCTTTAGCTTGAGCTCTGTGAGCCGCTCGTTCAGCTCGGGACTAGGGCGAATCGCAATCGCGACTTCCAACGCTGTCACCGCAGCGAGTAGATCGCCTTCAGCTTCTGCTTTGGTCGCGAGCGCCAGAGCCGCCTTAAACTCACGCGCCCGAATCTGCGTATTGATCACTTTACGCTCATTGAGCAGAAATGGGTTATTCGGATGCTTTACCAGCAATGCCTCCAGTTGGATCATCGCCTCGTTAAGCTTGCCCCCTGCTTGAAGTGCTTTGAGCGCCTGAACCTCAGTCGAAATCCCCTCTAAGGAACTAACTATCAACAAACCATCCGCCGCAGCCGTATTCGCCGAATCGATTTGCTGCACTCTTTCAAATGCGGATCGAGCTGCCACTAGGTCCAATTCCGCCAATGCGGCATTAGCGGCTTCCAACATCCCGCCGACTTGTTGAATCGAACGACCTTCCAAATCGCCTAGAATCGCGCCAGTCATTTCAAAGCCGTCGACGCTCTCTTGATAATTGGCGGCATTCAAATCACGCAGCCCCTGATTATAGGTCTCCACCGCTTCGCGATAGGTATTCTCAAAGGCAGTCTTCAAATATTCGAGGCGCTTGAGTTCCGCATAAGTCGATTGATCCAGTGCACGGGCCGTCTCGGCCAATGTCAAAGCACCGAGCTGTGCATCCGCCGCAGCCACCACACTGCTATAATATTGCTCGGCTTTTTCGAGTTTCCCCGCCGCAAGCGCGTCACGCGCCGTTTCGACATCCTTGCTTAGTTCCGCCATAAAATCGAGCGACACATCGCCCTTTCGCAGTGCGGCTGCCAGATCTTCGCTCAACAGTTTATCGGCGCGCTCCGCAAGTTGACGCAGATCATAGTTCACTGCCTCGCTAGTGCTGTTGCTGGTAGGAATCGAAATGTTCGACCCATTTCCCGCAGCGGAATCACCTCCTTTGGAGACCATCAGCACGATGACTGGCAGGATCATCAGGACGATTAAAACGATGGCGACAAAGATGACTGGCTTCTTGTTTGAGGTCATAAAAAATAATTAGCGTATAAACTAATATTTACGACAACAGACCAAGTGCAAAATTGCGACGCGAAAAAAAATGACTTTCCAGCAAATCTGTCGCGTCTTCGTGCTTGCATGGGAGTGCAAAAAATCCACCCTTTCGACCAATTTATGCCAAAACGCACCGACATTCAGACAATTCTTATCATTGGTTCCGGCCCGATCGTCATCGGCCAAGCCTGTGAATTCGACTATTCAGGCACTCAAGCTTGTAAAGCGCTGCGCGAAGAAGGCTACAAGGTAGTCCTCGTCAACAGCAACCCAGCGACCATCATGACGGACCCGGAGTTCGCCGATGTTACTTACATCGAGCCACTTACGGTGGATGCGCTAGAGAAGATCATCGATAAGGAGCGACCCGACGCCCTGCTGCCGACGCTCGGTGGACAGACCGGACTCAACCTTTCGATGGATCTGCATGATGCAGGCATCCTTAAGAAGTATGGCGTCGAAATCATCGGCGCGAAGCCAGAAGCCATCATTAAAGGCGAAGCGCGTGACATCTTCAAGCAGGCCATGCTTAAGATCGGCCTCGACGTCGCCCAGTCGGAAACGGTCCACACACTGGCCGAAGCAATCGAAGCGATCGACAGAACGATCGGCGATTTCCCGATTATTATTCGCCCCAGCTTCACGCTTGGTGGTTCCGGTGGCGGCATCGCTTACAACCGTGAAGAATACGAGAAAATGGTGCAAAACGGCCTCGATCTCTCTCCTACGACCGAAGTGCTGGTCGAAGAGTGCCTGCTGGGCTGGAAAGAATACGAGATGGAAATCATGCGCGACCACAAGGATCAGTGCGTGGTGATCTGCTCGATCGAAAACTTTGACCCAATGGGCGTCCACACAGGCGACTCCATTACTGTCGCTCCTGCAATGACGCTAACTGATAAAGAGTATCAGCTGATGCGTGATGCATCCTTCGCATGTATCCGCGAAGTCGGCGTCGAGACTGGTGGTTCGAACATCCAGTTCTCGGTCAACCCGGCCAATGGTCGCATGGTAGTGATCGAGATGAACCCACGCGTCTCGCGCTCCTCCGCCCTCGCATCGAAAGCAACAGGCTTCCCGATCGCTAAGATCGCAGCGAAACTCGCAGTTGGTTACAGCCTCGATGAACTTAAGAACGACATCACCCAGAAGACGCCGGCCAGCTTTGAGCCGACGATCGACTATGTCGTCACTAAGATTCCGCGCTTCACCTTCGAAAAATTCCCAGGCGCGGACACCACTTTGACTTCTGCAATGAAGTCTGTCGGTGAAGCCATGGCTATCGGCCGCACCTTTAAGGAATCGTTCCAAAAAGCTCTACGCTCACTCGAAATCGGCGCCAAAGGCTTTGTTGGCCCAGCTAAATTCGAGGAAAAGATCACCGACATGCAGGCTGTCCGCCAAGGCATCGCGATCCCAACGTGCGAACGCGTGTTCTGGCTCCGCCATGCATTCCTCAACGGCATGACCGATGAAGAAATCTTCGACACCTGCGCACTCGACCCTTGGTTCATCGCCCAACTCCGTGAACTCGTTGAGATCGAAGGCGACCTGCGTCAAAGCAGTCTAGCTAAGCTCGATGCTGAATTGATGAAGACTTCTAAGGAAGCCGGCTTCAGCGATGCATTGATTGCAGACTTGGTTAACTCCAACCGTGCAGCCGTGCGCAAACGCCGCGAAAAGCTCGGCGTGCTGACCAACTTCCGCCTGGTTGATACTTGCGCGGCTGAGTTTGAAGCGTTCACACCTTATTACTATTCCTCTTACGGTTCTGAAAACGAAATTGTAAAGAGCGACAAGAAGAAGATCATGATTCTCGGCGGTGGTCCGAATCGTATCGGCCAAGGCATCGAATTTGACTACTGCTGCGTGCACGCCTCCTTCGCGCTTCGCGACGCAGGTTTCGAAACCATCATGGTCAACTCGAATCCGGAAACCGTTTCGACTGACTACGATACATCCGACAAGCTCTTCTTCGAACCACTCACACTCGAGGACGTTCTCGAAATTTACACTCAGTCGGGCTGCGACGGTGTGATCGTCCAATTCGGCGGTCAAACTCCACTGAACCTCGCGACCGAACTCGAAGCACACGGCGTCAACATCATTGGCACATCGCCTTCGATGATCGACGCAGCGGAAGACCGTAAGCTGTTCCGCGACATCCTCGACCGCGTCGGCCTCAAGCAACCAGAGAACCGTATCGCCAACTCTTTAGAAGAGGCCTACGAACTCGCCGGTGAGATTGGCTTCCCGATCCTGCTCCGCCCTTCCTTTGTTCTTGGCGGACGCGGCATGTTCATCGTCTATGACATGGACGAAATGAAGAAGATCGTTCGCGAAGTGTTCGACGTCGCACCTGGTACTCCAGTACTACTCGACAAGTTCCTCGAAGATGCTTACGAGCTCGACGTGGACTGTATTTCCGACGGCGAAACAACAGTAATCGGCGGTATGCTGCAACACGTTGAATTCGCAGGCGTGCACTCCGGTGATGCGACCATGGTCATGCCACCACATACGCTCTCGGCAGAGATCCTCGATACCGTTCGCCAAGCCACCTACGCGCTAGCGAAAGAGCTCGAGGTAGTCGGCCTGATGAACGTACAATACGCGATCAAGGACGACGAACTTTACATCATTGAAGTCAACCCACGTGCCTCGCGCACCGTACCGTTCGTCTCCAAGGCGATCGGCGTGCCACTTGCAAAGCTGGCAGCCCGCATCATGGCAGGCGAAAAGCTCGTGGATCTCGGCTTCACCGAGGAAATCATCCCTCCTTACTGGGCGGTCAAAGAATCCGTGTTCCCATTCAACCGCTTCCCAGGCGCTCCAGTTATGTTGAGCCCTGAAATGCGCTCGACTGGTGAAGTCATGGGGCTCGATAAGGATCTCGGCGTTGCATTTGCGAAATCACAAATGGCGGCGAAGCCTGCACTGCCCGACTCGGGCGACGTTTTCATCAGCGTCAAAGACTACGACAAAGAGAGCGCCGTCGAAATCGCCCGCGGACTCAGTGATCTCGGCTTCGGCATCATCGCCACCGCAGGCACTGGCAAGCTCTTCAAGGCCAACGGCATTGACGTAAAGCACGTCTGCCGCCTCAGCGAAGGTCGCCCGAACGTGATCGATTTGATCAAGAACAACAAGGTCTCGCTGATCGTCAACACGCCACAAGGCACTGTCCCTCGCCAAAACGAGAACATGATTCGCACCGAAGCGGTGAAGCATAACATTTGCATCATGACGACGATCTCGGCAGCCTCCGCAGCAGTCGAAGGCATCAAATCGATCCGCGAAAAGGGCTACGAGGTTCGTTCGATTCAGTCTTACAGCAACGAAGCAAACCCAAAAAAGGCATAGCCTTTTGAGTGTTGAGTAGTGACTTGTGAGTGTTGAATTCAATTACAAGTCACCACTCACTATTCGCTTACTCACAACTTCTTTCGATGAGCCCTGATATCCAAACACGATCTTTCGATTTCGCAGTTCGCGTCGTCAGAATGTGCGCGGAGCTAGACAAATCAGCAGGCGTATCACGCACCCTATCCAATCAAGTCCTACGTTCAGGAACATCAATCGGAGCCAACATCGAAGAAGCGCAAGCAGGCCAAAGCAAAGCCGACTTTATATCTAAGATGTCAATCGCCTGTAAAGAAGCTCGCGAAACGCTTTATTGGATTAGATTGTTCGCAGCGACCGAGACTCTATCTGCAGAGAAACTCGCAGCCTTACAATCCGAAGCCAACGAGATCGTTGCGATTCTGACCACCATTGTGAAGCGTTCACGTGACAACAATTAACTCACAAGTCACAACTCACTATTCATAACTCATCAATGAAAGCCTCAACGATTATCGCACTCCTCTACGGACCGGATCAACCCGGTCTCGTTTCGCGCGTATCCAGTTGGATCTTTTTACGTGGCAGTAATATTCATCACGCCGATCAACATAAAGATCTGGAGGCGAATATCTTTTTTCAACGTGTGGAATGGACACCGTCAGGACAAATCGACGAAGAGGCTGCAGCCTTTGAGAAATTCGCCCATGAAGATCTCGGCATGACGGTCAAAGTCGCGAAATCGGCGGATCGCCCCAAAGTCGCCCTGTTCGTTTCTAAAATTGATCACTGCTTCCACGACACGATCTTGCGTTTCCGATCTGGCGAAATGGCCGGCGAACTGGCGTGTATTATCTCCAACCACGACGCACTCAAAGGCGACGCCGAGACTTACGGCATCCCGTTCTACCACGTGCCCGTGACTAAAGAGACGAAAGTCGAAGCCGAGACCAAGCAGCTCGAGATCGTGCACTCGCACAATGCCAACCTCGTGGTGATGGCGCGCTACATGCAAGTGCTCTCTGACGACTTCCTGAACAAGGCAGGCTGCCCGGTGATCAACATCCACCACTCTTTCCTGCCTGCATTTGCTGGCGGCAAGCCCTATCACCAGGCGCACGCTCGGGGCGTCAAACTGATCGGGGCCACAGCACACTATGCCACAGCAGATCTTGACGAAGGCCCAATCATTCACCAAGACGTTACGCGGATCAATCACCGCAACTCAGTGCCTGATCTGGTTCGCAAAGGAAAAGACCTCGAAAAATCGGTCTTTGCCCAAGCGATTCGTCTTCATCTCGACAACCGCATTCTAGTTTATCACAACAAAACCGTCATTTTCGACTAGCGACTCCGTCGCAATGACTGATTGCTAATTGATAATAGCTAAATATCAGTCATTACCCATTATTCATCAATCATTAGCCATTAATTTCCATGAATCACCCACCAAAAAAGAAACATAAAAACCCTCTCATGCCCGAAGACGACGTTATCGACGAGCGCCACCTCATCGATCTCGAAGAGTCTGCGGAGATCTCTTTCGAAGACCGCGTCAGCATCTACTGGATGGAGAACAAGAGCTTCCTAATTGGCTGCATCACTGTGCTGCTACTGGTTGTCGCTGGTTACCAAAGCTTGCGCATCTTCAAGGACCGCTCAGAAATAGCCCTCCAAGCCGAATATGCTGAAGCCAACGCAAGCGAAGGGCTCGCAGACTTCGCCAAAGCCAATAGCAACAAAGCACTCGGTGGTTTTGCCGCACTCAGCACTGCTGACGCCGCTTACACAGCTGAAGACTACGAGAAAGCACTCGAATTCTACAACTTGGCAGCCGCCGCACTTGAAGAGCCAATACTCGCTGGCCGCGCTCAACTCGGGCAAGCGTTTGCACTCTACCAAAACGGCAGTACCGACGAAGGCCTCGCCAAGCTCAATGCCATTACTGCGGACAGCAGCCTCGCCGAAGCCGCACGCGCCGAAGCCGCCTACCACCTCGCAGTCGAAGCCGACACCGCAGGCCGCAGCGCAGAATTTGAAAGCTTCGCCGCACAAATCAACGACTCGCCACTGGCTGGTCAATGGCAACAGCGTCTCAGCTACTACCAGCAACAAGGACAGTAATTAGCCACTCGACCAACCTCTTTTTCAAAACGCACAGGCATACACGCCTGTGCGTTTTTTATGCCAATAGACACCATCCTAAGTTCAAATTAACACAGCACTCGCAAGGCTTATCTATTAGTCAGCCATTTTCGGATCATTAAGCAGTCTTATTGAGGAAGCATTGACAGTCCCGCTGCAGAGTACAAAACAACTATCGCGCTGTCCAATTATCCGCTTAGTCTGATTAAACGGAGGCAGAGTAATTCATCTCATCTAGAAATATACCGCTTTATTATGAGCACAATCATCACAGACATCCGCGCCCGCGAAATCATTGACTCGCGTGGCAATCCTACCATTGAAGTCGACGTCGAACTCGAGTCCGGCATCGTTGGCCGTGCAGCCGTCCCATCTGGTGCTAGCACTGGTGAGCACGAAGCTGTAGAGCTTCGTGATGGCGACAAAGCTCGCTACCTCGGCAAGGGCGTTCTCAAGGCCGTTGACAATGTTGACAACGTCATCGCTCCCGAACTGATCGGGTTCGATGCTTGTGACCAGCTCACAATCGACAAGATCATGCTGGAGCTCGACGGCACTGCCAACAAGGCCAAGCTCGGCGCCAACGCCATGCTCGGTGTCTCCCTTGCAGTTGCTCACGCAGCAGCAGACGCACTTGGTCTTCCTCTTTACAAATACATCGGTGGACCCAATGCCAAGGTTCTGCCAGTGCCAATGATGAACGTCATCAACGGTGGTTCACACTCTGACGCACCTATCGCGTTCCAAGAGTTCATGATCCGCCCAATCGGCGCAGCGACATTTAGCGAAGCAGTTCGCATGGGTGCTGAGTGCTTCCACAGCCTCAAAAAGGTGCTCCACGATCGTGGACTCAGCACAGCGGTGGGTGACGAAGGTGGTTTCGCTCCCAAGTTCGACGGTACAGAAGATGCACTCGACACATTGACTAAAGCAGTTGAAGCCGCTGGCTACGAAGTTGGTGTTGGAAAAGACATCACATTCGCACTCGACTGTGCTGCCTCTGAGTTCTTCGAAAACGGCGTCTACGACTACGCTAAGTTCGAAGGCGAAGGCGGCGCAAAGCGCAACTCCGCAGAGCAAGCAGCCTACCTGCAAGAGCTCTCTGAGAAATACCCAATCGACTCGATCGAAGACGGTTGCGACGAAAACGACTGGGACGGCTGGAAGGCTCTCACAGACGCGATCGGCGACAAGGTGCAGCTCGTCGGCGACGATCTTTTCGTCACCAACGTTAAGTTCCTACAAAAGGGTATCGATCTCGGCGTAGCCAACTCGATCCTCGTTAAGGTCAACCAAATCGGCACACTCACCGAAACACTCGAAGCAATCGAGCTCGGCAAGGCAAACGGCTACAACTCTGTGATCTCACACCGTTCCGGTGAAACAGAAGACGTCACCATCGCGGATATCGCGGTTGCGACGAACGCTGGACAGATCAAGACAGGTTCCATGAGCCGCTCCGATCGTATCGCAAAATACAACCAACTCCTTCGCATCGAGGAAGAGCTGGGCGAAAACGCGGTTTACGCTGGCACACTGTAAGCGTCCCTTACATCAAATTATCACCAAGCCCGACGGTTATCCGTCGGGCTTTTTTAATGGCCATCGACGATTAGTGGGAAAAGGTATAGATGGACGGTGGTTCGCTTCTGGCTCTTGGGAGGGACGACCTCCGTGTCGTCCGGTATCGATGCGGGAGTGGCAGACATAACTAACAGCCGATAGAGAATCTTAGATTTTCATGATATTTCTAAACTGCTGGCGGTCAACACGGAGGTCGACCCTCCCCAACAGAATGGCGCCACATTAGGCCAGAGTGGTATTTCCCCGGTAAATGACGATGAACCTTTTTTAATGGCCATCGACGATCAGTGATTAAAGGAGCGAGGGCGACTCACCCTCCTTTGCAGCAACAAAGGATCAATGTGGGCGAGTCGCCCACACTCCTGTCGCGGTTTATAATACTCGCAGAGTGCAATTGCTCAAACAAGCCTTCCATCAGGTAGCCGTTGCCTCTCAGATGCCACGATCCCCGCCCACAAATTGCTCGCTTCAATTTTCTAAATGCTTATGTGTTACTCAATATTCTTAGAAATCATGACCTTAAAAGAAAAACAAGACACGCTCGTCGAAGAGATCACCTTGATTCCCGACGCCTATGAACGCCTCGGCTATATCGTTGACCGCGGCAAAAAGGCTGCAGGACTGACCGAAGACCTGCGCATTGATAGCTTCAAAATCGAAGGTTGCATGTCACAGCTCTGGGTCGTGCCGGCATTTAAGGATGGTTTGTGCTCGTTTCGCTCCGAATCTGACTCAGCAATTGTTAAAGGAATCGCTGAACTACTGTGCAACTTCTACAGCGATGCGAAGCCCGAAGAAATCATTGCCGCCGATGCTGAATTCCTCGGTGAAGTTGGTATCACACAGCACCTTTCCCCAAATCGACGCAATGGCTTGAGCCGTATCGTCGAGTCGATCCAACGATTCGCACAATCCTGTTTGGCAGACTCGTAATAGCGTAGAAGCGACACTCTTGTCGCTTCCCCAATTCCAACGCGTCTCATCAGCAATGGCCGCCCCACTCTATGACGCACACAACCACATGGCCGATCCAGCCCTGTGGGCGCATCGAGTAGCGATCGAGCCTTGCCTACGTGAAATCGACCTGAGGTATGCCGTCGTCAACGGCACCTCTCCCAACGATTGGCCTGCAGTTCTGGAACTCGCAAAATCAGATCTACACATAATTCCCGCCATTGGCATGCACCCGTGGCACGTGAACGATGCAGCAACTGACTGGCAGGCACGATTCCTGCAGGCGCTGGATCGCGGTGCGCGAGTCATCGGCGAGGTGGGCCTTGATCAATGGATTGAAAGCCACGACCTTGAGCGTCAACAGGCCGCTTTTCGCTGGCAACTTGCTCAAGCCACCCAACGCAATCTACCAGTCTCGATCCACTGCCTTAAAGCGATTGGCCCGCTGATGGAGACACTACGCCGCGATACACTGCCCAAGCGCGGCTTTCACCTCCACGCCTATAACGGTCCGGTCGAATTGATCCCTGAGTTGGTTGAGCTTGGTGCCTATTTCTCGTTCAACGCCGGGCAACTCAGAACCGTAAAATCGAAAACGCCTGAACGTATTTGCGCCGTGCCAGCAGAGCGACTACTGATCGAAACCGATGCGCCCGACATGCTACCAGCAAGGCGACTGCGAAGCTTCGATCTTCCAAAGTCTGTCCGCGGACACGCACTCACACACCCGGCCACCCTTATTGATGGCTATACCGCCATTACACATCTTCGCGCCACACCGATCGAATCCCTGAGACAACAAGTCGCCAGCAACTTCGAACACTATTTCCTTAGCTAGACCCACCTGACACGCCATGGAAGATCTTCAGCTTCAGCCAACCCCGAACGTCACACGCCGCCAGTTATTGATGCGCGGACTACGCTGCCAGTGCCCCAACTGCGGCCAGGCTAAGCTATTCAAAACCCGTCTGCGCATCCATCGTTATTGCCCAAAATGCGGCATGCGCATCGAGCGCGGCGACGGTTACTACCTCGGCCCGCTTTGTATCAATTACGCAGTCGCGGTCTTTACCTTTGTGTTCCCGACCCTACTGCTCGGCTTCTTCGGTTACATTGCCATCAAGCTCGCCTTGCTAATTGCCGTCACTGGGGCTCTATTGCTGCCGGTACTACTCTACCGCTTCAGCTGGAGCTGCTGGTTGATGATCTACTACATCTGCCTAGCTCAAGAGCTACATGCCAATCGCACAGCAGACTGCGACGATCTTTCTTTCGAGGAAGAACGACGCACACGCACGAAGCGATGATTGAATCCGAATGCGACTACTCCTCAATCATTCCACGGCGCATTTGCGAATAGCCATTTTTCATCGAGCTATAAGGATCAACCGCGCCGTCCTTCATCTGCGAGTAAGTACGCATTAAAGTCGGACTCTTCACCACAAAATTAGTCACACTATACGCGGTCCGCACTCTAGAGTCGCCAATCACGCTGTAAGGCTCTTTCAAAGGATTGACAGCTCGGTCTCCGACCAACCCAAACAGATCCCGCACATTTGAAGGTCCCAACAGAGGCAGTACCAAATAAGGCCCCTCACCGATCCCCCAGGCCCCAAGGGCTTGCCCAATATCTTCAGATTTAAGCGGCTGCAGACGTTCAAAACGATTCGCGGCAGGAAACACACCGACCACGCCCAAGGTAGTATTCACTACAAAACGCTCCGTCTCGAGCCATCCGCCTTTCATGCGACCTTGCAAAAGGTTCCCCATCAGACGTACCGGATAGCCTAAGTTCTTAAAAAAGTTCGAGGCACCACGCTCGACGGCGTCAGGGGTCACCTTCTGATAGCCCTCGGCGACATGTTTCACCACATTCATATAGATGAAGTCATTGAACTTAAAGGTCAGCCGGTTGACTGACTCCAGCGGGTCACGCACCACAGTCAGTTCTTCTTCAAAGTCGCCGTACAGTTCTTCCTCTGAGAGGTAGTCATACACGCCCTCTGCCAACCCAGTACTCAGGCTCACGCATAGAGTGAGTGCGAACGCACAATACTGCAGAAACAAGCGTTTATAATATGATCGTTGTGACATCCAATTCCTCCTGTTTTAAAAGTTTTTCTAATTTCTCAATTAATTGTGCGCCATTTCCCTTACGAAAGTGATCATCAAACTGCTGACGGTAATTTGATACGATGCTGATATTCTCAGCCACAATATCATAGATCTGCCAGCCGGTCTTCAACAGGCCTAAACGGTATAATACATTGAAAGTCTTACCACTTGGAAAGCTAATAACGACCGGCACTTCTATACGTTTACTTGTCACCTCAATCACAGCGCCACAGTCCAAGATTGGCCGACCTTTGCCTGCCATGCCCTCCACAAAACTCTTAACAATTAACTGGTCTATGAGATTGCGAACCTGCATCTGCTCATCAGCCGTCAACAAACTCCAATTACGCGCCATCGCACGCCGAATAAGCACCTCCAGGTCATACTGATCCTCAACGATTGCTCGAACCGCATCCTGCCGCTGTGCACTGGTATAGTCCTTATAAGCATCCAGATACATAATATCCAGGGTCGCCTCCATAGTAGTTGCCAGTTTCGCCGTCTCATTCGCCTGCACTGGCAGTACTGCGAACAAAGCCACACTTGCGATCATACTTAGAAAATTCATTCTGGAATACATAAGTTATTCTTCCCCTCCGTCAATACCACCAAGGGCAAAACGGCTAATTAGACTTTCGATATCCAACGCGGATTCCGTATCAACAACCATATCGCCCGGCTCTAGCGGGAAGCCCGATCCGCCTGGTGAAACACTCAAATAGCGGTCGCCAATCAAGCCCGCCGTCTTCACTGAGATGATGGTATCATCATCCAGCGTCAGATCGTTTGGCAGTTCCAGAGTCACGATTGAATAGAAATCATCATCCAATATGATTGATCGAACCGTGCCAACACGTACTCCAGCAATCTCCACACGACTCCCAGCATTCACACCGCTTGTGCTGCGAAACCGCGCCTCTAATTCGTAGCTATCACTGCCGAAGAATCGTGCACTGCCCACTTGAATGGCCAAATATAAAACGGCTCCAAAGCCAATCAGCACAAAGCACCCAACCAAAAATTCTATCTTGCGATTATTCATATCTCACATTCTCCACTATTTTTTAGATCCCTGACTACGCCGTAGTTCGCCTTACTCAAAAAGCCTGAAAGAGCCGATTCTGCATCCGCATCCAACTCCGATGGCTTGCCAAAAAACTTAATGATCCCCTCGTCCAGCCACGCGACACGGTCGCTTATTTCAAACACTTCCGGAATATCATGGCTCACCAGTAACGCCGTAAAGCCAAAACGTTCGCGATAATCCGCAATCATTTCAAATACACTAAACTTACGCTCCGGGTCCAAGCCTGTCGTGGGCTCATCAAATAGCACCACCTGAGGGTCCGTAATCAGCGCACGCGCGAGAGCGACCCGCTTCTTCATTCCTCCAGACAACTCGCCTGGATAGCGCTGCGCCGAATCCGTCAGCTCCAAATGCGCCAACATCGCGTCGACACGCTCGCGAATTTCCGACTTGTCCAAGCTCGATGCTTCCAACAATGGCAGCGCCACGTTCTCCGCCGCCGTCATCGAATCAAACAACGCGTTATTCTGAAACATATAGCTGAAAGTCACCGCATCGCTACCCTTCGATCCACGACGACTGTGCTCGATCGGTTGACCATCTAACTCTATCTCGCCGTCATCAGGTGTCAGTAAATTCGCGATACATTTTAATAACACCGACTTGCCGATACCACTCTTACCAATAATCGTCGTCACCGAAGAACGGGCGACATCTAGGTTCACGCCATCGAGCACCTTGGCCTCGCCAAAATGCTTTTTCAGTCCGCGTATTTTGAGAAAAACGTCGTCCATTATAGAAGGAAGGAAGTGATTAAATAATCGGTCGCGAGTACTATGACGCTCGACCAAACGACTGCCCGTGTTGCTGATTCACTCACACCGCGCACACCCGGAAAGGACGCTTTGCGATGCGTATTAAAACCGCGATAGGTGCAAATTGCCATCGTCACTAAACCGAATACCACTGCCTTGATAAAACCGCCACGCACATCTGCCCAACTCACACTCTCAAACACACGGTTCCAATAAACACCGCCATCCACATGTAACAACAGGCTGCCAGTAACATAGCCGCCAAAGATACCGATCAAATCAAAAACCGCTGTCAGCATCGGAAAACAAAAGAGAGCCGCCAACAAACGCGGCCCGACTAAATACCCTTTCGGGTCGATGCTCATCGTCTGCAATGCATCGATCTGCTCATCATTACGTTGGATGCCGAGTTCAGAGGCCATCGCCGAACCCGCCTGCCCGACCACCATCAACGCCGTCAGCACCGGCCCCAGTTCGCGAATCAGCGACAGTGCCACCGCCGTGCCCAACGCCGATTCGCCACCAAACTTCACCAAGGTGTAGTACAGCTGGAGCCCCATCACCAATCCAGTAAACAAACCAACAATCGCGACGATCGGGAAACAGCGCACCCCGATCTCATGCGTCGCAACGATCAATTTTGCCACACGGTGCCGTTGATTAAAGAAGCCGTGTATGGCGCCTGCTCCAAATAAACTAATTTCTCCAAGCTCGTGAACAACGGTTAACGCCGAGCGGCCAAATGTGCGTATCATCAGTAATTAAGCTAGGGGTGAGGATGTGAATCGATCAATATAACCTGTCTATGACATGCTTATTGCCGATCAGTGAAGCGGAAAACAACGATATTCCAACGATCGATAAAAAAAGCGCCTTCCAGGGAAGGCGCTTCGAATATAAAATGAAGCCGAATTACTTCTTATCGAGCCAGCGAGTGATCTTAAGAATCGTCCACTCTTCCTCGTTGCCGCCAATCTTAGTCGCCGCAGTCGCGCCTGGCTCTTTACCTAGCAATTGCTGAGCAAGTGGCGTCTTGTAAGAGAGAATGTCGTTTTTAGGATCACTATCCCAAGCACCAAGAATCGCATATTTATGCTTCTTGCCAGTGGAACCTTGCTTCAAATCAACGATGCTGCCGATACCGACATTTTCCACAGTTGCTTCAGTGAAGTCCGTGACACGAGCGCGGGAGAGATCGACCTCCAACTCATTCTTACGAGAGAGCAGCATGTCTTGGTCCTGACGAGCCATCTTGTACTCGGAATTTTCCTTTAAATCACCATGCTCACGTGCTGTGACGATCGCTTGCTTATTTTCAGGAATCTTGGTGGCAATCAGGTCTTCGTATTCAGCCTTTGAAGTATTGAAGCTCTCTTGCGAGACGATCAGTGCATTATCCTCGGAGGAATCAGCAGACTGACCAGCAAGCAGGCTCTGCACTGTTGGGAACTTCTTAATGAAACGAGCAAGCAATGATTTCTTGGTTAGTTCCTCGAAGCCCTGATTGAGCAGCAGTGTTTGCGCAAGATCGCTAGCCGTCTCGACATTTGCATCTGCAAGCAAATCAGGAATCAAATCGATATCATCACTAAGTAAATCACCCAACGGGATACGACGTGTGCTTGCATTTTGCAGCGATTCGTAGTCGATCGCGTAGAACATCGCGGCAAGAAGACGCGGTGTAACTAACGGATGAATGATCGAGTAGTACTTCTTTGAATTACGGTTTTTAACAACCCACAAAAGAAGTGGCCCTTTAATCGTTTGCTCGCTGAGCCAACGGTCAAGGCAGTAGCTAATACGCCCCTGTTGCTCTTGCTCCAACAGGAAGTTGATACACTCACTGGTGAACTTACCGCTCGAGTTGCGCAGCAGGTCTTCGACCATTTGCTGCCACTTATCAGGATAAGTACGGCGAATCAGATCGAGATAGCGCTTAAAATAAAGCGCTGGCAACTCAGCAGCCAGCTCGGAGTAATCACTCGTCGTATCTAAGATCGACGCTGAAGACGGATCTAAGCCTTCAACATCCTCGTGAAGATCGCGCGCCAAATTGTTACGCACCCACACACCATGTAGACGGTTGGCTTGGCTAAGGCTCTTCGCATTCTTAATCGCGTCAGTCAGCTCTTCTAGGATCTTCGGCATTTCTTCGCGAACGACCGAAATATTCTCAGACAAGGCATACAGCTTCTCACCGAGGAGAATCTTCTGCTTGGAATTCTTGGTGGCGTGGAACTGCTCAAGGATCTCTTGCTCAGGCTTCACTGGCTGGTCGCGAAAAACATATGGATCGGACTTTTTGATCGGTACTCCGATACGAGGATCTTTGACCAATACCTTCTTAGTCGCAGTCCACCACTTCTTGTATTTGATCGGCCCAATCACCCGTGACAACACACGCTCGATCTCTGCAGTGGTCATCGCCTGACCGTCTGCTGCGGCAATGATTTCGCACATAAGGTCGCCTGGTTGTTTCTTGATCATTTCATCGATCACATCTGCCTCGATGCGAGAACGAACCAAGATATCGTTCGGCTTGAGCACGTCCAGCTTGTCCACACAAAATGCGGGCGCCATGGCGTGGCCTTGCTTACCTTCTTCAAAATCGATAATAATCTTCGCCTCGACGGCGTCGTAATCAACGATTTTGCCGAAGCCCCAGCTGCGATGCAGGCAATAATTACCTGTAGCCATGGCTTCGAGTTTCGCGCGAGCAGAAACAAGTTTTGGATTTTTTTCAATGAGAGCGTCGATGGCCTCTTTGTTCATAATATATTGCGAATGCTGTTCTTTTAAGTCGTAAACGTTGAAATATGCACAGTTTATTTACCAATGAGAAGTATTAAGTTCAACTTATCTACAGCCAACGCCAGCGCTTGGGACGGAGCCGTCACACTCACGGAAGCCTATCTCACTGAAAACCTTAAGGCGAATCAACTCCTAGAGCGCTTACCAGAGGGCTTTTCGGGCGAACGCAGAGCGACCTGCCAGTCCTTATTTCTCGGTGCACTACGGCATGGGCATCGAGTCCAGCATGCGCTCCAGCCGTTTATTCGACAGAAACCACGTGCACTGATCGAGGCAATTTTCCTCGTAGCTGGCTTTGAAATACTCTCTAGCCCCTCAGAAAAGCACCCTCAAATCGTGCACCATGCCGTCGAGCGCAGTAAAAGTCAGGCCGCACAATCCGAGTCTGGCCTGCTCAATGCGGTACTGCGCAAACTCCCCGAAGCGCTCAATGCGACCCACCCGAGCAATCGACCCGACGCCTATTTTAGCACTCCGAAATGGTTATTCAAACGCTGGAATAAGGAATTTGGCCCGCCCACCGCGATTAAACTGATGGAATGGAATCAACGTATCCCAGCCACTTACCTCAAGCTCTACGACACGCCCAGTGAACTACCAAAGGGGCTCGAGCCGACGCAATGGGATCAATTTTACAAGGTTTCAGCTGCTGCCTCGTGGAAAGAGGACCTGCATCCACTGCTTAATAAAGGGAATGCATACGTGAAAGACCCTTCGACCCGACTTGCCCCGGGTCTTCTCGCACCTAAAAAAGGCGATGACGTGCTCGATCTCTGTGCAGCTCCAGGCGGCAAAGCTTACGACATCGCCCATCTCATGCAGCTCGAAGGCCATATTGTTGCACTCGACCTACCTGGCAATCGTATCCAACGACTCAGTGAAAACCTCGAGCACCTCGCGACAGCTACACTAAAGTGCACCATCCTCGAAGGCGACTTGCTCGAACTCGACGCTGCGGCCTTCGAAGAGCAAGGCCTACCGGTGCAATATGATGCCGTCATGCTCGACGCCCCCTGTTCCAACACCGGTGTAATTCAGCGTCGAACCGACGTCAAATGGCGCCTGCGCGGTAAAGACGTCAGCAATTGCGCCTTCCTGCAAAAGCAACTGCTCGCAGCCGCCTCACTGTGCGTCAAACCCGGCGGGCGAATGGTTTACAGCACTTGCAGTATCGAGACAGACGAGAACCAAGAAGTCGTCGATGCCTTCCTAGGATCCGCAGCAGGTGAACGATTCTCGCTTAAAGACAGCGCAATCAGCCTGCCGTGGGAAACCGGACACGATGGTGCCGGCGCATTCCTGCTGATTGCTGAAGCCTAAATCGACTTAGCCGTCGAACCCGCAGCGCACCTTCGCAGAGACGCCAACCCCAGGTTCCGTTTAGCATCTGCGGCGGCCAGCTAAACGCAGTTGACCAAAGGAGATCAGCCACTTTGACACTGAGACACTAAAAATGGCGCGGGTAAAACCCACGCCATTGTTAAAAAATTCCCCGATAGCCGGGCGACTATTTCTGCGAGTAGAAGTCGTCGATCTTCTGCGACACGTCGCGGTAGCTGATATCAGCGCCGTAAAGTGCCTTGAACTCAACCATCGCTTTATCCATGTCGCCCTGCTCTTCGTAGCAAGAACCGAGTTCGTACAGCACGTCCTTCTTCTGCTCAGTGATACCCGAAATTTCAGACTTCGCTAAGTTCAGTTGTTCGGCAGCAAGATCAGAGAAGCCCTTCACCTTATAAGCCTTACCGAGAAGAATTAACGCATCAATACGCACCTTCGGGCTACGTTGTGCGAGTTGAAGCTCTTTAATCGCCTTATCTGTTTCGCCTTCAGCATGGTAAAGTTCGCCAAGTTCGTAGCGGTAGCTAAATTCATTCGGATAGCGCTGAACAATATCTTCAGCCTGAGCGAGACGGAAGACACGTTCATCGTGGCGAAGTGCTTCGAGCGCACTCTTAAGTTCTACGCTCTCTGGATTTGCCTCAAGCTCCTCCTCCTTAGCAGTGATGGCATGCGCCATTTTCTCATGCTTGAGCGTACCTTCGAGCCGCTCAAGATTGACGTCCGCGCTACCTGCCTCGAGTTGGCGAGCCTTGCCGATCCACTCCAACGCATCATCAAACTCGCCGAGCTTGCGATAGTTGCTGAAAATCTCGCGATAAAAATTAATATTGCCTGGTTGCTCAGCAACGGAGGCCTTTGCATCTGCAATCATTGAACGCAACCCATCATCGCCTGTCTTTGCGCGACCCGCTTGCTCCAACCGTTGCGCTTCTTCTTCGTCCTTCAGCTTATCACGGAAGCTTTCGTCCTCTTCCCATTTGCCCTGATTAATCGACTGCTCGACCGAAGCCTTCTTGATCAACGACTGAATTTCGTCGTCTGCGGGATGCTCGTGATACGCCGCATCCCCGATCCGAATCGCTTCTTCACTTTTGCCGATACTTATATAGGCAGACATGAGCGCTTTAATATTTTCCGCATTGGCTGGCTCGATCTTACGAATTTCTTCATAAGCGAAGGCCGTGGTCTCAAGCAATCCCAATGCTTCAGCAGCCGCACCGACCACTTTGTGCGCCGCGACATTCGAAGCATTTGCATTCAACATCTGCTCTGCCGAAACTAATGCCCCAGCGGGATCCTTTTTGACCTTCGCATCACTACCCATCGAAAATGGGATACTAGTCAATTTTGAGATGAAGCCGCCCAACCCTTTGCTCTTGCCGTCAGTGACGCGTTGTTGCGCTTGGCGAAGAATCTTACGTGCATCCAGACATTCCGGATGACGAGTGAGGATATTAAACATAATATCGACAGCGTAAGTGGGATTCTTATCCACCGCTTTGCGGGCGTTTTCAATCTGCTTTTGAAGGCGGGGATCGAGATCTTTGAGAGCAACTTCTTCCATAATATTAAGGCTATACCGATGCGCGTTCAATCAGGGGCGATCAACGAGCTATTACATCCAAATCGCAACAAGCGGCTTTTTCCAAGTCTTTTAATCCAGCAACCACAAGCTTTTCGTCCTTGCCCTCGACCAATAAGCGCAACTTCGGCTCCGTCCCTGAATAACGAATCAGCACACGACCATCCTCACCGAAGTCCTTCTCGATTGCGACGACTGCAGCGCTGAGCGTTTTCAGTGACGCCAATGGTTTCTTTTCTGCGACAGCAAGATTCAAGGTCGCTTGCGGGAACAAGACTATTTCCTGGCGCAATTCAGACAACGATTTCTTGGTCTTGCACATTAAATCGATCAACTTAATCGCAGCCAGAAGGCCGTCACCCGTGGTCGCAAAATCTGAGAAAATAATATGGCCAGAGGATTCACCGCCGACATTCGAACCGATCTCACGCATCTTCTGCGCGACATTACGATCACCCACATCGGTCCGTTCAACCTTACCGCCGGCATCGCGCACCGCATGGTCGAGGCCGAGGTTACTTTGTATAGTTGCAACAAGCGTATCACTTTTGAGTGCCCCCGAGCGCAGCGCATAGACCGCAAATAGACCGAGTAAAATATCCCCATCCACCACCGTGCCCGATTCATCGCAAACAACTAAACGATCGGCATCGCCATCATGTGCAATACCTAGCTTCGCTCCGTGCTTGACCACGGCCGCACCCAGCCGCTCAGGATGCTCGCTCCCCACGCCTTGATTAATATTCTCACCATCTGGATTGTCTCCAATCAGGATGAGCTCTGCTCCCCAACGCGCAAACACCGCTGGAGTCGTCTCACTGCCCGCGCCATTGGCAAGATCGAGCACGACCTTCCAGTCCGACAGGCAATTCTGATCCATTAAAGACCGCGCATAGTTAATATAATAAGCGGCACCATCCAAAGGGTACGCTTTAGCCATCGGCAAATCAGCTGCTGCCGACGGCTCAGCATCGAGCAATGCTTCGATGCGAGCCTCTTCGGCGTCATCAAATTTACAGCCATGACCGTCAAAAAGCTTGATACCGTTATCTGAGGCTGGATTGTGCGACGCCGTCACGGCGATACCAATATCGGCCTGCTGTTCCAGCAATGACTGCGCAATCGATGGCGTGGGCACGATCCCAAGGTCATGCACATAGACGCCATGTTGATTGAGCCCCTGGATCAATGCACCGCTCAGCTCTGGCCCACTTAAGCGCGTATCTCGCCCAATCACTGCATTTAATGGCAGCTCTGGTTTGTACTGCTTCAAATAGCGTCCTAAGGCCGAGCCCAAACGATACGCTACATCAGGATTGATTAAATCACCGCCTACAGGTCCACGGATGCCATCTGTGCCAAAATATTTACCCATAATAAAACTCCTAAAACTTAACCTTTTTTATAAAATTCACGCACACGCTGCAACCACTGCTCGACGGCACCACTTTGCAAGGTCTCACGCGCTTGCGCCACTCCTGCTGCTGCATCCGAAGCCGCACCCGCGATCCACAGCGCCACCCCCGCATTGAACAAAACACTGTCTCGCAAACCAGTGGGCACCGCATCGGCAGCGCCACTCAGTAAAGCATGCATCGTGGCTAAATTTTCGGCGACATCGCCACCGTTTAAATCAGAAAACTCACAGGCACTCAGGCCAACATCCGCGGGACTCAAGGTCTTCGGGATCGACGCCAGAGCGCCAAAGCCCGCTACAAAATTTTGCCCCGCACAGCTCAACTCATCCAATGCGCTGCCTATTTGAGGCCGACCATGCGCCACGATTCCTGCCGACAATTCGAGCTCACCGAGCGCATCTGCCAACGGTTGCACCCAAGCCTCAGAGAACACCCCCAGCAATTGATGCGCAGGCCGGCCAGGATTAATCAAAGGCCCCAACAGATTAAAAATCGTGCGCTGCCCCTCTTCCGCCAAGGCACGCCGCACAGGCATGATCTCTTTAAACGCCGGATGGTATGCTGGCGCAAAAAAGAAACCGAAATTCAACGCATGCAGCGACTCTCGCAGCATCTCATGCGGCGCATCCAGGCGAATCCCAAGCGCTTCCATTAGATCCGCACTGCCACACTTCGAAGTAATCGAGCGATTGCCATGCTTGAACACAGGGACGCCCGCCGCAGCCACAACAAACGAAACCGCCGTCGATATATTAAACGTGCCCGAACCATCGCCGCCCGTGCCACACACATCAATCGCACGACTGGCCCACTCGTCCACGCCTGGATCCACTGCATGCTCACGAAAGGCATGCGCAAACGCTGCTACCTCGGTCGCGGTTTCCCCCTTGTGCGCTAAGGCCAGCAGGCACTCGCGTTTCGAAGTCGCAGACACATCCGAGCGAATCAAAAGTTCGGCAACCACGGTCGCCTGATCGGCCTCAAGGTCGACACCTGCGCTTAGAATATCTGTAAATGGTTTGAGTGCTTGCATAGGAAGGATATCCCGTAAAAAGCAATGACTTCCTCGTTTAAGCTCAAGCTAAAAGCCTAACTCCACCAAAATAGAAAATCTCCGCAGCTCACATTACGTCTTCCATTAGACGCGAATCCAAGTAGCTTGCCACGATGCAACGAACTGGAACCCTAATCCTAGCCCTTTATGTATTGTTCGGCTCGCTCGCACATGGTGCTGAGCTAAGCGTCACCGCTCCCCAGCAAGCACCCTCAAGCTCTGCAGGCTTAAGCTATTCAGATGCCGTCATCCTCGGGCTGGTCGAAGGCCTGACCGAATACCTGCCTGTCTCCTCCACCGGCCACCTCATTATTGCCAACGCACTGCTCGGCCTCGATGGCGACGCACCGATGACCGACCAGAGCGGCGCACCGATCCTAGTCGAAGACGAGGCTGGCAAGCTACGCCCCTACACGATCGGCGACGCCGCGTATGCTTATGTGATCGTCATCCAGGCTGGTGCGATCGTCGCCGTGGTGCTGCTCTACTGGCGCACGATTCTCACTCTCATTCTAGGCTGTCTCGGCAAAGACCGCAACGGACTCAAACTCGCGATCAACCTCATCGTCGCCTTCATCCCCGCCGCCGTACTCGGCTTATTACTTAATGACCTGATCGAATCCGCGCTCGGCAACAATACCTTTGCCGTCGCCGGTGCTCTCATCGTCGGCGCCTTCGTCATGCTCATCGTCGAGCGTTGGCGTCAGCACGGTAACAAAGGCGCAGTGCCGCCCGAAGACGGCCCTGGCCTGACCGAGCTGACGCTCGGCAAGTCGGTGATGATCGGCTTTTGCCAGTGCTTTGCCATGTGGCCCGGCACCAGTCGCTCGATGGCAACCATCGTCGGCGGCTATCTCGCAGGACTGTCACCCGCGCACGCCGCGGAGTTTAGTTTCCTGCTCGGCCTGATCACGCTCAGCGCCGCCTCAGCTTATAAATTCCTAACCGACGGCTCCGAAATGCTCGCAGCCCTCAACATCGGCCCCGTGCTAGTCGGCTGCATCGTCGCCTTCGTCTCTGCCGCACTCGCGGTCAAATGGCTCGTCGGTTATCTTAGTAAGCATGGTCTCGCAGTCTTCGCCTGGTATCGCATCGCCCTAGCCATCGCGATCTTTGCGCTGATCAAGTAGTGGCTCGCGTGACATCGGTATTGCTACGCCATCTCCGGCAGACCTCCGGCTCTCAGCTCTCAGCTCTCAGCCCTCAGCCCTCAGCTCTCAGGTCTCACCCCTCAAGTCCCTCAGCCCTCAGCCTTCAGGTCTCACCCCTCAAGTCCCTCAGCTCTCAGCTCTCAGCCCTCAGCTCTCAGGTCTCAAGTCCCTAAGCCCTACCGCCACTCGTGCCTCGGATAACGCCCCGCCAGATCTTTGCGCACGTGCTGATATGCGCCGGCCCAAAAGCCGTCGAGATCATCGGTCAGATGTGCCGGCCGTTGATTCGGCGCCAGCAGCTCAACCAGCAACTGCACCTTGCCATTACCCACGATCAAACTGGACCCAGGCACATCATAAAAGTCTTGTAACTTGGATGCGATAAACGCCCGGCCATCTGCTTCGTAGCGGATCCTCGCCGGGTTGCGCCGCCGCGGCAGCTCCATCTCTGCCGGTGCATAGGTATCAATATAGTAGTGCTGCTCGGGGCTAATCCATTCCTTCACCGTCGCCAACACCGGCCGATCCTTAATCTCTTTATAGCTCAGCGCACCGTGGCAAATCTGCTCGACCAACAACTGCCGCGCTTCGTCATCGATCTCAGGCACCTCCGCATCGGGGCAATGCCGCGCCACGAAATTCACCCTTAGTATCCAGTTTTCCACCACCGCATCCCAGCCCTTTAAATTCAACCGTCCCGCCACCACTTCCGCAGCCAGCAGCTCTGCCGCACGATCCACATCCGGCTCGCCCTGATCCGTCGAGGACAACACCAAATCGCGAAAGCGCCGCTCACTGCGCGCCACCACACGCCGCAGGCTTGGATCATACGTCGTCTGATTACCATCCGAAAAATCATCTGGAAACAACTCCTCCAACCAGGCGAACTCGACTGCCGTCGCCATACCAAGTAACACCGTCACTTCCCTGCGCACTTCACGCTCCTCAATCTCGGCGGCCACAAATAAGGGCGCATCCACCACGCTCTCGCGGCGCAGCTCGCCCGAGCGCCCATGCACCATACGGCAGCGCCGCGTGCCCGTATCATTGCGCTTGGCCAAGTGATCCGAAAAACCCGCGAGCAAACATTTAGCAATCCGCTCCGCCTCATCCGGCAAGGCTGCCTCCCGCGTGTCTAGGCCCTGTCGC
>Ga0209092_10000669_pt1 | contig 34297 bp, 20 predicted proteins | sample FraStrMetagenome_FD_187446 | JGI IMG/M metagenome (GOLD analysis project Ga0209092, IMG submission 187446) | Marine eukaryotic phytoplankton communities from Arctic Ocean - Fram Strait ARC3M Metagenome (SPAdes) (version 2) | ecosystem: Environmental > Aquatic > Marine > Oceanic | place: Fram...
GTAATGTTGAGTCAAGATTAAAGAAAAAGCACGTATCAGTATCTTATGGGAAAATAAAGTCATCTATTGCAGCATCGATTATTCTTGTCTATTATGAAAGTACCCATACGAATATTGCAGATCTGTTGACAAAAGTGTTGCCCATAAATACAAGGATCAAGCTTATTAAAAGCATATTGAATTGAAGGATTATCTCGCAATTATAAAGTGATGTCAAGCTAGTTCAAAACGGCATTGTCATCAAGGAGAGTGTAGAAATTGCGAGAACAAACCAATCATATATTTGACGTAAGCAGAATTATGTTTCACCTATATATTAAAAGGTGATCATTTTTTATTTATGAATCGGAATTCAAGTATTCTGATGTTTTATAGTTATAATTTTTATAAAAGAACAATAGCTTCTCTTTGATTATTGATTGATTGCTTTACTCGGATCAACTTTGTCTGAACACCAGTTGAACATATACAAGGTGAGGTCCTAATTCAAAAATATAGATATGGAGTTTGGAGCTCTTCCACTCAGGAAGAATCTTCCAACTTTTGAGAATTGGAGAACCTTGCAGAATCCCTTGAAACTGAAGGAAGTTTGGATAAATTAAATGGTTGTGAAATTTTCTTACTCACCGACAATAGCACAGCTGAATTAGCTTTCTTTAAGGGGACGTCTTCAAGTCCAAAGTTATTAAAAATCATTATCCGGCTTCGCAGATTGGAAATGTACAGCAAGTGCAAAATTAACTTCATTCATGTCGCAGGATCACGGATGATAGCCCAGGGTACTGATGGGTTGTCGAGAGGAGATCTAGGGGAGGGAGTAATGAAGGGTTCATCTATGTTGTCATTTGTTCCGCTACATTTAACTGCAACACATCGATCTGTTCAGTTGTTAACTTGGGCTAAATCTTGGATAGAACCTACCTTGAGAAACAATGAGAAATTAGAAGTTTTATCAGAGGAGGACTGGTTTTGGCGAGCTCATGATATTGTAGGAGGTGGTACCAATGCAGATGGAATCTGGATCCCCAAGTTTAAGGCAGGAATTTTCTTATGGTTACCGCCCCCTGCAGCTGGGCAGTTCGCTGTAGAAGAATTGAGGGCAGCTAGAAATAAGAGAACACAATCATTGCATATTGTTCTGATACCACGGCTATTCACACCTTTATGGAAAAGACAGCTGTCTAGAGTGTCTGACTTGTATTTTGAATTGCCGTTTGTCGAAGGTGTTTGGGATAAATCTATTCATCATGAACCACTAACCCTCGTATTCATTTTTCCTTTCCTGAATCACAGTCCTTGGCGTCTACGAAGATCCACAACCTTTTTGGAAATGGGAAGGATGTTGCCACGCTTGTGGAAAGAAGGTAACATCCCCCCAGGGACTCTTTTGTGCCAACTTCTGTCATTCGCGAGGGATTTGGAGAGCATGTCGAAGGACATGGTGTGCAAAATGTTACACTCCTCAAGATCCTGCAGCTTTCTTTATCCAGAAACCTCAGAATGATATTGGACAAATATGGATTAAGAAACGGGAGGATGAAACGAAGTTTGTTAGGGCTAGAGACGGAGATTTCCTTACCTTTCCTTTCCAATGTGATTTGTGTTGGTTTAGGAATCTCAAGCAGAGAGACCCTTTAGAGAGTTCATTGTCGGATCAACGATTGTTGGAATATATCAGAAGAGTGAACCTTGATGGGATGTGGAGTCGGAGTTCTTCCACAATTGCAAACGTACGTTACAATTTCAAACGAATAATGAAGTTGAATATAGAACTTGGATTAGACCATAACTTTCAGGAGCTTGGGCCTTGGCCGGTAGCGGACAAGGTGGGATTTCAACTAGCAATAAATCAGTTGAAATTCTCTCAGAGAATTGGACACAATGAATCTACTCACTTGCAATTTGATACTATAAGGAAACTGAGAACTTCTTTTAGCCATGTTTATGAAGTGTCAGCGTTAGCTCATGATTCCATGACACACTCATTTCGAGATCTTATGGGGCGTGTTTATGTTAACTCAAGCTGTCCTACGCAGTCCAGGCTTTATATAAAATTTGTTGCAGGTTTATTGTCACGCATGGGAAGGCAAACAAAGCCCAACATCGCTCTTGATTATAAAATTCTTCATTTAATTTTAACTCAATTCGAACAGGAGATTGTTTCGGAAGTGGTTCCTATGGAAAGAAAAAGGTGGCTAGTTGTGTGTGGCGCATTGCTGTTGATTGGATTTGTCCTATCCTTACGGGGACCAGAATGTTTTATGGTAGAAGCTCATGGCTTGATGTCTCATCTACATTATGGAACTGGAGATGATGAAGAGATTCCGTTTGTCATCGTTCCTTTGCTAGGAAAGTTCAAGAACGAAGATGGTGAAAGGTGGCATCTAATGATGTCAGTTTCTCGAACGGGATCTGGTTTTGAGGTCAGAAAGTGGATAGAAAGTTTGGTGAAGATCTTGGAGTTGGAAAACAATACTTCTGGTCCTGCGTTCTGTTATCCAAATGGAAAATTATTGAGTTCTTTGGATGTGGATCTGGAATTTCATGGCTCTTTAGAAAAGGTTCAGATAGACTATCCAAATCTTATTGAGGAAGGATTAGATGTTCGTGAATCATATTCCATTTTTAGATCGTTGAGGAGAGGATCAACTTCAAGGGCTGCAGAATTGAAGATTGATGATTCGGTGGTGAATTTGCACAATAGATGGGGGACAGTGGATTATCTTGGAGGACAAAGATCGCGTTCGAACATGAGAGATTACTATACTTCGATTCGTCTTACGCGAGCTGCTAGACTAGAGTACACCACCAAACTTTGATTTAGATATTCTTCCATTGGTAAAGAAGATACCCTGAATTGAGACGGTTGAGATTGGAAGTGGTTGATGGTTAAGGGGGGATCCAAGCTCACAAGAAAAACTTATTTGAAATGATTATTTTGATTTGAAGTTATTTGTTTAGCTTCTAGATTCTGGGATGAGTTGAAACTAGTGCGGTTCGCCTGGTTCAATTCATTCATTTACTTTGGATTGGATTTATGTAAAAATAAAAACAGTCTAAAGTATAAAGGTATCTTATCGAATAGGATTCGATCTAAGTTTGAAAATGTGGCCTTAGATTTATTGGTAGTTATCTATCAGAAAATGCCAGCACCCCCCATTACGTGATGTAACATTTGCTACATCATGTGAGGCCGTCAATTTACTCTAGTATATCTCATAATGTTTAAATACATGTCTTATGTTCTGCGATTCCTATATTTGTTTGTTACTACGTTGTGAAGAACCTGGTTGAATCCCTAATTGGTTTCTCATTTTAAAGCTATGTGTCATTAATTTAGTTGGATTCTAATCGTTGCATAAAGTTCAATTAAATATGAAAATAAATGTTTGTAAATGAAGGGTTAACCACAAGTCCGCAAAATTCTTGAACCTTTGCAATTTTTTCATCCTTTTTGAAATCCTCACATAGGTAAACATTTACTGCGTTTTAGTCTTATATATCATATTGATCACCTAATCGTTTCTTTCATTAAAAGTGCATTTAGTTTAACTAAATACTTGAATAATATTATATTTACGTCACGAATGGCCTAATTTTCGATCAGGTATTAGAGTTTCAAAATAACGATGAAATGTAACGTTTATCAGAAACTGCAGCATATTTTGTTGCCTCTTTCAGCTTATTGCCCTCCGCCATATCGAAAGCTATCCACTATTCGATCCCAAAATTAATAGTACAACAAGAACAAGTAAATTACGAATGATTCATTTCTATTATGAGGGCAATAAGTGAAATATTAGATCCACCATCAACATATGATGCCAAAGTAAACATAACTGAGAAGATTTCTTCAGTGAAGGAGACATTAGTTTCTATTAGTTCTATGAAAAACATCTCATTTGCTAAAGAAGATGATGGATATGACACAAATGAGATACTCAATGCACAGCAACAAAGAAAATTACGATCTAAACCACAACATGAGACTTCAGGAAAGAAATGGTACCAATATAGTCAGAATCAAGAGGAGGATGGAGATGATAGTAAAGATATAGATACATATGATGGAATGGATCAATCTACAGTAATATCAGACGATAATATTTCTACAGAAGAGATAGACAATATTGATTATGATCCACTGAGTGATCCGGATGTCCAGAAAGATGCAGCTGATCATGTGGTTTCCTTTTTTGTCCATATTGCACTGATTTTCTTCTCATTCATTTTTTCTCTATCAGTAATAGGTTCCATATTTCTAGTTTCAAATTTTGGAGTAGTTGGTATTGGTGCGCTCGTGGCGTTATTGTCATTAGTTTGTGCTTTAGGCTTTGGCATATGGAGAATATTAAGTTGCACACCAAAACTGAAACCCTTCAAAAATAAACTTACGAAATGGAAAGCCATTGCGAAGGCTGTAGTCGACAAAGAAATTGCGAATATTTGGATAGATTTAGCAAATAAGAATCTCTTGACATACGAACAAAATTCAGATTATCAAGAGCACAATTCAAATTTTGACGATATAAACGTTGAAAGAGGTACATTTGTATATACTTCACCATCATCCGCAGAAAAAAATATGAACAAAAAGAAAGGTCCAAGAAGTTTCCTAATCAAATATGCTTCAATTCCGATCAAAAATTTTAAAAGGTTCCAGAAGAAGCACGGTGGTGAAAGAGGGAAATGGAAAGGTTTTTCATTGAAAAGAAAAAAGAATAAGATTGAGAAGAGCTTAAATCAAAATGAAACATCTTCACCGCAGTACGTTCCGCCAATTGTATGAAAATTGTATGAGTGCGCTTTAAACATTACGTCCCATAGAGAGTACGCTTAGGCGCTGATCCTTATCTCATGTATGTTCCATCAAATATAAAGTTCGCCCAATAGAAACATTCGTCGTAGAGTTTAATTGTATATGTTGTGTACATTTGTAAATAAATAACCTTAATTCTTTGTGTTGCAGCTTAATGGAAGAAAGAGTGAAAAGCACATCTAAATTTGTCTGCTTTAATTCTAAAAGAAGTCAAAAGAATAAAAACCACATCCATCAACACATAGAGATCGTTCCTTTCAGTAATTATGAAGCTCTTCGAATTATTTGTATGATCATACAATAACCAATGTATTATCTTCTTTTTATTACTTTTAAACAGTTGTATCGATTTGTTCTACTTCCTTGTTAATTTCGCCGTTCAATTTAATTCCCTTCATGAAGTAATTTTCAAATCTCCTCTGCTTCTGAGCTCCATCAACATGAACCATATCGCCAACTACATAATAGTGTATATCAAGAGCAGTTGCTGCTTTTTCTTCATCAGAATTAGATGCTGCAGAATCTATTGGTGCAGCTCCATCCGAACCAGAAGCATCGGTAATTTCTAATTGTCTCATTTTATGCTTACAGCATGCCAAACGGGCCAAGAAATCATCTTCGGCTGTGTCATTGAAACCAGCTAGTTTACCAACACCAATACTTGTGTAGAGTTTCATGTAAGAACGAAGTTTTCGAAGAGATTGTTGCTGACTCATTTCTAACTTGAACTGATTAATTTGTAACCTATACGCATCTTGTCCAGCATGTGTAACAGTTCCAGAGGGATTGGAATCTTTTTCTGCAGTAGCAGCAGTTGGATTACTGACTGAAGCGTAGTCTGGCAAGGCGGGAGAAATGAATTTTGGGCAGGAGAACATAAAGATTTCTTCGTAACCCTCTTCTCCAGCTTCAATTTTAGAAAGTTGAGAAGAATGTTTGTCACGGATAATACGGTTAAGAGAATCGTCTAACCTCGCTGCAGTTGGACAAACATGAGTCAGGATAGCTAAAAGGGCTATCATACGGTCAAACAATTTAGTAAATTGATCCGATCCAGCAAGTTTGCGTAGTTGTCCAGTTTTAAATCCCCGTTGCATGGTAGTACAGATATCTCCAAGAACTTTTGTAGCATCTTTATATCTCCTCAGCATCATGTAGGAAATGCCTGCATGGTAGGCCAAACTTAATTTGGCGGCAAAAACGGATTCAACAATTTCAGCAGAATCGGAAGTTTTATTGAGTTTCGAGAAGGCCTGCAAACTGGCTCTGTAGTCTCCTAGTAAACACTCAAGACGAGACAACGCGATTGATGCAAAAATAGCCAAGTGGCGGAATGCTGGAGCGATTGCTTTAGTTGATGATGGAGATGATGTTCCTGCAGCAATAAGACGATGTAGATAAAATAAAACAGTTTCAACGGCCCAAGCGTCTCTGTTTTTACTTAACACATCCAAAGATTCCATAATGTGGTTGGAGGGTGACTTGCCAGATCCAGCAGATGCTTTTGCGGCATTTGCAGCTGTTTGGGTACGATATTGACAAAACCCTTGAAACTGATAAACAAACTCATGCAGAATGTCAAATGCCCAGGTTGGTAAAATGTAAAGAGATGGGGCAGCGTTAGGTGATGAAGATGCTTGTTCATTATTTGCTTCAGCTAAAAGAAGATCAAAGAGTGTACGATATACATGCCATCCTTCGATACGATCTGTAACTTGGATACGTGTGACGGAGTGCAAATGACGGGTAGTCAATTCGCGATAAAGAGCTAAAAATAGAGGATCATTTCCACATTCGGATGCGATGCTTTCAGGAGATGGCCAAGCTGATTGCGCAAAGTACTGTAAGCGAGAAATGAGTCAGTGGTTTTTGTACAGCTAATTTTTATGAAATGCAACAGAATGGAATTCTAAGTCAAGTTGGAGCTAATCTTACCTTGTTCGAAAGGTCACGGAAAACACCTGTGTATAAAGGTGTTTGCTCAGCTGGAACTTGAGAGCGCCTTGCTGAATCATGTAAATCAAACACAAAATCCTTCAAAGGGGCGGGAAGACAGGAATCTGGATCATCTCCAACTACTTTTGATGCCATGGTCTAGTGTAATTGTTATCAATTTAGAGTACTTCTAAGTCGAAGTTGCTAGAAAACTCCTGCTCACCGCTTTTTCCAAACAACCGAACGATATTTCAAAGGCGAAACAAACCCCTGTAAGTATCAAAATAATTGCCGTTTACGGGACTGAATGTGTGGCTGCCCCCCGCTTTCCCTGGATCAAAATCTGATTGTAATGTTCAAAGTGAAGTTCACGTGAAGAGACCCGGATGTAAGTTTCAAATTTTTAGAGGAGTGTTGATAGTGACTTTTATCATTTGAGATTATTTTTTCCGATCATAAAATGAATGCTGTCATATATTTTAAAAGATCCTTTATGGCTCAAACATTGTCTTCAAGCAAACTTTCACTTGTTTGCCTCTCATGAAAAAGATCATATCTAAATGCCATTTTGTCAATCCATCCATGATGATGCGAAATTTTTGTTTCGAAAATCTACACGTGGATAAAGTGTTTGTTGTGGATCACTCTCTAAAAGTTACACGTTTAGAATTCGTAGATTCATAGTAGAATAAATTTAACTTCAACAAAACTATCATAAATGAATTTGTTCATACTACAATATTTATGACGTTTATCCCTACGAAGAACTCATATAAATCCTATTGACAAACGTATGTCAATAAAGTGGAAAACATCTAAGTAGCGACTTAAATAAAGCACTTTGACGAAAATGAATCTCGTGATGTAGAAAAGACTGTCAATAATCACTTACACGCAAAATTATTGAAAAATGAAGTTTTCTTCTTCCTTGGCGTTGATTGCGCTTTTGGAGCTTGCAAATAGCAATGCCTCCGCCTTTACTACCCCTTCTGCTTTCAATGTAAAATCCACAGCTCAGCGTAGAGCACAAAGCAAGCTCTCTATGGTGAGTTCAATGCTGCATCCGCAAGGATGAAAGCTTTGTAGTTCTGCTGGGCATCTCTGGTTGCACGATTGTTCAGATAGGAGGAGCATACCACAGACCGGTTTATTCCTTTCAGTATACCAATGTTTAATCTCAAATTTCCAACAAGTGGCAAAGAATCTTTGACATGATATGGGGATGTTGATACAGTTGTTGAAGTTTTGATGTCTTGTTTATTGAATATTTTATTACAACATTCCGGATTCAAGAGAGCCTGCTGACGTTCATCTTATAGAGCAGAAAGTGAACTTGGTTGCGAGAAGCATAATTAATAATCTCGAATTGGTGTTTGATTTGCCCCATTTTCCCGAGAATGTTATTATTATGCAAATTTGTCCCACAGTTTCAATTATTGAAGGAATTATATGCTCTCTCACAATAACTCCCCACGTTGAAACCCTGAATGTCATGATTCTTTTTCCACGATTCTGTTTTCTTATTTTTTTTCATTCTTCTGTACGTACTTTTCATGACGGAAAATCCAGACCGATATTGCTCTTCCTCAAACTGCTGAAGACATTATCTGGACACCATCTATCAAAACCGGAGCACGTGATGAGGTTTATGGCGATCTATCAAAGTATTGCGAAGACCTTTACTCCGTGGTTCGTCGTAAAACACGTTCTGTTGAATGTGGACCAATTAAATTTGGATCAGATCATCCAATAGTACGTCAAACTATGGCCACTACTTCCACTAGTGATGTAGATGCTACTGTTGAGCAAGTGATAAGGTGTGCTGATAAGGGTTTTGATTTGGTAAGAATCACTGTGCAGGGAAAGAGAGAGGCAGTGGCTTCTATGAGCATTAGGGAGAAATTATTCAAAAAGGGTTATGATATTCCACTTTGTGCTGATATGCATTTCCAACCTAAGGTTGCAATTATGGTTGCTGAAGCTGTTGAAAAAATTAGAATCAATCCTGGTAACTTTGCTGACGGACGTAAAGATTTTGAAGAACACATTTATGAATCTGAGGAAGACTATGTGCAAGAACGTGAATACCTTGTTGAAAGTATGTTGCCTCTTGTAGAAAAATGCAAAGAACTTAACCGTGCTATGCGTATTGGAACCAACCACGGAAGTCTTTCTTCTCGTGTGCTTTCCTATTATGGAGATACTCCCAGGGGTATGGTTGAGAGTGCTCTTGAGTTCGCTGATATCTGTAGATCTCAAGATTACCACAATTTTGTTTTCAGTATGAAAGCCAGTAATCCTTTGGTTATGGTTCAATCTTACCGTTTACTAGCAGCCGAACAATTCAGAATGGGTTGGGATTACCCACTTCATCTTGGAGTTACAGAAGCCGGAGAAGGTGAAGATGGACGTATGAAATCAGCTATCGGTATTGGTACTCTTCTTGCGGATGGTGTTGGAGATACTGTTCGCGTTTCCTTGACTGAAGACCCTGAATTCGAATATGAACCATGTAATCTTCTTTCCGAGATTGCTGAATCTAGGCTAGCAACAAAAAATCCTGAAGCAAAAGCAAAGCAAGAATCTGTCACAAAATATGTTGATACTAGGGACATTACATCTTTCAGCAGAAGACAAGGTGCTTTACCTGAACAAGAGGAGTATGATGCTATTGATGTTCGTGGATTCCTTCACAGGGATGGATCTGTACTTAGTTTTGTCACACCAGAGATGCTTGCTCCTCAAAATGTTCAATACTTGTACAAGGAGCTAGGGTGTAAGACTGCTGTAGGTATGCCTTTTAAGGATATCGCCACTGTTGACTCCATCATGATGAGGGAATTGCCTGATGTTGATGATACTGAAGCTCGCACTGCCTTAAGAAGATTGATTGAAGTTAGCATGGGTATTGTTGTTCCAGCTGAGGAATTGGAAGCCAAACCTTTGGAAAATGCCGTGGCTCTTATGAGCTTGAAGGACGCTGTTGCGAAGGATGGAAAGGTGAGTATCTACAAACTCAATTTGATTTTGAATTTCCATCTGAATGACTAAATTTACAAATGGATTATTATAAATGCTTATTCAGTTACCCGAGGGAGCTATTAGATTAGCGGTCTCTGTTGATGGAACTGAATCTGAAGAAGAACTTCAAAAGATTAAAGACTTAGACCCAACCATGATTCTACTCTTGACTGATCAATCCATCTCCAATCTTCATGCATCTCGTCGTGTATTCGAAATTTTAAATGCTGAAGGTCTGGACACTTCTGTTATTCACCACTTCCAAACTTCCTTAACGGAAAAGGATGAACTTGCTCTTCAAATTGGAATGAGGGTTGGATCTCTTTTGACGGATGGAAATGGAGATGGTATTCTTTTGGAACAAACAGGTGATATCAAACCCTTCTCTGTTGATTTCTTACGAACATCTAGTTTCTCCTTGTTGCAGGGTTGCCGTATGCGTAATACCAAGACCGAATTTGTTTCATGCCCATCTTGTGGAAGGACACTTTTCGATCTTCAAGAGACTACTGCTAAAATTTCAGATGCTACTGGACATCTTCCTGGTGTAACAGTAGCTGTTATGGGGTGTATTGTAAATGGACCCGGTGAAATGGCAGATGCTGATTTTGGTTATGTTGGAACCATCCCAGGGAAAGTTGACTTATACTACGGAAAAGAAGTTGTGAAAAAGAGTATCCCCAATGATGAAGCTGTGGGTGAGTTGGTAGAACTGATTAAAGAATACGATATGTGGCAAGAGAAACCTGTTGAGGAAGATGGAGAAGAGGCTGAAGCTGAAGTTATTGCTGTATGAGCATATCCTGTGCAAACGCCATAAATTTGCTAAATATAAACCCCAGATTACAAATTGAAATTACTTTAACGACGCTCATTTACAAAATCAAAAAGCAAAAAATAAATCTCGAATCATGCTCTTATTTTAAGTTTGACTTTAAATATAACACTGCTTCTTCTAATTTTCAATGATCTCACAATGCGAAGCTAATAAAGATAGCAAGACATGAAGAGAAGAAAATCCTCTAATTTGGAAACAAAAATCTTTGCTATTCATTGACCTTAAGTTGATGGACCTTTTTGTGAAAGTACGGTGCAGGGAGAATGTAACATTATGAGATGCAAATATATAAAATCATAATTAATTACTGTGGTGAAATTGAATTAAAACTTGCGTAATTTCGTGACTATTTATTCCGAAGTTTTCGAATTTTAATGACATCATGTGTAATTCCGAGCGGAAAAGAAGAACTCCATCTAGCTCAACGGATTTATTTTCTGAGGCTATCCTAATCGACGTAAGTAACCAATTCAAATCCCGATTTTAAATCTTGGTAATTAATATATCATTCAAATAAATAATTGGCATGCCCCGCTAATCATAATCAATGGCACAAATCAATCAAATCGACTTTTAAAGAGAGAATCATGAGCAAGCCATTGTCCACTAGAAAACCCATCAACTTGAGAGGTTTCCAATCCTCCAGAAACAAACCTATTTTATCTGTATCTTCATCATCGTCATCGCGGGTCAAAATGAAAATCAAACCCTTCAAAAAACCTCCTGCGCCACCCGCGGATCTATACGATCGTACATTTTCCCTCCTCCTTTCTGCCACCAACGCTATCTTACATAAGAAGCCTCTAGTTCATACCTACTCTGAAAATCCCATGAACGCGCCCTCCTCCACTTTACCGTCTGCGCCAGAGCCAATGACAACTAACCCAAGGTCATCTCCCACTTCTGTTGCACCACCTTCTATGTTTAATTCTAGACCGTCTGTATCAATGTCAAGAGAAGAACTTTATCGAAGCGTGGAAGATTTGTGCGTCCATGGACACTCTACGAAACTGTATGGTGACGTTTGCCAAGTCTTGGAAAATGGAGCTTTATACTGCTTACAAAAATTAACGAACAATGAATCCAATTCTACGTGGGCGCCTGGGGCGGTTTCAATGAAAGATTCTCGCAATACTAAAGTATCAAATGTGGTGTTTCATCAAACCTTCGCTCCATCTCACGATTCGCTTCGAATTCTTAGTAGTGTCCGAGAAATCTACTCTGATTATTTGGAGTATTTAACTTTTGTACGATCCATCTTTTTATATTTAGATCGGTCTTTTGTCTTAGGAAAAACACAAGTAAACAGCCTCTGGGATGCTGGAATTGACACATTTCGTCGTCATGCAATGTTTAATCCTGACGCAAATGCTGCAAACAATGTCAACCGTCAACAAACTAGTACTGTGATTCAAACTGTCATATCGTCTACTCTCTATCAAATCAAATGTGAACGAGAAGGAAAGGTGGTTGATCGCGCCTTAGTTCGAAGTATAATACGAATGCTTGCAGACTTACCAGGTTGCTTCACTAATCAATTAATGCCCCAGTTTGTTGCGGAGAGCATGGCCTACTTTGAAAGAGAGGGAAAGAAATGGTTGGAAAGTTCCAATTCTGGGAGTACTAGTGAATTCTTAGCGCACGTGGAAAGACGATGGAATCAAGCAAATGAGATGAGTGTTTACTATTTGGATTGCTCTGCTGCAAAATTGAAAAATAGTGAAGAGGATGATACAGCTACCAAAGCCCTTTTGGAAAGTACGACATTTTCGGGAAAAGAAATCAGGACCATTTTGGCAGCTGTAGTCGAACAGCATTTATTGTTACCTCATGTAGAATCATTTCTATTGCAAGATAAATCTTTATACCCTATGTTGGACAACGATTCTAAGCTTGAACCGGATTTGAAACGATTGTACATTTTGTTAAGCAAAGTCTCGAAATTAGATGTGCTTCGATCTGCATTTGGTAAATATGGAAGAATCACCGGTATCAAAATCATACAGGGAAGTTCGGGGGCAAGCACAACAGGAAAAAATGCCAAAGAAGTAGATAAGGAAATTATTCCAAATATCCTGAAATGGAAGGAGCGCTTAGAAACCATTCAAAAAGTTGGATTCTTGGAGGATGATACGTTTGGATATTCGACGACTTCAACAAACGAAAAATCTCAACAAAACTCCTCATTGAGTACAGGCTGCTTAAGGGGTGTTCTAGAGGATGTGCTGAATGGATCTCATATAGAATACAACAAAAGCCATAATGCTGATGAGTACGGGAAGCGAGTTGCAGAATTGCTTGCGAAACATGTTGACTTATGTCTACGTTCAGCAAAAACTTTAGCAATGCCAAATGCTTCTACGATGCTGCCAAAATCCGGTTCATATAAACCAAATGCCTCTGACCCAGAACGTTTCTTAGATAAAATCATGTCAGTCTTTCGTTATCTCCAGTCAAAAGACATATTTGAAGCATTTTTCAAGAGGGATCTTGCAAGGCGCCTTCTACTGAGCAAATCAGCGTCTGTGGACTTGGAAAGATCATTTATATCTAAACTCAAAACTGAATGTGGTACAGGATATACTTCAAAAATGGAAGGTATGTTCAAAGACATGGAGCTCAGTCGCGAAGTAATGTCGCATTACATGCATGAAACCAATCTTACAAGGCCCAAGATAATGCAACATGGCGAAAAGCCTCAAGAAGCAGTAATGGATGTTCAAATTTTAACTACTGGATACTGGCCCGTTTATCAACAATTTAAAGAAATCAAGTTACCTTCTCCACTTCTAAATCCATTGACTGCTTTTGAAACGCACTACAAAAACAAATATCAAGGTCGGAGAATCGTTTGGCAACACAGCTTGGGGAACTGCCAAGTAAGGGCTCGTTTTCCAAACGGAGAAAAAGATCTGCTACTAAGTCAATACCAAACCCTTGTATTGGTTTGGTGTTTTGGTGAAATGGAAGACGAAATTTCAGATGATAGTGGATTGGGTAAAGGTTGGGTTATTTCTGAAATTATTGCGAAGACAGGTATAGAAGATAAAGGAGAATGTGAGAGAGTATTACAAAGTCTAAGCGTAGGCAAAGAAGGTACTCGAGTATTGATAAAGAAAGACTCAAAGGGAGACAAACGAAAAAAGGAACGAAGATCTGTGATGTCAGATGATACTTTCCATTTTAACCACAATTTTACTTCGCGATTAAACAGAATCCGTATTCCATCACTTCAATCAAAGGAAACTGCTCAAGAACGTGATGATACACGGGATAGTGTGTCAAGAGATCGCTTGAATGTGATTGATGCTGCAATTGTGAGAATAATGAAAGCAAGAAAAACAATTCTACACCAAACTCTTTTAGGGGAAGTCATGAATCAATTGAGATTTCCAGCAACAGGAAACGATATCAAAAAAAGAATTGAATGTTTATTAGATAGAGAATATATGGAAAGAAGTATCGAAAATAGGGGTGTATATAATTATATTGCTTAGATCATAATTTTATACTAAAGACGATGTTAAAAAGAAGGATAGAAAAATAAAAAAAAGAGTAAATCGAGGTATCTTTCTTTAACCATGGGGTTATGTACGCTATTGAAGGAGTTTCTGGACTGTGTTTGTGTAGCTATTTAATAGTGCAATGAGCTGTTCATCAGTTGCCTTTTCCTCGGCATTTGTTTCTTCTTTTATTTCTTGGACAAATTTTTGCATTTCACTGGAGAGCATTCTCAATTGGTCACTTGTATAGTCTGGTACGTACCATCCTTCATCGACGAGCTTTTTGTCTGCAGCAATAACTGCGTCATATATTTGTTCATACCATAGGCAATCCAAGTTACTCACAGAGCCGTCTTTCTCCTCATCATACAGTACAGGGAAACCCTCTTTCTTTAGGACTTGAGTCAAGGAAATTGCCAGATTTGGTCCTTTTTCTTTATCTGACCAATATTCATATGGGAGATATGCTGCAATATGATAGGATTCCATATTTCTCCATTCATTAATAAAATCTTTCCATTGAGTGAATAAAACACTATCACTAGTAGTCCCGACAAATTCATCACGAAATTTGATCCATTCTTCTTTTTCTACTTGACCTTGCGCACCATGATACTTTTCTGCCTTATCTTGATGAAATGCGGGAAAGGCCGTCAATGGATTTCGTATTGCTAGAAGAACAGAAGCTCCATAACTTTGTGGTATTTTTGTCGGATCGGAAGGAACAATAGGATGAACAGTTTCACAAGTCACGCCAAAAATTTTATCGATATCGTTTGGATGTGTGGAATGGCAACGTTTCAACATTTTTGATGATCTATAATAATTTTTGGCTGGAGAAGCTATGCCCGTTAAAGCTGATAGAAATGTAGGGTAGGCTCCAGGTAGGGAAGTTGGATAGGTTGGAAGCCACAGTGGATCAATTCTTGAATCATTTGTTTGGGTTGGGCTATTTGGTTGTGGTGGATGATCGTTGCAATAACTCCAATTTTTGGATATTTTGATATCTTCCTCAGATTTCTGAGCCACTAATGCCGTAGCAATTGATGAAGTCGTTGCATCGCTCTCAAAATCTGATTTTATTTCCTGAACACTACCAGTTCTCAAATGAACTATGCTAAGCAACGACATTAACAAAACAATCAAAAAGATCTTTCTAAAGGTTGAGAAACGTGATCTCTTGATATTTTTCCTCACTTCCGATAAGGTGTTGGGTTGAACTTGATCACCGAAAGAGCTATTGAATCTTCTTTTCGTAGCCATAATGCTAAAGTTATTGGCTCGAGCCAACGTGAACATCTCATCAAATTTGGATCAACAAAATGCGTCCTTTTATGATGGTTTTGTTGAATGTACGATTAACGTGCAAGGGCGTATCCCCCCCCCTTCCCGGACTGGAATTGATAGAAAGATATGAATTTCTCTTTCGTGTTTTCTTATTATTTTTTCAACATTATTATTATATATATTTTATTATTTATCTTTCATCGCGATGAACAGCAGTGCCATTTATGCGCTAATAAGTGCTGTTTTAGTGGCTTTCTCTCTCTCCATCTCTCCTGAAGAACCCACGCAAAATAAATGCTTTATCGAGGATAAAGAAACTGTTGAATATGTGGGTGGTGATGGGAAAGTAGTTCTAAGGGGACATTGGCATTATCTTACAAATGAAGAAGAAACGAAAAACGCTAAAGCATACGGTCCTGTGATCATCATGGCGCATGGTTTTGGTTTGACTCAAACACAGGGATTAGAGAAATACATTGTGGCTTTTCAGAATGCTGGAATGAATGTTTTTACGTTTGATTACGCAACTTTTGGGCAATCTGATGGTATGCCAAGACATCAAGTGTGTCCCAAATCACATATTGCTGATTTACGTGCCACCATCGAAATGATACAGACCTCATCATATGCAGTTGATAACACTCGTATTGGTCTTTGGGGTACCTCTTTGGGAGGAGGTCATGTGCTTCAAGCAGCTTCTGATACCTCTATGCGTCTTAATCCTTCTATTAAGGCAATTGTTTCGCAAGTCCCACATTTGACAATAGGGCTTGAGTCTGTTATTTTACCTAGTTTGATTCAAAGTCCTCGGGATGCATTGAAAGGGTTGGTATTTTTTGCTCTCGGTTTGATCAAATCGATATCGTATACAATATTCATGAAGAAACCAGGTTATTTTCCATTAGTTAGTCTTCCAGGAAGTGCAGGAATGATGCAAAATCCTGGTGATTATGAAGGTTATCTTAGATTAGTGGAAGCAGATTTAAATATTCAGAATAATGGATGGACGAATGCAGCTACAATAGTTAGTGGACTAAAGATTGTTCTACAATATGCTCCGCTCCGAACTGTGGATTCTGTTACTGCTCCAACACTTTTCATAACAACTGAACATGACACTTTGTGTCCTGCCAAATTTGTGAAACAAGCCCACATGAAGTTATCTAATTCGGAATATTACGAAGTGCAGGGAGTAGGTCACTTTGATATCTATGGAGGAGAGGAATTTAAACTAGTTCTTGAAAAGGAAATTCTTTTCTTCCAAAAGAAACTGGGGGTACTTTCATGAAATTAAATTTTTTTATTATTTCACCTGAAGATTATTGACACAAAATTTATATTTCTCGTTACTAAAGTATGGATATGTATGCAAACTAAGAGGATAGCGATAATAATAAAATAATAGTAACTTTCAAGTTTAGCCTTATTTTATTAATCATATAAACATAGTTTCAGACCGCTGCCTGTTCTATGTTGTCGTTGTCATTACTCATCCCTTCATATGATTCTTCGGCCATGTAAATCAAACCTCCTTTGGCTGAAAATTTTAATGTTTCAGGATCCTCTGAAAGGACAGACTTTATCATATTTATGAATTTGATGAAACGACGAGAGCCAAAAGATGGCACAAACGAGAGCACTTCATCTGTGTTCTCAATTATCCATGATAAACTATTATTCCTCGCCTCGCTTATTTTTTCTCTATGCATTCGAACTGACAGCACATTAAGAGGCGACTTGAAAAGTAGAGAAGGTTGAGGATTTTCAGCAAGCACAAATTCTATATCAGAGAGATTCAAAAGTGTGTATTCAATTCCACCAATAATCGGAATTGCCTGTGTCATAAAGAGCACTTGATGATATGTCACATAACATGTACCAGATGCACCTCCGATGAGAACATTGCACTTAAGAAGAGGAATTTGGTCATTTGGAGCAAAATCAGATGGTAGTTCAGTTTCAAGGTGATCTGAGTCAGATGAAAAAAGGCCCAAATTTAGTTTTTCAGGTTTTTTCGCTTTACTGGCCCTTGAGTGGAATTGCACAGCAGCTGTAGTGGCCGGTCTATTTCTACCAAAACAGTCACTAATACCCAACACAGAATTTCTTTTGAGCGCTTGCATTTTTGCCATCCTATCCATTACTTGCATATTTTTCCGAGCAAGTCTTGCACATTGCTCCATATCAAATTGCTGTGTAAATGCTTCCGCCAATAGTTTCACTGCTTCATCCGCACGAATTTGTCCCTCATGGTCAGACTCAAATTTCAATTCTTCATCTTGCAAGGTGCCATTTCGAGATGTTTTAGAGGGCGAGAGAGCCGAATCTTGATCACTTATCATGAGATTGCTCTCAGTTGAAATCTTCTCTAGTGTTTCCTTGACCTTTTTCCCCCAAGGTGGATTATCGGCTGAGAGAAAGAAAGGTCAGTAGATTGCTAGACTTAACGTATTTACTTGCATATAATTTTATTAAATAATACATTTTCCTTCTTACCTTCGGGAGGCCTGAAATCAAGAGGATAAGCAGTTAATGGAACTATCTTTGGTATTGAAAGATATTTCATGCCATATTCTCTTATAGGTCCTTCATTCAACATGTTTGTAAATTCTACACACTTTCTTTCTGTGTCCCGTGCATATTGCTCTAAACCAGATGCAGTTTCTAGGAGGTTCATTATCATGGTCTCTCGGCAAAGAAGTCTTATTTGTGAGCAATACTGAGAATCTAATGTCGGCAATGCAGGAAATCCCCCAAACCTACACCGAAGAAGGCTTATGTATGATAATTCACGAGTTTCTATTTCGTTTACAACAAGCGTCAAAAATCGAAAGGCACTTTGAAGTAGATGATTGTGGTTTGCAACAAGAGCAGGAATGAATTTTTTGGAAATTTTATTTGGTGTCTCTACAGCTGCGTGTGCAAGCAAGCGGATAGGCGATGTAAGAATATTTCCTATTTTCGACACAACTCCCTTTTCATGAGTTGTACTGGATGGCTTTGATGAAGTTATACCATGAAGAGCCCCTTGAGAATTTTCGCCCGCAAGAGGTGTTTTTGAATTTCCCACCAAATGCATCTGCTTTTCTTGTTCATCAACTTGTTCCATTTGATATACAATATAAGCTGCTTGTCTTAATATATCCTGCTTGTCGCTACTTTTTTCTTTCACTTTCTCGTTACTTTCTTTTCCGTATTCTGCGTTCGACGTTTCATTTAACTCTAAAATTGAATGCGAACGAGAAGATTTGTGTCGACGTCTCTTTTCATTGCCTAAAGTCATTTCATAAATTCTAATAAGCAATATTCTTTCATGAAGATTTTTCTTTCCTTCAATGCCATCGTTTTTCTTTGTACATAATTGTGCATCAAAGCAGAATGGAGGTAACCAAATTTTACGTTTTTTCTTCCTTCCTTGATCAAAATTTGGATTAATTTTGTGCCTAAAACTTCTATCTTTCAATTGCAACCAAATACCAGGAATTTTTGCCATCATATGACCACCTTGACGTTTCACAATTTCGCCATTTCGTTCCGATACTGCATGTGAGAGTGTATCCATGACTGCCCCACACAAGACATCTGGTCGAATACGTATACCGCAAGTTCGTAATGGCAAAGGTTCTGATAGATCTTCGTAATTATTTACATGAGATTCCAATTGCGATTGTGCCTGCGAAACTGAACTCTGCGATTCGTCCATTGAGTTATTGACGTTTTGTTTCTGCTTTGATTGCGGGAGCACCAATCCAGCATAAAGTTGACGAAGGAATTGGGATGGCATAGGTTGCAAATACTCAAAGTTTGAGCTTAGAAGAGTTTCTGTTTCATCTTTGGAGATATGAGGCGTAGACGTCAGTTCTTTTGCAATTTGAAGCTTTTCGAGTGTACTTTGCCCAAGGAATGGACATGTATAACAACCACGTAATGAATTTCGGTTATCTTTGACAAAGAATTTTCCAAGACCTATATCATCCGCCTGCATTTTCCATCTAGATTTCATGAGTTTTATATAATCTTCATTTGTCATAGTTGGAGTGAATGCATCTGAAGTTGTCTTCAGTCCTGTAGTTGGGGTGTTCATATCGAAACTTTCATCTTCCTTTATAGTTGGGGTTGTAAGCCGGGAATAGGCCATGTTTTTTGTAGCGGGAGTAGCTAAGGTTTTATCACTTGAACCATAAAAATCATTGAATTCTGAGGGTGTAAGAGATTGCGTGTCGGTATCAGTTGTTTGATTGGATTGTACTGACGCATCATCAGTCCTATCATTATGGAAACCAGTAGACATTAAAAGCTCTAGTTCCATGCGGAGATCTTCTTCTGCTGCTGATAATTTGTTTAATTCATCGTTAATTTCGTCATCTTCATCTTCAAAATTGGTTTTAGGTTTGCTCTTAGGTTCTGTTAAATACGGAGATTTAGTATTCTCCAATAAATTTTCTAATGTCTCTTCTGTGGGTAAGTCTTCATAATCAAGATCTGAATGAAAGGATAGCTGTAAGGTCTGCTCTCTATTAACATCCCATTCGTCATCGTTACTGGATTCTGAACTTAGAGAGCCTTCCATAGAATTCTCCGAATCGATTTCTTTATCGATTGTATTAGATAAGTCATTAGGAATTACTTCTGTTCGTCCTTTCTCGTCATTATTTTTCAGTTCTTCTACTTCATCGCTTATGCTGCCTTGTTCTGATATTGAATCATCAAAATTCATTTTGTCCTCAAATGTTGCCATAATCCTGCTGCTTAAGTTGCATTCGTGTTGATGTCTCTTCGAGATATGATGATTTAGATCTACATGAATGCAGCGTAGGCTTATGAAGCACGTTTGTTTTGTTGGTCGAACAACTATTTTTGTTCCGTTAAGAATATTTATCATGTATGAGGAAATATACGTGGGAATGTACCGTACAAAACCATTTTTTATGTACCTAGGATGTCTCTCTATTTATTTTGAGGAATGCTTAGTAGGAGATCTCGTTTCTTTTGGAGTCGGAATTTATGTTGATCAGCACTAATTAAATCATCAACCCTCACCAAAAAAAAATATTTATATTTTTAGCATTTGAGTATATTATTTCTAGTCGAATTTTGGCGCAAATTTATCGACCATTTGTTGTGTAACTTTGATGTTGATCAGCACTAATTACAGTGAACGATGGCAACGTGATCAAAGAAAATGCATTTCTACCTTATACATACCTCGTCAATAACAATCAAGAGGGTAAACCAATTCATTTTTTACATTCAAGTGTTGATGCTTCCTGCAATGTTTGAGGTCTGCTTGTGGGTACTATGGTAGATAGAAATTACAAATTGAAAACATAATTATATTTAGGTAATAAATAGGTTTTGGTATTTAAGAGACCCAGATCGAACTTCTTGCTACATAGAGAGTATCCTTGAAGGTTAACATAAATTCAAGCAAAATTAATCAAATATTTAAATCTAATTGACTCTAATGAATAGGATTTGATGTGTATAATCTTAGGAAAAGATTGATGATTGGGGATCTAAGTAGAAGTATTATATATTATATGATTGCAAGATTCGTACCGTCGTATGCACGAAAACGAATTCAAAATGTGGATGACCAAGCCTACCGAGCATTGTTTGGTACTAGAGTTAGTTCTGTAAAAAATCATATTTCATTGAATAACCACGATAAAAAAAGTTCAGTCATGGGATGCTCAGCACCGACTTGGTGGGATAAACCCCAACCCATTCATGCCTTTCGTCTATCAGTTGTGAGCGTTATCATGACCTTGATTGCAGCTGCAGCAGGATTAATGGCATACGGACCAACAAGCTCCACGTTAGTATTAAGTTGGGGACTCGAAAATGTAGTGGACTTACTTTCTAGTTTAGTGGTCTTGTGGAGATTTTACAATCCTGGAGTTACGGAGGCACGACTCTTACTTTTGAAGAAGCGTGAAAAGAGAGCTAGGTGAGAAATTGTTTAATTTTAACTGTCTTTTTTTCATTTTTTGCAGATATCTTTATTCTTTGTCAAACTCATGTTTTATCATTTTTTACAAATTTTGGTAGTGTGGCCATTTCACTCATTCTTTTCATTTTAGGAATTGGAATCTGCATTTCCTCCATCTACGACTTTAAACTTGGTGAAGCTGCAATCCCAGATTTCAGTGAAGAAGTACTCATTGTTGTTTCTTTACTATTTACATTTATTTTCTTTGCATTAACTGTCGTAAAACTACAAATGTCCATCGTTTTAGATTCAAGGGCCCTTCTCAAAGATGGATACTGTTCACTATTTGGAACTATTTTAGCTTTGTCATTATTCCTTAATACCATCATTGTAAAAGGAATACACCAGCTTTGGTGGTTGGACCCATTGATTTCTCTCATTGTTGGGGCTGCTAGTCTATTCCTTGGTTTAAGGTCTGTTATGATACAAACATGCGAGAAAGGTGTGCCAATATGGAATCCAAAATGGTGGCTTATGAGTCAGGGAAATGTTACATTGGAAGATGCAACTAAAATTGATGAAGAAATGCAGAAACAGCAACCTGGGCAGACTTCTACTAGTCCTCCTATATTGTATGATGATTTGGACTTGAACAAGGAACAGAACACAACAGATGTAAGCTTGAACCAAGAGGTAAAAGAAACTGAAATGACTACCATTGAAAATAAAAATGGAGGAGACAATGTACCCCAACCAACCCATACAATTGATTGAGGCTCATAAAAGATGTAATTGATAAATTAGTACAAAATTTTTTTTATAGTCAAACTTTAGACATTATATTCATCCTTGTCAAACATCAATGTTTGAGCACTTCCTCGTGGTAGAATCCCCAAGCAACCAGCATTGCCAAGCTTGATTCTCAAAATATTGTCTACCACCAATTGCCGTTGCGGTCTCCCGAACTGATTTGGAAGCAAACGGATTTGCTTCGACGCCCCATAGACAAGTCTTCTCTTGAGTGTAATCGAAGTGTTCATCGTCTGATAATCCAAGAACTGTACATATTTCTTCAGCATCATCCTCTGCCTCCTCAATGGTATAGGATGTTACGACAAAAGCAATCCTTCCATCCTTAAAATCTTTCATACATTCTATTGTTGGTTCCCATTCTTTGTATCCATAAATTCCAGCATTAAACGCAATCGCCAACCCTAAAGATTCAATTTCTTCTCTCTTTTCATTGGAAATGGGATCAGAAGTTAATTCATTTAAATAATCGTGGTATAAACAAGTCTCACATGTGACTGTTGCCTCTTTAAAGGTAGAAGGAGCATAAAAATTAGAACCAGGATAAATTTGGAGCGGATGCGTTCGCGACCATGTTTGGTTAGCATGAGAAGGAACGTTTGGACCCAAAAGTTTCAAATGTAATTTTTCAATATGTTTCAGTAATAAACTGGAGCTTATCCAACGCACCAAAGGACTAATGGCCGTTTGAATTGTTTCTTTGGTGGCACATTCTACACGATCCGCTCCTATAATATGAATCGTGAGAGTTGACGGAAATTCACCATCTGAGTGTCGTGGAAGGATATTTTGCTGAACGAGACGAGAAAGAGCTTCAGATATCGTAGCTGATCGTGTCAAATGGGAGGTTGACTTGATTGCTTTTGATGAGGTACGATGGAATGTGAAAAGAGGGGTTGATGGAATTATATTGTGTACAGCAGAACTAGGTTTTTCTTTCGTTGATGTTTTTTTCTTCTTTTTGTTTTCATTTTGTAAGGTTGCTGCATTACCTTCATGAAGATTCTCGGAGGATGGGGGCAACGACTTTAATGATAAGGTCTGCAAAGAGGTCATGATATGTTTGGTTTCTGAAGCAGAATTTTGGCGTTTCTGGCTTTGTTGTTTTGACCAAACTTCGAATGCTTCTTGGGATTTAAAAGAAATATTGTTCATTACACGTTTCACGGTATCTGTATCAATCGCAGGAATAGTTTTGATCTCTTTGCTGGGAATTTGGGTAGTCCCTGTGGAAGGTTTCTCCAATACATCATCTTTATTTTCTTCTATTTGTTGCGGTGTTTGACTAGATTCGCTTACTGATAATGTATTTATCTTTTCGTCTATGTTTGAATTCGATTGATCTGAAGTTGAGCTAGATTGTTTCTCTGCTGAATTAGGTTTAAAGCTTGAACGGTTTACTGTATTGAAATAATCTCTCTCCAGTGTAGAAAGTGCTTGATCTGCAATAGTACTATAGTTGGATCCAAAAGACTGATTATTTGAATTGTTGCCAAAGGTTACCCAGTCATTCGATTCGACAACGTCATCATTGACGGTTCCATTAACTTGATCAGAATGATGATTTCCTTGGAAATGGATATTACGACTTGTTTCCCAGCTAGAATCGTGCGGGTTTATCTCTCTAATATCACAGTTTTCTTCATCGTCATCATCGATTATAGAAGATGAAGGGAACGAGAAAACAGCGCCATTTCCATCTCCATAAAGTGTAAAACCATCAGATGTACCAAATGCTGCAATCCCTGAATCAAAATCCATATCTAAATCATCTAACGGTGTATAGCCAGCTGCTAAAAGTTCTTCTCGCACGGTATCGTCACTCTCTTCTTCTTCACCAAGGCCTTCTTCCCCTTCTGTATTTCGTATGACACTAGACTCACCACTCCCCCCACTACTTCCATTTTCAAAATTTTCCATGTCTCGATTTGAGCATGGTTTCGGAATGTCAGAATCTTTCATGGCCATTGTTATTTTGGTTTTTGAATGTGGCATATATCATTCAATCCATTTTTGTCTTTTAATTATTTTTTATTTTTATTTTTATTTTTATTTTTTATTTTCTCGAAATTATTACGTTTATGACAATCCCATTCTTTCTTCTCACCTTTGTACGCAATCAACAATAAACATGATGATGTTGGATGTCCAACTGTAATGATTCCAGCCTCTTTTGTGTAATTATTGAACAATGAATGGTATTTCGAAAGGTTCAAATAAGAATATTCACTCACGCATCTAACATTTTTCTTTCTCCGACAGCTACATTTGACCAATCGATTTTTTTCTTTTGAGCCATTTGTATAATTTTCTTTGATAATAGTTCATACTTATCAAGTACACGACAAACTAAACATTGCTGAAGAAGTCAATATTTGCTGAATATACAACTGTATCTCAGATTGTGATAAAAGGAACACTTTGTATTGTGTCCAATTTAAACATGTTCATTGCTAAATATCTAGAACAGCTTTGATAATTTGAAAACAAACCTTTTGAGCATACAAGTCTAATTGTTAGGATCTTTTGTCATAAATAGTCACAAACATAAAATAAATACGAAATATTCCTTTTCGATTTGTATTTGTAGCAAAAGTTAACTGCAGACATCAGTAAATTTTGAGCGAGGGTTTTATGTATTGTCAGTTTCTCAATGTAAAAGGTAAAATTTGTATGATTGATGAAAGAAATGCAAAATAATGAAGTGAAAGAATGAGTAGGATATGTATATTCAACCTCAAAGGCCTTCTTCTATCTGTTCGATTGAACATAAAAAAGTGAAAAGTAACCATGTTTTTCGATCATTGACCTGCAGAATTTTGTGCTTGGCAGTGTATAGTACCGTAAGTTTGTACCTTAGAACATGACGTCGTACGGATTTACGCTCAATAATGTATCTTCCAGAAATAAGTGTTTGAAGCTTCTGTATTGAATAAGGAATGCTTGATTGCTGCTGATCATTCTTCAGATATCATTGTTCAAGTACATTTTCTACGTTGAAGTGTATAATCCACAGTTTCTTGAGGATTGATGTACGGAATCTCGTCGTATGTCAGTCACACTTCAATGACGACAGTCAGCTGCTTCTTTCTAATAAAATAAATTTGTGTGATGCAATGGAGTTTTCCTACGAACAATAAGCATCAGCATTCGAACAAGAAACATACGAAAGAAAGAGGACATCATGGACATGCGAAACGAGCAAGTTTTGAAAAGAAAGTTCGTATCGGAAAATAGCATTCTTTTGAGAAATATCATAAGCAAGGGAAGGGCAATTTTGGAGAACACTAATAAAGGCTATACGAATACAAATCGATCCACTCCAATTTTGACAATCAAATTTGTTTGGGTGAATCATTGAAAAATCTACTTCCAATCATGAATTGGAGTGCACAAAGAAAGCATGTTCTGCTCTTATTTTCAATATGGAAATACAGTTCTTTAATACTAATAAATGGATTTGTAATAAAAAGTCCTCTGATTGCTCTAACTCCTTCCTCTGTAATTACCACTACAAATATAAAGGCAGCAACAACAACGCCTGTCACCCCTAAGGAAGAAAACAGCTCCACCCAAAATGCTAGGCCAATGGAATCAAGACCAAAAGTAATGCGTCCTGAACTCGACGAATGGCGTGAATATGACCAACTTAGATCTAATCTAGATAAGGACAAACTAATTCAATTTTTCGCAGGAAAACCTTTTTCAATTGTAAGACGTCTCATTAAAGTCGCCACGACTCTGAAAGAAGCGAAGGATGAATGGGAAAACACAAAAGCTGCAGAAGTAACCACAGATTTTTGGGAAGTACCCTCACCCGAAGTTTTAAACAGTCCTGCTGTCTTGGCACGGGCAGATAAACTCTGTGCTAAAATGGGATCTTTGGGTCCTGTGTGTGTAAAAATGTGTCAAACTTTGTCACAACGACCAGATATTGTAGGAGGAGAGGCTAGTGAAGCCTTGAAGCGACTTCAGACCGACAATGTTCCTTTTGAAAACGATTTAGCAATGGCATGTATCAAGGAAAGTTTGAGTTGGAAAGGACCAATTGCTCCTGGCGTGGGTGTTGAAGATTATGATGATAAAGATGCTCCAACACTATTTGCATCCATAACGAAAGAGCCCATTGCTGCAGCATCTTTGGGTCAAGTATATAAGGCCACAACACATTCTGGTGAAGATGTAGCCGTGAAAGTTCAACGGCCAGATGCTATTTCTATTTTAGCCATTGACTGCATGTGCTTTCGTCTAGTTTGGGGTATCATTTTCTTCTTGGCAACGCTCCAGAAAGGTGGATTTTCCAATGGAAATATTTTGGATGTTGTAGATCGAGTTGCTGCTGACCTTTTAAATGAACTGGATTATGAAAACGAAGCAAAAAACTCCAAGTTTTTCGAAGAGTCTTTGAGTTTTCTCGGATTTGTAGAAACTCCTGATATACTGTATGAGTACACTACCAAACGTGTTCTCGTGACTCAATGGGTAGATGGAGCACACTTGAGTGGTTTAACGGAAGAAGAAGGATTAAGTATGACTCGTATGGCTGTTGAGGCATGTACAGCCTCAATGGTTCTCACAGGATATGTGCACGCTGACCCCCATGAGGGAAATCTTATGCTCTCCAAAGATGGGAAACTTGTTGTTTTGGATTTTGGTTTGATGAGTGATGTGAGTGAAGACGTCATGGAAGCATTTGCAAGAGGCATCCAAGCATGTTTAAGCGAAGATTGGGTAGAATTAGTAAAAGCCTTCAAAGCTACTGGATTTATTAATGACCCCGTACAATATAGAAAAGATACAAGTGAAGTATTCAAACCTTTGGGATATGATCCAAAAACAGGGATTGATCTTGGTATGGAACCATTGTCAAAAGATTTGGAAAGGGCAATGAATGACGTCGATGGAGGAACCTCTCGCTTTGGAGCTCTTGCAACCGTCCTAAATCGCAAATTAGCTCCCAACTGGAAACTTTTCACACCACCTTATGTTCTTCTACTTATTCGCACATTTTTAACTTTGGAAGGAATTTCAGCTAGAGTCGACCCTGACTTCAATATTTACGAAATGGCCTTTCCTTGGGCAGTACGGAGATCTCTTTCACCCTCTACTCCAGATGGAGTTAATACACTTCGATCCACATTATTGACTGAAGACAATCGTGTGCAATGGGAAAGATTTATGAGATTGGCAAAAGAAGCACTTACATCACCAGAGGAAAGCGATGCATCTAAAACAGCGGGACATGATCCAAAAGCTGAGGCATCCAAGGCAGCTAAAAATGCTGCAATGAATGATGCAGTGATTTCACTCTTAGGTTCCACTAATGGAATTACACTACGAAAAGCATTGAAAGATTTGGATTCCACAGACTTGATCAAGCATTTAAATACCAAAGAGGCCCGTGTTATCCGGGCAGCATTAGCTAAAGCATTAGTTTCTACTAGTTCTTCGTCGGATGTAAACGAAGAAACAATAAATAGTATTAACAACAATGTAATGTATGGTAATGCGACTAACGTGGCAAACTTTCGTCCTGTTTCGGAAGCATGTCGAGAGCTTCGGCGAAATGAAGCACGTTGGAAAAAGAAAGTAACTTCTGTGCTCGTATCCAGACACTTATGCAGACAATTTCAACAAGGTCCAAGAGCAATAGCTTCACTATTGCTATTAACGACAAGGATATTGACGGGAGCTTTTTTACACAAGTTACGAGCATCTTTTCAAGAGCTTTGGAAGCTTAATAAGATTTTGTCGATATCTAGGATAAGAAACGCTTTGAAAAGTAACCAAAGAAGTGTCATAGCATCTTGACTTCATTTGAAATTCAAGCTAGCTCTCAATGAGTTTGTAAAAGCTAATACAAGAAATAAAGTTTACTGAATCTATTTCCTCTAATGATTTGTTGCATATTTGATAAAGCGGTACAAAATTGTATCTATTAGAACGTTTCAGTTTTTTGATCTGCTGAGAAAAGAGAAAGAAAGGCTTAGATTTAGTTCATGTTTATATTTTATTCATTCAAATGTTAGTCCCGTTAACTGATTTCTACCATTGATCAAAAAAAAATCAGCAAACGTTATGTGCGTACTTGAGCCGAATCAACGTGGGAATCAAAGCCCCTTTCCGGAACGAATCAATTTTTGCCTGAAGTGTAACAACTTGTCTCATCATGGTAGCTAGAAAAGATCATAGCGGTGCGTCAATCCTACAGATGATCTAATTGTAGCCTAATCGTTCAATCTGACACACAAAAGTAGCATCTTTCCTTCACTGAGAAGGTTGAGTTCTGAGTTACTGTTCCTTTTGATTAAAGTTGACACGTTAAATTTCTCGTTACCGAAGTGATCTTAAATGTTCGACCTTCTTGAATTCATCTTCATAGAGGCTCGGTAACCTTTGTGAAAATCAACTGTTAATCTCTCCCATTTTTCTCTAATTTTAACAATTATTTTCATTCTCTTTTCAACAGGAAGAGATCCCAAGTCTCTAGCCATTAATCTCGCCACAACCCTTTTGTTTCTCTTACCTTTCGCGGCATATTTGGATCAAGACAATGGATGGAGTTATGTTTCTGTGGTAATGATTTTCTTTGTTGTAGCCTTCATAGTACCACCAACTGGCTGGATGCGCCCTCACCCATACTCAGATGTTCCATCAAATAAACCAATGGGAATGAGAGACTAACATAAAGGTTTATAATTCTTGGTTTTGTGTAGATTTGTTCAAGTCATAAAAGAGGAATAGAAGAATTACATACATTAAATACAAACTAGTCACATGAAGAGTATGCCGTTATCTTGAGCTAATGGTTTTTAGAGAAGCAATAAATAAGTGAATATTCCAGATACATTTCTATTACCTTCATATTAAATATATTTTCGAACAGCTTTCTCAGATCACTAATGAGGAGTCTAAAGAAACAAAAATAAGTAATGAGTCTATTAATTATATGTGCGCATTTTCACTAATCTAAAGACGATCTTTCTTTGCACTCAAATCTCATTTTCTAAAAACTTACATTGTTCAGGAAAACATCATAAATGTATTACTTCACCAAACGTAAGAAACTAATGAATAAGAAACGAAATGTTTTTCGAATACTGTCAATCGATTTGAAAATAACTTTCGACGAGAAATAAGACATAATATTCATATAAATTCAATGGTTTTTTTTTTAATACACAAAAATAGAAATTAGTTTACACTATCAGGTGTTTTGACAACGGCGATATGAAAAGGCTTTCCTGATAGATAGTCTAACTATTGAAATGGTGCATAAACAATCTGGATCACTTTAAGTATGCTAGCCACAGAAAAAGTAACCTTTCTCATTTAGGCATATTGTTGGTAAGATCCTTGCACTTTTGTAATTTCGACTTCTCCCTTAAGTTCTGAAGGAGCAACCATAGGTCCTTGATGCGCTGGTTTTCCACGGAATCCCAATTTTTCAAAAAGGGCTTGATCTTCATCAAATTCTGGATTGTCCGTAGTTAAGAGTTTATCTCCATTAAAAATAGAATTGGCGCCAGCTTGGAACATGAGGTACTGTTCAGCATCTGCGAAACTCAAGCGGCCAGCTGATAAACGAACCATAGTGCGAGGCATTACAATCCTTGCTGTTGCAATCATACGTGCCATGTCGAAAGCATCTACCCGAGAGATATCTTCATCATCTCCTAATGGAGTTCCCTCGACTCCAACCAACGCATTGATGGGTACAGATTCAGGATGTTCTGGGAGAGTAGCAAGAACATGAAGTAGTCCCACACGATCAGATTCTTCCTCACCCAAACCGAGAATTCCACCGCAACAAACACTTATGCCTGCATCGCGAACATTTGCAATGGTATTCAACCGATCTTCATAACTACGAGTTGTAATTACCTTTGGGTAATGCTCAGGAGAAGTATCTAGATTATGATTGTAGGCTGTAAGTCCAGCTTCCTTGAGCTGCTTAGCTTGGTCGGCATCCAGCATTCCTAGCGTGCAGCACACTTCCATGCCCATTCCGTTGACACCCTTTACCATGTCAAGAATACGGTTAAAAGCATTTTTCTTTCCACCAAGTTCACGCCATGCTGCTCCCATACAAAAACGCGTAGATCCTGCTTCCTTTGCTCGCTTTGCGGCTTCCATAACTTCTTGCACCTTTCATACGAAAAAATTAAAATCCATGTAATCAAAACATTTCATCTGTTTAGCTTATAATTGAAAAAGCTAAACTTGACATTAAACGTGACAGAAAAAACCATATAGCTTACCTTCATAGTGGGAGTGGGTTTAACAAATGTGTCATGACGAGTACTTTGAGAACAGTAAGAGCAATCTTCAGTGCATCCACCTGTTTTGATGCTCAACAAAGTGCATTGCTGAACTTCACCTGAATTCCAGTACATTCGATGAACTGTAGCTGCCTTGTACATGAGTTCATGGAATGGTAAAGAGTAGATTTCTGAAATTTCTTGCTTGGTCCAATTCTATGATATTCAACGGATATAAAATGTTAAAATTGGGAAAATTGGGAAAATTAAAAATTTAATTCAGATGAGTGATATTGTTATCTTTCTGGTCCTTCCAACATGACAAATCATTCTTTAAAAATAGTTGCTCCCATCACAAAACTTACATGGCGAACAGAAGCTTCTACTCCAGCCATACTCCTTCGATCTTCGTCTTCATAAATTGCATTACGTTCATGGACGTCGTTTGGAAGTCGGATTTGCTCTTCAATTTGAGGCATTGGAGGAGCTCGGGGCATGTTTGTTGATGCTTTCACACGATCGATGATCACTGGAGGAACAGTTCCTGTGCTAGTAGAAGCAACTGATGTGGAGAAGTACTTTGAAGTAAACCCCGCTTTTAGCCCATTCTTACGTAATACTGTTCGCATTGCGTTCATTGTGGCGGATGACATTTCTATTTATCAAATTCGATAGTTATGTGATTCAGGACGTAGCTTGTAGAAATTCCAGGTTAGAGCCTATCTTCCAATTGTATACTGATCTGAGATCTAGTAGCGTGCACGGGTTCTATTTTCGAAGGCTTGAATTGAATATTCACTTATCAAATAAAAATGTGATTTTTGTTGTTTGACAGCAGGTTGAAATATTTTTGTGTCAAGGTACGATCTTCTATCGCTCCTTAAAAAATCCAATAAAAATGATCAAATGATGGAATCTTACTTCAATCCACGTATGCTTTAGTATGTCATGGTATGAAACTTAACAATGAGCATAGAGAGCACCATAAAATATCTCAAAACCTCCATGCTTACATCATGCTTTGACAATTTTCAAATTATCATATTATATCCTACTTACGTTGAAAATCGAATATATGTGATGCCCTTCTAAGTAAACTGTTCTCATCACAAAAGTACGTCATTAAAGTATACACCATTCAAATAATGACATTGACATCATCTCAATTTTTTGTTTTTTTTGACCCGATTTTTCACATTTTCATTTACTTTTAACGAATCTTTGTTTTGCGTTTTTTTGTTTCTCCTTGTTTATTTTATCGGCATATTTTGATAACATGGTTCTTACAAGCCAGTCACGCGAATGTGGCAAAAGAGTTCCCCCCCCAAAAAGAATATTTCTTAGGATATTCGCACGAAAAAGAAAAAGTGTAGAATGGTGAACAATTGAAATTACATCTTACATTCAATAAAGAGTATATATGAATACTAGTATGCAGATACATTCATGAAAAACTAAAAAGTCAAATTTATCGTCATAGTATGTTGCAGAACTTTAAAGAGGCTATGTAACAAATTGGGATTGGAATTAAGGTTCTTTCTATATTTTTCTGCAATCCAACTGATCATAAGGAAGAGCAGGCACTTTGATTCATCCTTCTAGTAGACGACCTGGCCCAATTGAGGAAAAAAGTTACTGGGAATTCATATGTACCGTACCTTCCATATTCAACCTAAATTTCCCTTTTTCTTGGTTCTATAATTTCACATTCTCATTTCTTTCATTAGTATTGTTTGTTTGTTTGTTTGTTTGTTTGTTTGTTTGTTTGTTTGTTAACGGGGGTTCACCAAGCCAATTACAGGATGGTAGCACAAGAGTTCCCCCCAGTAAGACTATGCACCAGAACTCCCCAAAGGGGCTAGGATGACTTTTATTTTGTGTTTTCTTTCTTTATGTCTGGAAAGAGTTTCCCAAACACAATTGGAACAAGGTATTTTGACCTTGTGCAGTATATTGTGCTAATTTTTCTGGTGTGACTTGTCAGACGTGATCTCATGAATTCATAATTAAAATTTGCATTTAAACGTTCATCAAAAGACGTAAATTTGTTGCTAATAAATTACACTCCTCGTTCATTAGGGTTAATATCTATATCCAGTTCGAGACTGGAATCGCTCTGAATTGGCTGGTCGTCCAAATCGGAACTGATTGACATGTCTGCAAATTTACCAATACTGTACATTTCTTCTTTCTATTTCTTAAGTAGTTTCTTGACTTTCTTTTTAGCAAGGGAATTTACTTCCTCATGGAGTACGTACTTTTTATACTGTGATGAACCAGTCTTTGACCAATGGTTATTATGTTGAGTACGACGAAACTTCGTCTTCTCCGCTGCTGCTGCTGCTGCTTTCTTCTTCCTCTTCTTCTTAAGTGAAGCGAATTCTTTTAAGACAGTGCAGCTATTGGGATCATGCGTGCATAATCCGTGAATCAAACAGTACTTATGTGAGCTACTGCTTTCTTCATCTGAGCATGCAAAAGGAATTTGCTTACGTTTCTTACTGCTTTTGGATACAGTTTACTTATACTGACCATCTTTTGTAGGCTCGAGCGATTCATAGCGCTCACATGTTGCTAACAAATCTGTTAGAGTGTGCTATGTATGATTAAACCCTTGCATGACCAAATTAGTCATGCATGAACTAGGTAGTGCATGGTACAGAGTCTCGACGAGTTCATCGTTAGAAATAACTGTAGCAACTTCCTTGTTTTCTGTAGGAAAGAGGGTGAGATGATTATTAATGTATTGCACTCTAGTAAAATATTCACAAGTGGTCATCTCTTTTGGCTTCTGAAGAAACCTCCACATGTAGCGTGTTTGTTCACAGTATGCATGTATTGGGTATACATGAGCTGTTAGCTTGGCCATGACATTGTTGAACGATTGTGAAGTGCGAGCAGGAAGTTCTAGAGTTTTACGCTTATAGAATGCTGAGGCATTGCCAGTTAAAACACGCTCCTTATAGTTAAACATACAAGGTCCGTCCGTAATACGCTACCCAGCTAGGGCCTTTTAGATCAAGTCAAGCCAGTTCAGAAACACTTCTGGCGTACCATCGCCGAAATAAGGCAATTGAATTATGTACGTAGGCGAATCATGGTTTCCAGGATCCGTATTACAGGTGGGTTCAATGTACTCTCCTTTCTTAAGCTTTGGCTTTTCAGGATGAATCAAGGTAATCGCAGGCTTAATTTAATAGCCAGACTTTCTCTTTTTCTTGGGAATCACAGGTGCATTTTTCATGCTACTTTTACTTACTTTAAATTTTCTATCCGCAATAATTAGCAAGTAATATTACTATGATCTATGCTGGAGATAGGGTCGACGTAATACACGTTGTTGGATGTGTTGGTATTTGGGGGTGGTTGTTGTTGATATGAACCAAATTGTTAATTAAATAGTAATTTGATATTTTACCAAATTACTACATACTATGTATTCTAGTTTAACTACAAATGCAATACATCTTCTGCACCACAATTAAATTAATCTAGTAGCTCTTGTAGAGCATACCAAATCAAGGTAAGTATAACGATGTGCTGATCAAGCACTACGTCTTTGACTTTCAACTGTGAGCTGTTCTCTCTTGGAACACGTCTGACTTGATTATGCATATTTACGACTTTTATTTTTTGTTAATATATCTTATTTTAAGTGTAGTTCAATGAACCATACAAGTAGAGGGTCCAAAGAAACACTAGCCCTTCTTAAGCTAAGGACTCCTGCATTTTATTTAATTAATTGGTCAAATGACCCCCCACTGGGTTGTGAATTATGTACTTAATCACGTACATTGTGAATTATGTACTTAATCACGTACATATATAGTTCCTCGTGGAAGGCTGTCATTATTTGTCTGTATTTAGTAGACCTTATAGTGCGCATATATG